>Ga0065711_1046861_pt1 | contig 12658 bp, 8 predicted proteins | sample Hoacrofraction12_FD_59098 | JGI IMG/M metagenome (GOLD analysis project Ga0065711, IMG submission 59098) | Hoatzin crop microbial communities from Cojedes, Venezuela - Epithelial fraction 12 v2 (version 2) | ecosystem: Host-associated > Birds > Digestive system > Esophagus > Crop | place...
GCACCACTGAAAAGAGCTTGGCCCCATCCTCCTGACACCCACCCTTCAGATATTTATAAGCATTTATTAGGTCCCCTTGCAGCCTTCTCTTCTTCAGGCTGAACAAGCCCAGCTCCCTCAACCTCTCCTCGTAGTGGAGGTGTTCCAGTCCCCTCATCATCCTCGTAGCCCTCCGCTGGACTCTCTTCAGTAGCTCTTCATCTTTCTTGAACTGGGGAGCCCAGAACTGGACACAGTACTCTAGATGATTCTGTTTTCCCTGAGACTCTGGAAAGCAGCAAGTAATAGGAAAATTGATACATCTAAAATATATCTAAAAATTCCTTAGCCAAAGAGATCATCACATCCATCTGTTTAGCCTTCCCTTTCTTCATGCCCACAGGCACTAGGTTAAAATGCAGTTTTAAGGCAGATACTATAATTTCATTTTTAAAATGTTAAGTGGTGAGAGACAAATCCACCACTTTTCCAATAAACTTCTGTAGTTCTTATTTATCAGTGCTGCCTAATATGGTGTATTCTTTCATGTTTCTATTTGTCTCATTTAGAAAGAAAAAAAAAATAAAATACAGAACAGACACTGGAATATCTTATATATTGTCAGCAGAGCTGAGAAGTCTGCTAGCACAAATGGAACTCCACAAAGGTGGAGTTCAAGATGCTTAAGGTAGCGAGGAGTGTGCACAGCAAGCTCACTACCATGGACTTCAGGAGCGCAGACTCTGGCCTCTTAAGGGATCTGCTCGGTAGAGCATCACAGAAGAAAACCCTGGAGGGAAAGGTGGTCCACGAAAACTGGCTAATATTCAAGGATCACTTCCTCCAAACACAGGAGTGATGCATCCCAACAAAAAGGAAGTCTGGCAAAAATGTCAGGAGGCCAGCCTGGATGAACAAGGAGCTCCCGGACAAAATGAGGCACAAAAAGTAAGCCTACAGAGGATGGAAGCAAGGACAGGTAGCCTGGGAAGAGTACAGAGAAACCTTCTGAGCAGCCACGGATCAGGTTAGGAAATCTGAAGCCCCGATAGAATTATATCTGACCAGGGATGTTAAGGGCAACAAGAAAAGATTCTATAGGTACTTCAGTGCTAAGATAAAGACTAGGGAAAATGTGGGCTCTCTCTGGAAGGAAATAGGAGACAAGGTTACCTGATATATGGAGAAGGCTAAGGTACTCAATGACTTTTTTCCCCTCACTCTTCACTGGCATGGGCTCCAGCCACAATGCCCAAGTCACAGAAGGCAAAGGCAGGGACTGAGAGAATGAAGAACGGCCCACTGTAGGAAAAGATCATGTTTGAGTCCATCTAAGGAACCTGGAGGCCCACAAGTCCACGGGACCTGATGAAGCGCATCTGTAGGTCCTGAGAGTACTGACAGATGAAGTTGCTAAACTGCTATGCATCATATGTGAGAGTTGTAGCAGTCTGATGAAGTTCCCAGGTGACTGGAAAAGGGGAAACGTAAATTACATTTGTAAAAACAGAAGAAAGGAAGACCTGGGGAACTACAGGCCAGTCAGTCTCGCCTCTGTGTCCAGCAACATCATAGAGCAGATCCTCCTGGAAACTATGCTAAGGCACATGGAAACCAAGGAGGTGGTAGCTGACAGCCAACATGGCTTCAATAAGGGCAAATCATGTCTGACAAATGTGGTGGCCTTCTACAGCGGTATTACCACTTTGGTGGAAAGGGATGAGCAACTGATGTCATCTGCCCTGACTCAAGCAAAGCATTTGACACTGTCTCTCACAACACCCTTGTTCTTAAATCAGAAATAAACATGAATTTGATGGATGGAACACTTGGTGGATAAGGAATTGGCTGGATGGTTGCACTCAAAGATTTGCATTCAATGGCTCGATATCCAGGTGGAAACCAGTGATGAGTGGCGTTCCTCAGGGGTAAGTATTGGGACTGGTACTGTTTAACATCTTTGATGGTAACATGGACAGTGGGATTGAATGCACCCTCAGCAAGTTTGCTGATAACACCAATCTGTGTGGTGCAGCTGATGCTCTGGAGGGAAGGGGTGCCATGTAGAGGGAGCTTGACAGGCTTGAGAGGTGGGCCTATGTGAACCTCATGAAGTTCAACAAGGCCAAGCACAAGGCCCTGCATCTGAGTTGGGGTAATCCCAAGTACAAATACAGGCTGGGTGGACAGTGGATTGAGAGCAATGCTGGGGAGAAGTTCTTGGGGGTACGGGTGGATCAAAAGCTGAACACGACCCAGCAGTGTGCACTTAGTCTGGAAGGCCAACCATATCCTGGACTGCATCAAATGCAGCACGGCCATCAGGCTGAGGAATGGGATTCTATCCCTCTACTCTGCGCTGGTGAGATCCCACCTGGAGTCCTGTGTCCAGATCTGGAGCCTTCAGCACAGGAAAGACAAGAATCTGTTGGAGTGGATCCAGAGGAGGCCACAAAAATGATCCGAGGGCTGAAACAGCTCTCCTATGGGGAAAGGCCGAGAGAATTGGCATTGATCCATCTGGAGAAGAGAAGTCTCCAGGGAGACCTTCTAGCAGCCTTCCAGTACCTGAAGGGGGCCTACAGGAAGGATGGAGAGGGACTTTTTAGAAGGTGGGTAGTGACAGGACAAAGGGTGATGGCTTCAAACTGAAAAAGGGTAGACTTAGATTAGATAGAAGGAAGTAGTTCTTTACTATGAAGGTGACGAGGCCCTGGAACAGGTTGCCCAGAGAGGTTGTGGCTGCCCCCTCCCTGGAAGTGTTCATGGCCAGGCTGGATGGGTCTTTGAGCAAACTGGTCTAGTAGAAGATGTCGCTGCCCATTGCTGGGGAGTTGGAACTAGATGATCTTTAAGGTTCCTTGCAATCAAAACCATTCTATGATTCCATGACTCTAAATCCTGGTTATGGATAAATTTAGACAGGACATTAGAACTAGGTTTCCAGTTATTGGGGAAGGTGGGGCGAACTGTGCAAATTTTTTTATATATCCAAGGATCGTACTGTTTCCTGAGAGTTAATGGTGAACCATGATGACTTCAAATGCATCTCTGAGTAGGTGCTTTTGAAAACAGAGTTCTATAGTGTAGGAACAGCCTTTGTTATTCCCAGATACATTTTCTTCATTTCTAAAACATATTGTAGGGCTGCAAATCACATTAAGATAGTAACTTCTCTTCCTTATTATTTTTCCATCTCAACAATATTTAAAAGCAGGTCCCTAAAGACAGTATCTTTTCTTAGTTGCTGATAAATACATGAAATGTTTTTGAAGTAGCCACCTGATACCCGTAAATGTAAAATTTTCAGTTACCAGAGTGATTGTAATTAAACTAAAGTAGATCCTTGCTGTTTTGAGAAGACAGGAAAGCTTTAAGATAAAGAGGCTGCTCAATAACACTACTTAGACATACTTGACTTGCTGTTTTGAGAAGACAGGAAAGCTCTAAGAGAGAAAGGCTCCTAAATAATTCTAGTCCAGACAGTTCAGCCTTGGGAGGGCAGATGTACCAAGCTACAGAGATAAAGAGGCACCAAGAGGGCAACAAGACCAGAGCAAAACAATCTGGAATGACACGGTATACGTAATCTTAGAAATGAGTCTGCGCAGAAACAAAGGTCAACCAGGGGACACTGTGATGAAAAGTATAAGCCTTCATTGTGAGACCCTCAAAGACCACCTGAGGACCCTAACAGACAAGCGTGAAAGATATTAACATATGCTAATTAGTTGTTGGAAGAGTTATGAATATGCTAAGCATTTCTCGGAAATATAATGAATATGTTATATTGTGATTATATTTAACCTGAAATGACAGGGTGTTTGGTGCGCACGTTTGGAGGAGAGATCCCCCATGTACGCAGCGCCGCAATAAAGAATACCTGCTTAATAACCCTCTGACTATTGAGTCTTCAACTCTGGCTTTTCAGAGCATCACACCAGACAGGGAAAGCCGTGAGAAAAAGCCCAACCTATTGACATTTCCCCCTAAGTACTTGGTACAGACATTTGCTCTATTATCGTTGTCCGTTCCTGCTCAGATAAACACTCATGCACCTGTTTCGGTTCTGTTGACTTCAACAAGTAGGACCCATGCTCAGTCTGAGAGTTCACAGCTGCTCTGTTGTTGATTCCTGGAAAATGACTGAGACATGGAATGAAACAAATTATTTAGAAGTGCCTAAGGGTGAAAAAGGAAAATAAAAGGAAAAAAAATAAACATAAGAGCATTAAAATGAAACAAGGAAAGGACAAACTCTCTGAACGGATCTGTCAAGAACAAATGCTGTGAAACCTATCTGATTCCTTTCTGTGATAGGGTAACAGGTCTTACACATAGGGCAGCAACAGTAGAAGTTGTATCTCTTGACTCTAACAAGTCATTTGACACTGTTTCACATGATATTGTCACGAAGTAGTCACAGATAAACCACCAATTCTACAAGGAAATTAGCTGGGTATCATTTGGAAAAACAGGAAAAAAAAAAAAGAAAAAAAATGCTTACAGGTCTGGAAAACTAGACTGCCGTAGAAAAAACTCAACTGCAGTGGGGGAATCACAGTTATTTATAGAAAGAATCTTCATACAAAACAAGATAATTTTAAAGAGGAAGGCACTTGCCTTATGCATAACAGTTCTGAACTGTGGTCTCCTCCTTTTCATCTTCTATACTTATTATTTGGTTAGAAACCATGAGGAAATCACACAGAGTCACAGTGTGCAAATAAGTGATATGAAGTTTAATTCAGAAGAAATTGAAGCTCTGTAATGGTCCCTCATAATACTCAAACTATGTAGTAAGTCTAATATTTCTCTTATTTAACCATAACCATCTTACAATGGGTTCCGACTAGATAGTTTTCCTGACTTTTCTTGCCATCATATACGTATAACTGGACATGGCCCTTGACTTAGGACCAGGCCACTTTGCCTGTTTCTGCAGCTGTACAAATTGCTCATTACTACTTAGAATTTAGAAATCCTAGCAATTCTGATGCCTAAATTAGATACCATAACAGGCAATGTGAATTCAGGCTGCTTAGCATTTGGGAAGCTGAGCCTTACTGCAAAGAAAGGGGTCAAAGCCATTCTGGGGCTTTTGGGAACCAGGCCCGTAAGACCAAATTAAATGTAAGAAAGACTTAAGCAGAGATAGTCAAAATATTGTCATTGGTGATTCTCAGACAGGAAGCAATTCTGAAGACAGATCTGAAGAAAGTCCCCACTGTATAAACAAAGGAAAAGAACTCTAAATGTAAGAAATACCATAGGAAAAAGATTAAAAACTATTCAGAGAACCTGCTAAAGACTACTACAGCAATTGTTTGCATTTTCAAAGCACCACTGAAAAATTATATTAACAGAGTAAAAAACCAAAAAAATATTATATGATGAAAACAGTGGTAACCCTAGAAGACCATTAGTGATTTTTTTTTTAGTCCTATGACCAAAAAATATTGGGTTTTACTCACAAAGAACCTTTAAACATAACAATGCTCAATGTATGTTTGTTACTGATTGTGTATGCATATAAAAGAACAGAGCAACAATAAAGCTCTGCTTTATGAAAGAGCTGAAAAGAATACTTAATCAGTGAAAACAACCTGAAATATTTAATATCTGATTGAAATCTGAACAGGCTAGTAAGGCTAATGCTTCTGCACTTTAAGAAGTGATGTGATTTTCTTAATGCCCTCAAGTGGTCAGGACTGCAATGTTATAACTGCTCAGAAGGTAGCACTGCCTGGAGTAGAATGATCCCTATGACCACGCCTGAGGCAGTGATTAAATGCTCAAGACAGAAGAAAAGTTCTTGCTGCTGAATTGGCAACACTATGGCTTGCAGCACCTGAACTTACTTTGTAGGTGTCCTTTTTGAGTATTGACCAAGTCTGACCTTGCTTGTCCTGTGAGACTTCAAGATCACAATCCAAGGTAGTATGGCTGCGGGCCATCAGTACTAACACCCAGAGGATTTGGCCGTCTTTCCAGTTTTCCTTTGGATGTGTTTTCTCTTTCAAAAATTGCATCCCTTTTTATTTACTAAGATACTTCATTTCAGCTGATTTTTAGAGAGACTGACTGTAGAAGGGTTAAGTAACCTTCCTGCAATACTGGTAGCTGTAGAAAACATTCTTTCTTATTAAAAGGAAACATGCTTTCTTAAGTTGTAAGGTACAGAACTGAGATCAGAAAGACTTTTACTTCTTAGCAACCTTTATCTTTTATGTAAATTCACACCTATTCTGCATTTTTGACTACACCAGTTCTGGCTCTACCCAAGTTGTAAGCTGTCCTATTTTCCTAAGGTTGTTTTTGGCACTTATAGTTCTGTCATTCACAGATGCGGCCTTTAAACAAGCTTGTTTGAGATGCATTGCTGTATATTCCCCATGATAAACAATCACACGTTCTCACAAAAAACAGAGGCTTAGTTTTTGTTCCTTCTGCTTTCTGATTAACCTCTGAGGGCTCAGAGTATACAACAAATATTGATTCCTCTTTATAAAAAGATAAGAATTTTTTTACACATATTGACTGGGAAACTTAATAACTAGACCAGACACACTTAGTAGATTATATAGGTCATTTTTGTGCCTATTAAGTATCATTCTGCTGTGCAAAAATTGACTTTCCTAGATCACCTGATTTTATACCCTTGCACTGTTATATTAACAGAAATATCATGTTAAATTGGATATTTTATTGTTTTCTCCAAATGCCAAAACAAGATAGTTTTCTCCTAGAAGCAGATATATAAAAATATGCAATATCAATATATGATCTTTCCTAGAAGATTTCCTTTGAATCGCTTCTCACAGATCCTGCAAAATTTCCAACTGTAATGAACTCTGATCACTGTTCATTGAGGTAATCATCACTCAAAAATTACCTTGTGTTTGTGTCTTGTGTTTTTAATACTAATCTTGCTTCAGTTGTGTTTCACATGTTTAGGCTGAGTCAAGCTAGGACATTTCTGCATGTGTAGAACTCAGGTGTATAACATGGAGTTTGTTAGCAAATGTCGGTATTTTCCATTGCCTACCAAGAGAGGTCCTAAGAATTGGAAGTAAACTGTGTTCGAGCACTGCCAAAAGCAAATGAATGTGATAATGGATGTACTCTCTTCCAGGTTTGGTGGCCATTTTGCCTAAAAGAGAGGAAGAAAAGTAGTTAGTATTTTATGCACAAACACCAGGAGGCCTCAATGACATTTTTACATAGGGTATAAAAATGTCCAGCTTATAATAAAGATATTTCTCTAATAACCAGCATTTTACTGAATGTTGGCAATAGTAAACTGTTCCTCTCCCTGGTCTCCCAGTTGTAGTGTCTTTTTTAAATAGGTATTTGCTTTTTCTAGAAGGCTATTCCAATTATTGTTCCCTTTTCCCTTCAATCATTCTTTATATTCTTAACAGTCTCCTTCTTCTCCTCACATTCTTACAATGAAATAAAATATGTAAGGATTTTGTTTGCAAGACCAAAGAAGGAATTAAAATGCTATGTGAACTGCTGAAGCACAGCACAAAGTGCTACAGATACCAGCTCCCGTTGGGGAGTGGGTGAGGAGGAGGCAGGAAGGCTTTGTGTATTTTGTAACAAAGTGCATGTCTGAAATCACAACAAATTCACTTTGTTATGGGACCAGCATATCCAAGGAGAGTCTTTCTTGGTTTAAGACTGTCAGCAATACAGACTCAAAGTACCTGTTACTTTTCCAGTACTATTTCTTTTTTCTTTTTTTTTTTTTTTAACCTCTTGGTTCATTTTGGTTTTCCCTTTCTAGAAGAGAGTTGAGCATAAATAATTCAGTCCTTCCACTTAGACCTTTATACATTTGGCATATTGCTCTCTCAAATACCTTCAGAGGGATATGAAGCCCATGTCAAACTTATTCTGCAGACTAACAATAATTTTATTTGATACGATTTTATTTTTGTTATTATCAAAATGATAATTTAAATAAATAAAAGTATAACCAAGGTCACTTTGGGGCTTGCTTAGAAATAGCTGGAGGCGGTGCTGTGTTAATGAAGAGAATTAAATGGTTCAGTCTTAAAATGGCCTGGAAATTTGTTGGAAATTGGAAAAGACCTGGAAAAATGGTAGTATCCAACGGATTTTATAGACAGAAAACTCTATTCCTGTGTTCCTGTAGAAGTCATAGGACTTTATTCTCTCCAAATCCCCTGAAAGTCATTAGAGTCAGATGACTTTTGTGGCCCCTGCTTCAGCAAAAATGAAAGCAGAAAGGGAAGTATTTTGAAAATGAATAAGCAGCAAATATTTTGAAACTTTATTTGCTACTCTTGATGTTTATTTTGTTTCACTAACCATGGAGGGCTGATGTCAGTTAAGAGGAACTGTTGTATCAGCAGATTAAACCTGGTGTAAAAGCAAAATGAGTGAATAATCTAGGCATGTATGAAGCCTGAGGGAATGGATGAATCGAGAGGACCCTGGACAAGCCCAAGAATTAGCCCCATGTGACCCTCATGTCAGATATATGCAAATGAAAGAGTCGATTTTGATGCCATGATGAAAGGGAAGCTAGTGCAGGCTCTTTAAGCCACATGAGAAGTCATTAAGACAGTACAATGTATGATACAAAGGGTAACACTTGCTTATTCATTTCTCAATACCTTTTGCAGCATGACATCAATATTTCTCATATTGCCTGTATGCAAAGTGAGTTATGAAAACATTTACTGTCTCATAAGACATTTATTTTCCTTTCTGTGGGGAAGTCATGTTTTACTCGGGATTCATTGATTTACAGACATAATACTCTGCATGTACTTGTATACCCTGGTGAATCTTTTTTACTGACTATAACCAAATCAGACTTGTCAAAGATTAAGTAATTTCTGTGATGGTAAAATTACTTTTGGTGTACATTGAGACCTAAGTCAGACCTTGTTAAGTCAGTGGAAACCTCTAAAATGCTTTCAGGTTACTTGCTTTAAACTCTTTTCCTGAAATTAATAAAGCTCAGTAGTGCACAAACGATTTCACAGTGACTATTTTTATCATTTCTAGAACAAATTTATTCAACTGCAAGATCTAAACAAATGGTTTGTTTCTTTCCCTGCCTTGTTCCAGAACCCTTGTCCTCTGACTTTCCAAATAGCAAGCTTCTTCCTGGTGGGCTGCCATAGTCACTTCTGGAATAAGCCAGATCATTCATTCCACAAAGACATACAGACTGAGCCAGTTGCTCAAAGAGCCTCTCCAGCTCAGCAGTGTGGGTGAGGACTGCAATGCATTCAAGTCCCTGCACACAGGAGTCCTCCAGCTCTACCCCAGTTGGCCATGGACATGTAAATATTCAACATTTTCCTAGCATGAGAAGGTAATGAACCACACCTTCAGCATCATACTACAAAACAGCAATGAAGCAAATGCAAGTGTGCCATCTCATTGCTCTGAGGCCTTTGAGCAGAATTATATACACAAAAAAAAAGCTATAAAAAAAAATGCCATAGGTTACAAACCTCCAGCATAAAGTTAAAAGATCAGATCCAAGTGCTAAAATATGTGGAACAACTTTGCTCCACAGAAACCTGGTCTAGGGTGGCATTGATGCAGGGTAGGCCATTTCAATGGGCTAGTTCTGTCTCATTTGTGGGGGCCATGAGACAATTAATGCTGAACCTGCCTATCTATTATCCCATGCCTTCACTGAGTCTTGAAAAATGATATTACAGTCATAGTTGGCTTTTCTCAGTGTGGATCTGATAATAATTACATTGAGATTTTTCTGCAAAAAAGATATATATATAATAAATGAGTAGATAATGCACTCATGCAAATATGTTCATTCTGAACAAAATTTTTAAGTTTTTAAAAGAACAGTTAATAGCAAAAGAAGCAAAGAATTCTGTCAAGAGTATGTTGGAAATGGACTTCTAAGCTGACTCTTTTGGCAGGTTCCCTCAGTTAAAGCTTTCTAATGTTTAGCATTTGACTCCAACCAGTATGAATCTGATGGGTCACTCTAATGATTCTTTTATCTAGCTGAAATCTATGTTAAATCAGAGCTTAAGGTTTGTTTTGGCTGGGCTTGGGGAATACACAGATATGGGGATGCAGCTGCCAGGAATTAAGTGAAAAGAAGAAAATGGAGCTTCTTGGCATTGTGAATTGGAATCTCTAATCACTGCATAACTGTATGGAAGACAATTTTCAGAAGTTTAACAGTTCTCTAAAGGTATGCTGCTATCTTCCAAAGGAGGACCCTGGGTCCATTCAATTGCTTCAGCTTGTAAAAGCGGAGCTGGTTTTAAAGCTATTTTTAAAAATGCACTGGAGCTGAGTGTGGTTGAAACAGTAAGTATGATATTACCATGAGACTCGAATTAATTCCCTTCTTCTCCTGCATTTTTCCTGTTTGGCCTTGGAAATGTTTCCATTTTTAGTCTCACATTTATAAAAGTGGAATGATGGTGGTGTCACCATAGGAAGCTTGGTTATTTTAAATGGAGTTTTATTACTTTATAAAAAAATCTAGAGTTACAGAATCAGCAATAAGAATGGAGAAAAGGTACTGTAAAGAATGGTAGAACAAATTAAACTGGAAGGAATCTTGGGGTGTCATGTAGTTTAATTCTCTGTTCAAAGCAAGGCCAATTTCAAACTTATCTTAGGCTGCTTAGACCCTTGTGTTAACTGAGAACTGTCTAGCCTGTGGATGGATAAAGGCAGGGCTTTGGGGAAAAGTAATTGAGATCACATAAACTAAGTCAGTTGTGACTTCTATGTGCAAAGAAGTGAACTTTATAGTAGTGTAGCAAATGGTAATTTCTGGGTGCTTGACTTGGTGGATTTAATGGTATTCTTTTAACATACTTTTAGCATAATTATAATTGTTTTGCCGTTGTGTTGCTGTAAAAGTATTACAATAATACAAAGATTTTTTATGAAAAATGATTAGTAGTAATTCGTATAAGCAGGAGGATTGAGTTTACACCCCTTAATTTACACTGTGCTTTCTCAGAAGTTTTCTTTCTGTCTTCACAAACTGACTCTGTAGGGTCATTATCAAAATGGTATAATAGTATACTTCTTATACTTTTCAGTAGTGTAATTACAGTGGTTGCCTGTATTATAAAGTGTTGGAGATCTGCTGGGAATTTGTTGAGATGCAGACACCTTTATAGCATACTGTTTACCAAAGAGCTCCTGGCTATGGTAGTACACAGCAAAACACTCTTCCTATGCTGACCTACTCATTATCAGCTCCTAAACTTCTGGGAACAGCTAAAGAGTACTCCTTACCTCTTAGTACTGTGGAGCATTATGTGGACCTGCTGCACATTGTGACAATAATTCTATATGACTATCCCAGAAGAATAAAATACGTTCTTGCTTGCCAGTCATTTGAAATATGCACACGTAAAGGCAAATAAGAGGCTTAACATGTTATTGGCATCTTAAATATCTGGAAAACGCTCTAAAAAGCGTCAAAAGGACTTGACATGTATTCAGAATATATGTTTGACCTCATTCATCTGCAAAATGGTCTAATGTTTTGCAGAAACCTTTCTTGCCATGTATAAATATGGACACAGCCAGTCAGTTGGTCACTGAATATAATACATAACGATCTCATTAAGTGTACTTTAGAATTATTAGGACCATTCTTAAAAGACTATCCTTTAAGGGTCTTTATCTTTCCTCCTGATAAATTCTACTCCAAACTCTTCCAGTAAAATTGAAGAAAGAACTGAAAACCTGAGGCAATCTGCATATCAAACACCAGCCTTATCCTTTAATAATAATGAAGATATTAAACACATAACAACAGTTCAGGAGGCAAATGTCATCTTCTGTTCTTCCAGCTTGCGGTTGTGTGTGAATGTGGAGGTCAAAGCCTTGTGAATGAGCAGGTTATCTTACCGAAGCAAGCAAACAAAACAAAACAAAAGACAAACAAAAGAGAGCTTTATGTTAGTAACTTCTTCCCCTGGGCAAGACCTAATCTAGGTTGCAAAGAAATTCTGGTTTCCATCATTAAATGGCTTAACATCACTAAATATACCATGGGATTAGGGTCTCAGAATACATATGTGCACTTAACAGATACATTTTGTTGAAGCCTACAGAATGAAGATACCTTCAGTCAGCCCCGTGAAACTAAACGAGAGAAGCTTGGCTTTGTCCTAAGGGAACAGATCAGTTCCATAGAGTCAAATGCATCCTTTCTCAGTACAGAAAGAATAGCAAAATACACCTTCTGCAGAGTATGAAAAATTGGTGGAGTTTACTGAAGTGACTTGTGATAGCATATTTTCTGCTGTCATGGTATCAGGAGCTACTTTTCTCTTTATTCCAAAAATTGGCTTAGTAGATGCATTTGGACAAAATCAAAGCGTAAACTCACAGAAGCTAAGAAGAAAGATTTGCCAAAAGACTTCCATGTCCAGTAGCCACGGACTATGCACTGCTTTCACAGATAAAACCCAACAAACTTTAGAATAAAGGTTGTATAATGTATATATATGCACAAATTTAATACATAGCTAAATCTGTTGGGAATTAATACCGGGAAAGGTGATGGAGCAGCTTATCCTGGAGGCCATCATGAAGCAAGTGGAAGAAAAGAAGGTTATCAGGAGTAGTCAGCATGGATTCACCAAAGGGAAATCATGCCTGACCAATCTGATAGCTTTCT
>Ga0065711_1046863_pt1 | contig 12657 bp, 6 predicted proteins | sample Hoacrofraction12_FD_59098 | JGI IMG/M metagenome (GOLD analysis project Ga0065711, IMG submission 59098) | Hoatzin crop microbial communities from Cojedes, Venezuela - Epithelial fraction 12 v2 (version 2) | ecosystem: Host-associated > Birds > Digestive system > Esophagus > Crop | place...
AGACCCGCCTGGACAAGGTCCTGTGCAGCCTGCTGTAGGTGACCCTGCTTCGGCAGGAGGGTTGGACTAGATGACCCACAGAGGTCCCTTCCAACCCCTACCATTCTGTGTGATTCTGTGATTCTGTCATTGTTGTTGTGAAGCACTAGGTACCATCTACTTCGTAAGCAAACAACAAAGCATCATCAGTGATGCTTACGTAGCTCTCCAGTCCGTATTTCAGAAGAGAAGGGAAGAAAAGAGCAGGACATATTCAAACATGGTTGAGATTAACAGGTACCTGACTCATATCTGACTCTCACCGACTTCCACTGGGACCTGAGTGCCCTCTGAGGTCTCCCCCATACAAAGCACGCATGAGAGCTAGTTCAAAAAGGATTGTAACGTTGACCCCACCAGGTGATCATTTCGACACTGCAAAAACCAGAATTCACAATGGTGCCCACAACTCACCTCCACAAAAAATAATGCCAGTACGAAGAGTGACCAGCTATCATCCCTGTGACATGGGTCTGTAGGTAATGTTCTGGCAAAGGAATACATTTCTAAGAGCATTTGATGAAGTTTCCTGTTGTCCTGGTTTTGGTTAAAACAGAACCACTCTCTTTTAGTGAACCTTCTTTACAGCTAAGTCCTTCTAGGTATCTGCATTTTTCTGAAGTTGGCTCCGTATTTTACAGACAGTGTCTGCTCCAAAGCTGATGACACCTAATGTTTATAGTGGTACTGAGCTAATGATAGGAAAGGAATGCAGAAAAAGGCCGATGTTTATAATTATTACTGTAGCAGCCAAGGTCACCAATAGAGCTCTTAGGTCCTGCAAGTGAGGAGTTGTAAAGGGTTGTACCTGCGGTGAGGGGTGGACAGAACAGATGACCCGATGTTGACCAGCAAGGTATTCCATGCCACACACATCATACTCAGTTAACAGCTGGGGGACCACGAGGGTCTGGCTCTCTCCATCCTTGGCCGCCTTCTGAGGACCCCACTCCTGGTCCTTCCTGTGGTCCTGATCCAGATTCCGACCCGTGCGTTACTGAGTCCAGTTCCCGTCTACTGCTGAGGCCAGTCCAGGACTTCCCAGTGCCCACCAGCACCCGCAGCACCTAACTCCAGGAAACTCAGCATCGGTTTTGTGTATTTTGTTTCATTTCTCTCATTCTTAATATTATTAGTAAAGCTGTTTTAATATTCAGTTTGTAAGTCTCTCTCCCTTGTCCCTTCCCCTGGTGGGAGCGCAGGGGTCAGCAGAGAGCATCTGCCCCTCTGCTTATTGCTGCCCTGCTCTGAACGGTGACACCATGCATTCTTTCAGTTCCTGTACCTACACACATGTGTATGTGTATGTATATACACACACACACATAATTTTATTTCTTTTTAATCTGGGCTAATGAAAAAAAAAAAGCAATTAAATTCCTCTGTCTTGCAAGCCTGACACAGTTTAAGAAGCAGCTTGCTCTTGAGACAAATATGTGAAAGATGTCCCTGCTCTGAGTGGGAAGATGCTGCTTTGGGTAATTCTCTTGTCTTAACATTGCCTACCCTGCTTCTGCTGCATTAGAAATCACACAGCAAAAAATCTCACCACACTAACACTCAGATACTCTGCCTTCCCTCCTGTACACCAGTCACTGAAATGTCACATGCCAGCATTCATACTCTTCAGAGACTTCTCAGTTTCTCCCTGTCTCCTTGTGCTACAGTCCTCTCTCCGTATCCCCATCTGCCCCTTACTGACATCACTGAGTCCTTTCCCTGTCCTCACCAACACACACAAAACTCAGTTACAATTTTTTCCTTTCCTTTTCTTTTTTTTGTTTAAGACCAGACTATAGATAACCCATACTCCAGATGTGATGGTCCCTATTTTTTCAATTTAGATGATAAGCTCTTTGAGTCTGAAACTTTATCTCATTTGCTTATACAAAGTGAGGTGGGATGCTTGCTTGGAGGTGCAGTCTGTGGAATGCACCTGCTTTATACACCACCTACATTGCACAGGTTTAGTCTCAGCCAGGATCTTCAGAGTGCATCTTACAAAGCTAACAGGAGAGACAAACCTCTGGTTCAAAAGTGTGCTGCTCTGAAAAGCTTCTGGGATTCAAAACTAGGCATCGACAGATGGAGTTCGCTAGCTGGTTTCTATTCTCACTAAAGCCCACCAGTAAAGAAGTTGCCTTGCCCCCCAGGCAGACAGAACTCTAGCCATCCCTGGGGAGAATCTGGAGATTAAGGACAGCACCTCCAATCCTGGCAGCAAGTAAGAGAGTGACGGGAACTCCACATAACCCATCCCAGAGGAGAGCAAGCGAACACAGACCCACACGGGGGCTTGCGACAGCCAGACCCACGCAATACAGCGTTCGCTTCTGTCAGTCTCCCGGGCAGATGCTACTGTCATGTTCAGGCAGATTCGGGCAGCGCCTTCAGGAAGGAGGCCAGGGAGAGGCGCAGCCAGGGAGAGGGACAGCAGGCTGTCAGCCTGAAGCTGATCCTCTTCCTTCCCCTGAGGCATCCGGGGAGCCCGTTGCACAAGGAGCTGCTTCTTCCAGCCCTCAGTGAGAAGGAAGTAGAGAGTTTTCAAATACACGCATCAGCAGACTCTGTCAGGCCCTGCAATGTGTTCAGGTGGCTACTGCTTCTGAAAGCAATGCAAGTTTTTTGCCCCTAATCTGATGTAAGGGGCTGGGCTGCACAGTCTTACATTCCCTTCTCTTCCGTTTTAATTCAGTTTGTTTCCTCCTTCCTGAGCCCTGTCTCTGCCAGAAGTAGAAGAGTGATCATTTCTAACACGTGCAAATCAAGAAAATTACCAGCAGGAAGTGGCTCACACCCACCACCGCACTGCTCACCAGCATCGTGACGTTTCCTGTGCCATCATCCAAAGAGACAGAACTACCTCTGTTTAGCACAAAGCAACTACCAAAAGTTAAAATAATTACCTACAGAAAGAGTACATGCTTCTTTCATCTAATTAGATAATATGCCCAGGTGTTTAGCATCAAGGCATCTACTCCTTAATTGGAAAAAGTCAAGGACAGAAACTAATTAGCAGCATTAATCAAAAGCAGAGGTCTAATGATAATTAACAACACATCCCCACTACAAACCCCTTCCGTTTATTATAAGGTGTTCCAAATTGTAAAATTAAATGAACCGAGTTTTTGCAGTAAGTGCTTCCAATAGCCATCTTCAGGCAAAACTACACATTGTTTCCCATAAGTAAGGAATACTAATCCAGCTAAACAATGCCATTTTTCACACACTAACTGTAAGCAGTTTGTCCTGTAATTTGAAAAAGAAAGAAAAATCAAATTCCTAGGTAACTCTCCATATTATTGCAGCCACTGAGTGCTCAGTGGCCAGACAGGTCTGTGTTCTTGCTGGGGCAAAATGCTACCTCCCATACTCGAGGAAGTGCTCACGGCAGCAAAAAAAAACATAGAAGGGAAGGGAAACTCACTGAGTCTTGCCAAGGTGGTAGTGTTGCTGCTCTCCACACGCATGGGAGGCTACAGGGCTTCAGAGTGTTGGCAAAGACCTCAAACTTTTGTGAAATAAAAGACTTGTGAGCTGCAGCAAAAACCCGTCAGACCCACTGCCCCCCTGCAAAAGCCTCTGGAAAAGCCAGGGCCGGAGGGGAAATCCCCCCTCTCCAGCTCTCCCCTTCAGCCCTGCCATTTAGGAAAGCCTGCAGTTTTCCAAGAGTGCCAGCACATTCAGACACATCCTAGAACACAATTTAAATTCAACCACTCCGGGTTTTAGGTTCACCAGTGTTCATTAAACTGAGGTTGCACTGGATTTGCAAGGGGAGAAGCTGCTGGGTTGTCACATTAACTACACTCCTCTCTTCCCTGGGGCTCTCTAGGGTCACTCCTTCCACCCTCCCTCCACACTTCTACCCAAACTCTACCCAAAGCCCTTTTCTGGGCTTCCCATTACAGAGCTAATAGAAATGCATCTTCATGGCAAGCTAAAATTATCATCCTGTGTAGAAACATAGTCTGCAGTTGGTTACCGCCAGCTGAGCTGCAAATTACGTTATTATAATATTAACAATGATTTTCTTAGGTTCTGACATGCCATTAAGTGATTACTTAGAAGGAAAGCATTGAAGGAGGGAAAACATTAAAACAGCGAGGCTCAATGTTTGAGACCGCAGGAGTTACTGTCTGAAGAACAAGATACCCACAGAAAGAGAAATCTCTGCCCACATCTGTGAAGCCTGCTTCCCAGGTCCATCACAGCCCTTCACTAGCTGGGTAATTTCCAATGCCATTCACTTGCTCGTTTCACATCTACTCAAACACTCCTGTGATGCAAAAAAATCTCACCTGATTCAAAACTTAAAAGGACTAGTCTAAGGAGAACAGCAGAAATCTTTGTGCCAGACTAACATGTAGGCTGGACATTTGCAAACAGAATGTCTGGATCCTGACAGCTTTTGTAGGCTGAAAATCCCACTGCCAGGCAATGGAAGATTTTACATTCTTCCTCTACCATTATAAGGCCCTTTACTCACATACACTCATGTAAGGATATGATAATCTCATTTATTTCACTGAGACAATTTGTGCAAGTAAGACCAAAGATGTTATGTAAATATTTTCAGGGCTAAGGTAACACCAAAATTTCATCACTTCTGTTCAGCAACCGTACTGTGATTTGTGTGCATTTCGTGTTAGAGACAATGCCTGTCAAAAACTGAGAAAAACTTCCTGGGGATCTAAGCCGACAGCTTTCCAGAAGCTGCAATTTACAAAAGGGAAAACAGAAATAAGCCTCCAGGAGGTACAGTCTTCACATGTCCCTCAAATCAAGGTTGTTGTGATTTTTCATTCTTTTGCACCGAAGAGAGCTGCTACACATTACCCTTCTCCCAAAGGACTATGGCAACAGAGACTGTCACTGAACAACACCTGATACAAAATAAATCCAACTACTCTGTCCGCCCACTGCAGGTCCAACTTAAGGTTTTTTATTATTTTGGTATTTCTGTGTTACATCTGAGCAAAGAGACAAAGCAAAACAGGAAAAATGTAAGTCTTCACTTCATTTGGTGTGTGGACTAAGAATAATTGCCATCAATATTGATTAACCCTTGGGGACACCACTGAATTTAAAACCTGCAGACAGTCAAATCCCAGCTGATGCATGCTCTGCTTTGAGTAACACTTACTGCATGTTCGTATATTTATATTTATCTGGGAAAACTGTGAAACTAATGGTCCCACATTGGGAATAATATGTTATCATATGTTCCAGGACTGTGCAGTTTCTGCAGCTCTTTACACCCATCAGGTGCTAATCAATGACAGGTTGATTAAAGTTCTTCCAAAACTGAGTGTTCTGGAAAAAATCGAAACATTTCTGAGTGTTTATCAACCTCAGAAAGCATTGGATAGTCTTTTAGCTCGGTGCTGGCTTTTAATGAATATAAATCACCAGAGACCAGATTGTGTACCACCCTAATGCAAACCCTACTAAGTTAATTGACTTCACTGAGGTGGCATCAGGTCATGCAGAACTTGGCTTAACAAGTCATACCCGTATTGGTTTAGCTATTGCACTACAGGCAGCGAAAACTATGGGCCAGGTACCAAATTCATTGTTAGTCAATAGCAAATCAGATCCCAACTCAGTTACAGGATATACCAAGGCATCAAAGGCTAGCAGAATGATTTGAATAAAGAGGACAAAATGTTAGTGATAGTAGCCAAGCAATTTAATTCTCTGTCATCTGTCTTCCAGTTAATCAGTATTAAAACAGAATGTTTTCACATGTATTTTGTATTTGAACTGTACAACAATTTCATCCACGGCTTAGTCCTTGCCTAGAAATGGATGCTTCACTGGGGCTTTGTATGAAGGTTCCCATGGTTGTTATCCTTACATTCAGTACTGTTATGTGATGATACAGTATTGTGTTTAGATGCTGGAAGTACTCATTATAGTAGACATTTTAAAGGTAAGAAAATATTCAGTAAATGTCCTGATTTTGTTTGGTTTGGTTTTTTTTACTTAAGACTTCTTTGTTTGTATAACTGCCTCACATGCAGAAGAAAGTATTCAGTTAATAGGACAGAACAGGCCATGCGGTATTCAATCAAGTAAGGAAACACTAACATGATTTTAAATTAAAGCTTCAGCCATTAAAAAAGAAGTATCTAAAGTACTGATCTGTGCATCTGGCTTGCAAACAGCCATGTACAAAGAACAAGGATGTGGTTACATGGAAAGGAGTTCATGTATTAACTTGTTTGTACAAAAACTGTGTTCACACAATTAGTACTACTAGTAGTAGTAAAAGTAGACTTGGATTTATTCTATACAGTGCACTTAGAGTAAGTTGTAAAAATATGCAGCCATAGATGAAAAAGTCCTCTGTCGTTACACATAGGAAAAAGCGGCAACTTGGAATTTTTTTCCAAAGTTTAGACTTCAGAGACCACCATCTTCAGGAAAGGAGGTGCGGTACTTCCTGAAAAGTTAATTTTATGTTGGGAAGTGGCCACATCTTCCCAACCAAAATAAGTGTCCCATCTAGAAGCATAATCATGGACTTCCACTGTGCCATTAGGGCAAGGATAAGCACAGTTTCCTGCCCACCGATCTGGGAAGTATATATATACATGGTCCTCATGCAGAGCAACCCCCATAACTATCCTACTGCGAACTGTGAAGCAGGATGAACTATACTATGAAATACTGGATGAACTATACTTCACTGCACTTGCTTAAAACTTTCTTTTTAATCCCTGACTAGATCTTCAGCCAAAGTTTCAAAGCAGGTATGATTTATATTTTAAAGTGCTCCCTTTTCAGCAAGAACATTGCACTGTGTGTGACAGGCAAAGAGTGGGAACATGGGCAAGCACTGCCTAGGACTCTTTTCCTATCTGTCATATAAAGTTGCACAGAAATTTAACCAAACTTTCTTTAAGACCACTTAGCAAGTGATAAGCTGCCAATACTGATTATCCACCCAGAAACGAAAGGCTTATTCAGGCCTCCATTTTCAAACACAAAACGTGTTTTAGAGACCACATAAAAGTCACTACAAAACTGAGAAAATGCCTTCCATCTTTAGTTCTTCTCTTCCAGACAAAGAGTATGGGACAGATTTCAGAGTGAAAAGTATTTACTAGACAAGTGGGAGTCACCATTCCTCTTCTACATCTCCCTAGTCCAAGGTGGGAAGTACAACACCATGTTTCCAGTTGTGACTCTCTACATAATACACCATGTAGAGATCAAATTAAATTTTGCAGATCATGGTAAGCAAGGATTCAGTCTTGCACCTGCATATCCCCTAAGAAAATGATCAAGGTTACTTAAGGCAGCAGTTTTCAGAGAAAAGTTAGCAGGTTCTCTAGAATAAACAATGTTGAAAAGTAGTACTTGTCTTTGCTGTTACAGAACTGTCTCAAAATCCCAGCCAAAGATCAGAAATCAGCAGTAGTGACCTTTTACATGCACACGGCCTGACAGCTATCTTTACCCAGTGAGAGCTCATTACCTACATGACTCACAATACAACGCAGGCAGGATGCCGTGCTGTAGGACAGAAGAAGAAGAACCTGTACAGCAAGGATCTCTGCCACCCCGGTGTAGAGTCTTAGGCAAGGAGCAGATCTGATAGACAATCCATTTTCTGCAAACACGAAGCAGAATCTTTCCCTGTGCAGTTGAAATGCCACAAGGTCTACGTAACATTGAGTTTCACATGTCTTGGCATGCCTATGGATTTTCTTTCTTCTACATGGCATTTGTATGTAGAAACTCAGCTGTATTCCTCAAGCCATTTTTGGGTTCACATGGAGTTTGGAGCTTTCACAGTACCTGAAACTCCACAAGGAACCTCTGGGAGTTCACAGGCATTGAAATACCTGATGTTCACAAAATCCCGTTATCCCTAAGCACGCCTGACTTGGATATCTTGCGCTCTGAGTCTGTCCTCCTGATTCTGCAGCTGTAAGGACATAAGCTCAGTCAGACTTCATCACACCTAAAATTCAGTTATACCCGTGTCCTTTCTCACGCAGCAGCCAGTAACACAGACCTCAGGAATAATGTAAAAATGGGACGTATTGCAAAATATTTCCACCCTGCATAATTTCACACCAGCAGTAAACTTTGTCTGCCTGCTCCCTTTTCCAGGTGATTTCTGAATGTGCTGAACGGTGCAGACCAAACATACGGCTGTGTGCAAGAAAACCCCCTGTCTAACCCATCCTGGAGTTCTATGTTCCCTCATACTCCAAAAATAACCAAGGGTTGTGCTTGGCACGCCACCACAAATGTATGGCATCTCAGACCCACTACCAAAGGGAGTAGGTGACACCTTTCCCCACCCACCCAGGTTGAGGATGAGGCAAGTTGTCTCCCCCAGCAGGATTAATGGGCCTGCAAGGTGAGACACAGGGGTGACACAGGTGACACCCGAAGGTGACAGGCCACATCCTAGAGACATCTAAGACTGGAATTGGATTTTAAGCAATCTGTCAAGAAACAAAAGATTTCTTAGTAACAAGGAGAAAGATCTCACCTATTTGCTCAGCCTACAAAGGGACAAGGAAGTTGGGCCAAAATTCAGAAATTTGCCTATATGTTACGATTTGAGTCAAAACACAGAGGTGGTAAAAACTGACTGAAATGAGTCATTCGCAAGGTACGAAAGTAACACTGGAAACCTGCTCTGTCTCTCGGCCTTGCACAGCACAGTGAAATCTTTCAAAACAAATAAGCATAAGCAACTTTTGTGGGGACTTTCACAGAAACCACACCTCTCTCCCAGCAACAAATCTGAAAGCATGTCAAAGCATACGACCAACACAAGAAGACAGATTAAAGATATGCATGAATAATTAAAAAAAAAAAAGGTCCTATTTTTAGTGTGCTGGTCCATGATAAGCTGGTAAGTTTAATAAAGCATATTTGAGTTCTGCTAAGAGAGGTCTCAGTCTTCCAAAGTGATGATGGAATCTTATTAACACAAAGTTGAAGAGCATAAATAGGTGTAGATCTAATTTTAATGCAAGTACTTTCTACAAGACTTCCAAAGTACTCCTCTTCAATGTCTTTTCCACTACTTTTTCCTAGAGAAACAGCATCACCTTCAGGCCAAAAAAGATCACATTCAAATTTCTTTAGTCAGGAAAGACTTAAAAATTACTTCTCAAAATCTTGCACCTTTTTTATTTCTTTCTGATCCTAGATTGCAAAACATGAGCGTACAAAAACAAATTTATAGGGCCGTACACAAATTCAAAAAAAAAAAAAGGGGTAAGGGTCAGTCTCTCCTAGTTTTGGATACACTGATGTTTCAGAACAGTCCACACAGTTGAGCTCAGAACAAAATAAAGATTGCAAAACCAGAAATAAGATTTAGTAGAAATAGATGTGTCAGAAGTAAATAATCAAGGAAAGTTATATAAAGATGCCTAAACCTGGAAATCATATAACAATGTTCTCCCTAACACTATCACTAAATCAGGTGCACCAGTACTAATGTTGACAGTCAGCATAGCAACTGGAAGACAGGCTCACAGCATTTTATACTAGTTTTAATTAGTTCTCAGCCGTTACATACTCAATGAAACCCTGCCTGTATAGAGGAATGGCCCTTACTAGAGGCATCAGCGGTGGGAAAGTAATGGGATGTAAGGAGAAGAAACGCAGTAACACAGGACACAGAAAAGTTGAGGATATCTCAATTGGATGTGTGAGATAAAATGAGTGCCCTGTGAATTCACACAGAAAATAAGAGAACCTCAGTCCTGTCTTTCTAGATCTTTTGTTATTCTCCCTTTGTTTGCAGTGGGCCAGTTTTAGCAACAAACATATCAGCAGCCAAATATTGCAGCAATTATTTTGCAACCTGAAATCCCCAGTAACAGTAATACAGTCAAAAAGGTCAACACGGTGTGTGAATGGCAGAAAACAGGGTGTTTCAGGGTGTGCAAACAGAAGAAGCTATCAGCAGAAATTAGGTGAAGCCGAACAAGGCCTCCGTGCACACTAGGAATCTCCTTCCTATCAGGGAAAAAAAATCCCAGATGTACCAGCACGTAACTTCAGGATAAATACCAGCTTGCTGAGCTATTTTGAAATGATCATTTGAATTATTTTCATACGACTGCCTGTCCCGAGGTATGGCATCCACACAAGACCATCTCGAATAGCAGAAACCATTGAGCACAGTCAGGCCGAGCAGCCACAAGAGGAGGTGTGACAATGGGCTGTTATCCCAAAACGGCAGGGAACTACCACCCTCTGCAGCCGATGCGTGTTTAGCTGCTGTGCTTCCTCCTCCAGCTCCACAGCAGCAGTTGCACTCGCAGACCTGCCCACAGCTGGCAGATCTGTGGCTTGTCTGGGTGCCCCAGGAGCTCCACAGCGGAACAGGGTGATCTTTTTGACATGTCCCAGGCTGGCTTGTTGTGATATGCTTGGGATGGTTTGGACCTCTGAACAACCTCTGTAAGCTTTGGCCTGCGCAGACAGCAATGGTTTGACCTTGCGTTGGTCCAAAGTGATGAGACTTTCCTTCTCCAGACAGCCCTGTGTTTAAAAACTGAGTGGCAAAGTGACAACTGAAAAGAGATGCTGCTTACGTCACCAGTGCCAAAATCTAACTTTTAACCCAGGCACTGTGTGTCAACATTCCTGCTCCAAATTCAGACAGAAAGTACTAAAACACAGAAGGAAATATTTCTGCCATTGACCTAATGAAACAGCAACCTCTCTCTGTGCAGAACAGAACAAATGGATGACAGTGACATCTTCTATGTTAGTTAACCTTTTGTAAATTTTGCCTTTCATATATTAGTTTTGAATCTGGTTTTAAAATGTCCTGCTCTTTTAACAATCATCTATTTCATAGGTTTCCCTTTTAATCCTAAGGAATAGTTTTACTGTAAATTAAATTTGATTCGTTGTAACACATGAAGCACAGTGAACTCTCCAGATTACTTTATGTAACCTTATATTGCAACATGAGAAACTGAGAAATAGAGGGCATATGCCTTCACTGAAGAGGAAATTCAGCATCTCAGTTCCTTCCTCAAAATGCCTTCATTTCCTCCCCATTATCAGCTTCACATGGCATGTTTCACATGGAACACGCTGCTCTTCATCCAGCGTTGACCTTGTGCAAGTAAGGCATCAGCTGAGCTCTCAGAGAGCGACTGATCAACCTGTTACGTGCACACTAATAGGTATCTGTATAACACAAGGGCACGTACATACACGCACACGTTAACAGAACTAAGAAAATAACTGTACGCGATACCAGTGTATTTAGTTTGTGCAATTTCCTCCCAATTTTCTGGGAAGAATAATGTCAGTGTCTACTCTGGCAGAGCCTAAGGCCATTTCACTTACAAATTCTACAGGCAATTTTCCACATGAAGTGCAACAGATGGAGCCATTCTCTACATTAAAAACAAACAAAAAAAACCCCACTAAAAACTACTGGAGTTTGCATTACAGAATCTTATTCCTGGTATAGCTGAGCATCCTGGTGGCTTCAGCACAATTTTTCTTTCATGGGAAATGCAAGCTGAGCTGCCAAAAAAATTCAAGAGGCTTTATACTTTGCACTGGCCAAATCTTCACTATTCCTTGCTTGTATTCCTACCCTGCTCCCCGTCTGCAGTGGGTCAGTACCTGAGTGAGAGTTCTTTGCTGAGTACTCCAGAATCAGGAACAGCTGGGAGTGGAAGTAATATTTGAGTGTCCAAGGATACATTTACCTCTAAGGCACAGACAGATCATTACGGGAGGCAATTTATATTTATATTGGTAATAGCCATGACCTAGTGACTTGACCGAAAATTTGTAAGACTGAGTTCTGGCTCTCCTTCACCACTGACATTCAGGACAACCTTGGACAAGTCATTTCTGGCTTTAATCCTAGTTAACAAGAACTTCCAACAACCTGTAACTCACCCTAAAATCACCAGGGGCTGGAAAGATCAAGCACCTTTGAAAAGAGACCCTCTTACCTCTCTGCCTTAGTCATCTTACCTATGAAATAATAATATTTGCCCATCCCCTGCAAAGGGCTCTGAAGCCCATGGAAGGAAAACCCTACTTAAATATAAATAACAAGTGTGATTCTTGTGGTTTAACCCCAGCCGTCAGCTCAGCACCATGCAGCTGCTCGCTCAGTCCCCCCCGGTGGGAAGGGCGAGTGAATTGGAAGAGTAAAAATGAGATAACTCATGGGTTGAGGTAAAGACAGTTTAATAGGTAAAGCAAAAGCTGCACACACAAGCAAAGCAAAACAAGGAATTAATTCACCACTTCCCATCGGCAGGCGGGTGTTCAGCCATCCTCAGGACAGCAGGGCTCCATCACGCCTAAGGGTGACTTGAGAAGACAAACGCCGTCACTCCGAACATCCCCCCCTTCCTTCTCTCTCCCCCAGTTTTTGTTGCTGACCATGATGTCGTACAGTATGGGATATCCCTGGGGTCAGCTGGGGTCAGCTGTCCCCGCTGTGTCCCCTCCCAGCTCCTTGTGCACCCCCAGCCCACTCACTGGTAGGGGGGGGTGAGGAGCAGGAAAGGCCTTGGCTCTGTGCAAGCGCTGCTCAGCAATAGCTAAACCACCCCTGTGTTACCAACGCTGTTCCCAGCACAAATC
>Ga0065711_1046865_pt1 | contig 12656 bp, 22 predicted proteins | sample Hoacrofraction12_FD_59098 | JGI IMG/M metagenome (GOLD analysis project Ga0065711, IMG submission 59098) | Hoatzin crop microbial communities from Cojedes, Venezuela - Epithelial fraction 12 v2 (version 2) | ecosystem: Host-associated > Birds > Digestive system > Esophagus > Crop | place...
GTTGCCCCTTGTCCTGATGGTTGTAGCTACCACGGGGGAGCTTGCAGCTCCTGAACACCCCGTTGCCTTGCACAAGCGGGCTGCGAGCCGCGGAGCACGGGAGGTTTGAGCACATTTAAGCTGTGGGGTGCTGAACCGCGTGGAGCTGCCGTAGCGGCTTGGTGTGCAGGGCCAGGGCAGCAGAGGGGGATGCTGGCGGGTGTTTAGAAGACTGTCCTGTGGGCTCGGCCGTGTTCGCTCAGCAGCGCGTGGGTTTCTCCCTTGCAGCTCTTCATTGGCTTCGGGTTCCCCTACGAGGGTCCTGCCCCACTGGAGGCGATCGCTAACGGCTGCGTGTTCCTGCAGGCGCGTTTCGACCCCCCGCACAGCTCCCTCAACCACGAGTTCTTCCGCGGGAAGCCGACGTCGAGAGAGGCGAGTCTGGCGGGAGGCGAGCGGGCGGGCTGGGTGCAGCCACCACCTTTACACTGGGTGTAAAGTTGTTGCTAAACTGAGAATATTTTTTTTATTTTTTTTTTTTGCGAGATTTCCTCCAAGTGCAGAAGCGTGGATACCTGCAGACAGGGTCCCCTCTCCCATCCTCGCGTCGTCTCCAGCCGGAGTGCTTGGATGCAGGGGGCCCTGCCGTGGGTTTGGGGTTGCAAAGGAGAAGGTGGTGCAGGAGACTTCTGCAGACCACACAGCCCAGCTCCTTCCCCGTCAGCACAGACCCATGCACAGCCTGCACCCTGCTCCCAAACCGGGGCGATGCTCTCCTGTTCCTCCTTTCATACACGCGGAGGGACGCCGAGACCTCTGCGGGGTGGCGGGGGTACAGAATCCCTCCCAGGCTTGCCTGCTGCTGGGAATTCAATCTAAGTGAAGCAGGAACTCTTTAAAAGTTAAAGGGTTGAGAAAATTGCCTCTTTTATTATTAATAAAGTGGATAATGCAGTGCAATGCTCGCTCTCGCTGAGAAGGGCTTTGCCGGGGGACCGTGCAGCTCAGCCCTCCTGCAGCCCGGCTCGGTGGCACCCATCACAGGGTGGGGGGCATTGGGCTGTCCTGCACCCCCTTGTCTGTCCCATGCACCCCTCTAGTTAGCTACTGGTGTTACTGGTGCTCTGGTTGTGCTTTAGCCCGGATCTGGGAGGGCAGCCAGGGGCGAGGGCTGTGAAATGCCCCAGGGTGTTTATATGCCGGCGGGGGCTGGGGGGGAAGGAGGTGATCGATCTGTTGGAAAAAAAGTGGGAAAGGACAGAGAGCTGGAGAATAAAACAGAGAGCATGCACTGCTCTCCCCCTCCAGCTGGCAGGTTTTCAGGCCCCTCGGCAACCCTTCACGGTGCCCCCGAAACACCCCCTCCGCTCAGCATCCGCTCTCTTCCCTTCCCGAGAGGAGACCTGGGCTCTGGCTGCCTTGCAGCAGCGTGGGGCTGGAAAAGCAGCTGAGGGGCTGAAACTAAAGAGGCAGATCCCCTAAAATTCCCTGTGAGAGGCGGGGGGCTGCGGGGTGTCGGCACATGGGGTTGCCTGCAGCACTGGGGCGATGCAGCCTCCAGCATGGCTTTCTCCCGGTGCCAGCCTTCCCCGGCCTTCGGTGGTGGGTTTGCTCTCTGCCTTGTTTGTGGAGCTGGCAAACCCGAGAGACACAGTGCCTTCACAGAGATTTGCTGTTTCAGTCTGTTTTTTGCCGTTCCAGGCCCACAAATGGTTCAGGTCAGAGTTAGGTTTTCCCCGTACTACGGAGAAGGAGATATTCAGGGCTGCGGAGGCGATTGCAGTGTTGATGGGAATGGGCCATCCCAGCCCAGCGGGAATTTTAGACCATCGGCCTGATGTCAGGGGGCAGCTGGGTTCGGAGGAAACCTGCTTTTTCCAGCCCATCTCTGTGTGCAGCGGTTTAAAACCCACAGTGCCTGTGCCTGAGCCTGCTGCTCCTCTCTGCTGTCGCGGCTGCGAGCGGTCGGCAGGACCCGTTCTGGCAGGGCTTGGAAAAACCAGCTCACGCTGCTGTGTTTCAGGTGTCCTCCCAACACCCATACGCCGAAGACTTCATCGGGAAGCCACATGTGTGGACTGTTGACTACAATAACTCGGAGGAGTTTGAAGCTGCTATCAAAACCATCATGAGGACCCAGGTACGGCTCAGGGGAGGTGGCGGGGCGATCTCCTGCTGCTGGGGCCTGGCTCTCCCTTTCGAGCGTTAATTACTTCCCCTTGGACCTTGTTTGCATGGGCAGAGCAGAAACGCTTCTCTTGTGCAGCTTCAGGGGCACTCGTGCTCTTGCCTTGCTTTGGTACCGAGGATCGGAGGTGTTGCCCAGGGCAGCGCCGTGCCTTTGAGGGATCCCCTGGGATGCCTCCGGGCAGAGCCGGAGCACGGGAAAGCTGAGATAAGGGAGATGAGGTTTGGGAGCAGGAGGCTGAGGTTGCTGGAGATGCATGGCAGCGCTGGGACCTGGCGTGAAGCAAAGATAAACCCGGAGAGCATCTCCCTGCAAGTACCCCCAGAGCCACCGACCTCTGCGCCTGCCCTTGCCCCATTTCACTCTTCATCGTTATCGTTCGAATCGAGCAAATCGATAGGAATAGCTCCAGGAATGCCTCTGTGAAGGATGAAGGGATGTAAAGAAGGGGGAATGATGCAGGGCCCCCCCCGGGAAGGCAGCGCTTCCGCTGCGCCCACCCCAGAAACGCTCCCTCATGAATATTTACCTCCTGCCCTGTGGCAGGAGCCTTTCAAGTTGTCCAAATTATTAAAGTCAATTTTCCTGGAGGGGAGAAAAATGCTGATCTCCGTTTTGCTTGCAATGTGCTTTGCTCGGGATGAGCTGTTCCCTCGTGAGGACAGCGATGCCCTGCGAAACCGGGGCTCTGCGCTGGGCTGCGGGGATCACTGGGTGGGATTTTGCGGGGACAGGGGTGATGCTGCCCAGAGAGGTGTCATCCTTGCTTTTGCCTGCATTAAAGGCTGCAGAGGTGGGTGTCTCGGACAGTCTGGGGACTTTATTCAGCTGACGTGGGCATGCCGTCTGCCCGGGTCTCGCACCTTACCGTGGGTGATTGCCGCAGCGCTTCACCTCGTGCTGGTTTTCTCTACGAGGTTGCAAAGACCGAGCAAACCCGACTGACGAAAACAGTTGTTGTTTTGCACATTCATTCCCGTATCTTGATTAAAATGAAATTAAAAATAATTACATCACTGCTGCTGTGCTGGCAGGCCAGCTGTCAGTGCTTGACCCTCCACCATCTGGGCTGGAGAGACGGCCCTGAAGCGAAGGCACCGCCGTGGGCGGGCGGCCGGGAGCTGCCGGGCTCGGTTTCGGGAGGGAGAAGGAGATTTTCAGTGTTTCCAGAAAGGAGAAAGAAAATAGTGAAGCCTGGTGCTGCTGTGCTATTGAAATAATTCAAAAATGATGGGAGAGTTAAGGGGGGGGAAAGGGCTCTGCTGGCTCCTGCCAGCTGCGTTGCGCTGCGATGTTGACTGGACGCGCACCAGGTCGTTTAGATGCATAGTGATAATCCCTGGTGAAAAATGAAAGAGAAAAGGATTTTCGGAAGGGGTTTGGCAGTGTGATGGGCTCTGGGTGGGAGGAGCCGGTGGGGACCCGCTCCCTCCGGCACCGGGCGCTCACCCGACACGTGCCGCTGCCGTGCCGCTCCCTGTTTCGCCCAACGACGAGCTCCCGTCTCCGCTCGTCTCCCTGCTCCCACTCTTCGTGTGAATGCAGCTGCGGTGCAGTCACAACACGTCCTGCCTCCCTCCCTTCATTGACGTTTCCTCGGTGGCCGAAGAGCTGACGGAGGGCAGGGGACGCAGCGCTGGAACACGGCGGTCTGCGACGCCGGCACGGCGTGCGGCAGCTGCCTGGGCGGGCAGGCAGCCATGGCCGGGCTCCCCGGGGCGGCCGCTCGCTGTTTTCCATCCCGGCCTGGCACCGTGTATGGTTGGATAAACTCTGTCTCCTGCAGGACCATGGGGCTGCTAAAGCCACCTCTTGAAAGCTTTATTTTGGAGGGGTCTGGCCACCCCCGTCTCTGCAGGACTGGGGACCCCCACGCCAAGGTCACCTCCGCAGAGCCTCCCGGTCGCTGTGATTGCCCTTGGCTGCCGGGAGGCTCAAGTCCGAAATTGCCTCGGCTGAGTCAGACCGGGCGCTGACGTCCTGCTTGCTCTCAAAATGCGCAGTGGCTCTAGAGGGAAATTACTGCTTCCCACCAAGGAGCGCACTGGGTTCATCCCACAACTCTGCTCTCTGGGTTCTTTTAAAGATATCGTATAAATCCTCCCACAGCAGAGCAGGGACTGAGTGTGAATAACTCACGGCAACTTCCTTTTTTCCCCTTTTTTTCCCTTTTTGTCTTTCAAATAGAAAGGTCTGATTTATTAGAGATGCTGTCAAGGCAATTAAGCCTAAAAATTGACCTACCTCACAGGTTTAAAAGCCTTATTATGTGCTTTGGCTTCAGGAATCCCTTGGTACCTTGTCTTTAAAGTACTGTTTGTCACAGCAGGAGTGGCAGACAAGGGCATTAGCAGGAGGAGCAGGGAGCTGGTGGCCGGGCAGTTCAGCATTGCTGTTGCAGCCGGAGACCGGAGCTCGGAGACGCTGTTTTCCTGACTCCTTTTTTTTTCCCCGAAGGTGAAATGGGGTGTTTTGTTATCAGAATACTTAACAAATTTGTGCTTCAGAATAACTGCCATCAATTTATTTTTTTGCTCAAAACATTTCATTTCAACGTTACTGGAATGAAATAATATGTTTTTGTTTCCCATCTGCCTGCCTTTCTTTGAAAATACCTTGCCAGCTTATTGAAAGGAAGGCTCGTATCCGAACGGATGCATTTCCCTTTGCTTCACCGACCCAAGCAGATTGCCGAACTGAAGCACAGCATTTTTCCCCTCCTTGATGGGTGGAAACATTGGAAATTGAAAACTGGCCTGAAATGGATTTTCTTTTTTTTTTTTATTGTCTGACTGAAAAATCACTTATCCCATAGCTTTAATTTTGCATCTTCCAGGCAAAACTCAATAAAACCTTATTGGGGATATGGTATGTTGTGGGAAGCTGTGAGATGTCTCCTTTGCTCTGCCGCTGCCATCGGCTTTTCCCGGCAGCAGCCGTGCCATGCTGGGTGCTGGGAACTGGGGTGCCGAGGACCGGGGTGCTGGGCACCCCTCAAGGGCTTTGCGAGCTGGTTCCATGGACCTGGTAGTAGTTCTGATTCGGTCAAGCTGACAAACAAGCTCGCCCTGGTTCAGAGCATCGTGGCCCTGGGGACGTCCCGATGCTGCAGCGGTATCTCGGCGTCCCTTTGCGGCTGCCCCAGCCTGCCCGTGGCTCTGCGGCCCGGTCGTGGCTGGCGTGGCTGTACAGCCGTCCCGGTTTGGGTCGCAGGCACCCGGAGCTGCAGCTTGGGGTGGGATGTGATGTCCCTGCACCCACAGCCCTGCCCTGGCTCCGGCCGGGCTGGCAGAGCTCCCAGATACCCCTGGCCACCGTGTTTGTGCAAATAAAGGAGTCGAGATGCAGCCGGCATCCTTGGCCAACCTAGATTTGCTTGAAAGAAACCTCTTCCTTCCAGAGAGAGACCTGACTGAGGGCCTGGAGCTGGCTGGGGTTTGCAATGTGGGGTTTTTATCCCCCGAGAGAAGCCCTTGTGCTCCCCTCCCTCGTTGTTCCGGAGGTGGCACCTGCTCCAGGTCACCTCGTGGCTGCTGGGGGAGGTTTTTGGCAAGCCATGCCTCCCCCGTTCATCCTCCCCTGGAGCAGTTTGGGGTTTCCCTGGTGGCTTGCATCCCTGACCTGTTTCTAAGGGAAATTTAAATCATGTAGGCACCAAACCCCCCTACCCCAGAGGTCAAATCCCAGCACAGTGGCACGGGGCCAGGAAACAAGCTGCGTCCCCCTGGAAAGGTGATGCCAGGTGATGGATTACGGCCGTTCGCCAGAGGTTAGAGGCTGGAGGAGGAGAGAGGTTTTCAGGCGCCACCATTTTCTTGGCCTTCAGCTTTTTCCATTGTCAAAAACAGTTAATAGACCCAATATTCTGGGGTAGCGAAGGGAGAAGCCTTCATTATATTAAAGTCAAACATACAGGAATATAATGGAAAATTATACATTTCAGACTATGCTTGAAAGAGTGGCATATTAAACATCACAGTGAAAATAGCTGGTTGGAGTGTTCCCAGCCTGCTGTTACGCGCCGGCAGAGAATTGCATTATTTTTCTACTTATTTGCCTGATAACGTTTGGATTTTTTTTCTTTCTTTTCCATTTGAGCGAGGGAGACTTAGTGCTCTCTGCAGCTCTGGGATTCCTGCTGGCAGCTCTAAAACCAGGGCTCTCATGGCGGTGTCCCTGCGGGGCACCAGTAACTCCCCGTTCGGCTGATGGAGGGCACTGGGGCTGGCTGTTTGCACCCCGGTTTGCAGCGCTGTGCTGTGCCTTTGCTCTGGCCCCGTGTTCTCCGCCTATGCGTGGGGGAAAGGGTGGCAAAGCCCATCTTCGCTGGCCTCCCGCTCCCTCCCGTGGGTCCTGTGCCTCGCTCTGCCGGGCAGCAGGATGCGGTGGTCCCCACCTCAGACCCCCCCGCTCCCCCCTCCCCAGGCTCCGGGCAGAGCCCGAGCTCCGGCGCGGGGAGCGGCATGAACGATGTGGCTGTCAAGAGGAGGCCAAGGCTGTCAGATTTTAATTAAACAATTATCTTCCTGAAACTGGCATTTTCTATCATTCCTGGATACCCAAACTGAATCCTAACGAGAGCAGGAGAGTGGAGCGGGAGCCTTTGGGGAGCCCCGGGGGGAGAGGGGCACATGGGGGTGTCGGGGCTGGGGGAGCGGGGGCTGCAGCGGGCTCTGGCTTCAGCCTCCCGATGCCCTCGGACCCGAGCTGGGAGCCTGCGCTCCGGTGGGATCGCGCCTGGAGCATCACCGCCAGGTACAGAGCGGCGTTTTGGGGGGAAAGAGGCTGTTTTACAGCATTACGTCTGCACCATGCCTGGCGTAACAGGGTCCTGGGACAAGCCCCTCAGCACCGCAGCCATGCAAGGAGCAGTAAGATGAGACCAAGCGCTGGTGGTGCTGAGCGAGGGGAGGTTTGTCTCCCCCCGAATAGGTGCCAGGCAGCACCCAGCACCCAGCCCGGCACAGCTGGATGCGGCTGAGCTGGGCAGGGTTTTGCTTTGCCCTGGTTAACTGAGCAATTCCAAGGCAGGATCAGTGCCTGTCGTCGTGTCAGTCCTGATTAGTGTGCACATCTGTAATTAGATGGAGCAGCTGTGATTCCCAGCCCTGCTGAGGTCTCAGGTGGGATATTTATGGCAGGGAGTTGCCTAGAGGGATCTTCTCGGCAGACTGAGCCTTTGAGCTTGGGTTTGACAGGTACTTCAAAAGGAGATAGCTATTTCGGAGGTGCAGAGCTCGGAAAATAGAAGAAACGGTGTTTTCCGGACGAATTAGCTTTGGGGGTTTTTTGCTTACAATTCTTCTTTTTCTTTTCTATAAATTCTGCTTTGCAATTCTCTCCACAGAGACGCGCGGGGGGAAACGGGGTCCCAGGAGCAGCCCCTTCCGTGCACCGATGTCCTGCGGCTCCTGTAACGTCTCTCTGGGAAAATAAGGGAGTGCGGAAAAATCTGTCTTCCCAGGGCAGAAACTTCCTGAAAAAATTGTTCCAGAGGGAAGGGGTGCATCAGCGGCGCAGCCTCGTGGCAGTGCTCTTCCCATGGGGAAAGAGCCACGGGACTCTGGGGCAATGGCCACGCACCGGCCCCGCTCGAGGGCAGCGAGCCCGGCTCCTGCCCGCTCCTGCCCGCTCGCCATGGACCCTGTGCCACCACCGTGCCAGGGATGTGCTCGTTTGGGGGATGCTGCCGAGCCACTGGGCAGAGGAGGGGGTTTCCCACACCAGGACCCGAGGGTGACTCTCGGGACGGGGAGATGCGATGTCGGGAAGCGAGCGCAGGCAGAAGTCTCCCGAAGACCGGCAGCGTTTCATACCCCACGCTAAAAATACAGGCGCGGTTTGCGCGCTGCCAGCTCTGTAGAAATAGCAGGTAGCAGTGGGGGGGTGCGGTGGCAGCGCTGGCAGCAGCGTGGGCATCGCCGTTCGTCCACCCCGGCGTGCAGCCCCTCACTGCCCCGTCCCCGCGGCAGTGGGGGGCACCGAGCCCCTGGGGCGGGGGGAGACGCTGGCTTCCACCCACCGCAGCCGTCCACGCTGGGCAGCGAACCCTCAGCGAAGCGCCAGTGGGAGAAGAGAGGGGGTTTTTCCCCCGTGTTGTGCCCAGCCCATCCCAGCGCTGGGCTTTTCACCGGCCGCTTCGGAGGGCCGTAGCACCGGGGCGGTGAACCCTGGACCTTCTTCTCTGACCAGGCAGAGCCGTGCCCAGGTCGGAGCACGCGGGAGCAGAGGAACAGGGGATGCTGGACCAGACCCAGGGCGCTACCGGGATGCTCTTGCTCTGGATCTGGCATCTTTACCAGTCCTAACTCCTCCCCTGTATTTTAAAATATCTGCCCCCCCCCGCCTTGCCCGCAGCTGCGGAGGGTTTCTTGGGCTGAAGCAGTTCACACTTTAATTGGAAGTGACACGTTGCATGAAAACTGATTTTGTTTTATAACTTAGCAAAAATGAAGAAAAGCGGGGCTAAAATGGAACAAGGTGACTTCATTTCCACCGATACGTGGGTTGAACCCAAATTAATCCTTCACCCTCTTTCTCTGGCGCTTTATGGCTTGTGAAGTTTTTCCAGCCCTCGTTTTCTGCGCTGCTTGCTGTGGTGGACAGGCAGGAGCCGTGGGCTTCAGCGGGTGGGGAGAGCCATCGCCCAGGGCCCTGCTGTCCTGGGCCACCGGGCCCAGGGGAGGGCAAGGCTGTCCCCGCTTGCTGCCTGCGCTCTGCTCTTCCCCTTCACAGGTGGACCCTTACCTGCCTTATGAGTACACCTGCGAGGGGATGCTGGAGCGGATCCATGCCTACATTCAGCACCAGGTTGGGGACCATGGGGGAGCATCCCTGTTCTCCTGGGCGACCATCTCTGTTCTCCCTCGGGGACCATCTCCATGCTCCCGTGGGTCCATCCCTCTTCCTCTGGGCAAGCAACCACTGACCAGTGCAGCTCCCCAGCGACGGACCCCAGAGAGCACCAGGAGATGGGGGCTGGGGGAGGTTTTTCATGAACCAAAGATGCTGGGGGGGTTGGTGGAGGGTGGCTGGGGGTGCTGGGGCTGGCTCAAGGTCTTTCTGCTGCAGAGGATAAGGCAGCACGGGGGGAGGAAGAGGTGGTCAGTGCCTTCATGTCCCACAGCAGGAGATGCCATCCATGCATGCAGGTGATCTCAACCTGAGGAGCAAACTCAGCAGCCCAAGCGTCCTCCTGTCCCACCATCAGTCTCCCTTCCCCATCCCCAACATCTCGCCCTGTTCCTCTGAGCACTGACTCGTTGTCTTCTCTCCCACTAGGATTTTTGCACCACGATGTTACTTCCTCTGCCTCCCAAGGCCAAGAGTCCTGCTATGCAAAGCCCTCCGAGCCCGTTGGCCCTGTCCCCCAACGCCACTCACCTGGTGTGGTCCCCCAGCGCCAGCCGGGACCCCCGCGCCTGGCCCCCGGTGGACTCGCTGCAGGTGTGGGTGTCGGAGACCCAGCACGCCTGCACCGAGACGTGCCGGCGGCGTGGGCTGGTCTGCGAGCCCACCTTCTTCAGGTTCCTCAACAAGAAGGAGGTGTTTCTCCAGTGAGTTGTGACCTTCTCGCCGAGGCGGTGGTGGAGGCCGTTAGCCAGATGATGGTCCTCCTGCTCCCCTCATCCCAAGCACCCATTTTCCTCATGTCCTCCCTCCCAATATCCCACCGAGGTGCCTTCACACCCAAGGCGACGTAGGCAGGGCGCTGCCTGCAAAGCAGCCCCTCGCTTGCGTGTGTTGGCCGTGACCAGTTCACACTTCAGAAGGCAACGATGGCCTTTCCAGGCATGTTTCTGCCTCACTCCCACCCCGTTCCTCTCCACCTCCTCCATGCTGTCTCCCTTTCTTTCTTTTTTAATGTCCTTCTCTATAAAACCGCATTTTGAACATACAGCGGTGAAGTTTGAATAGAGTATAAGTCTGCACCGGGCTCCGTGCTGCTCTGTGGACAATTAAAATGCGAGCGTTACCGTTGCTCTCCTGCTGGCCGGGCAGGCGCTGGGAGTCCCACTGACGCCTTTATGTGACAAATTAGAGCTGGGGCTTGGATTTTGCTTTCTCCCCTCCGTGCCTCCCTCCAGACCTTAAACCGAGCTGGCTCAGGGACTCCCCAGTTGAGAGGGGTTGGTGGGAGGGCGATGCCAGCGATGCCTCGCCGCCTGCAGACGCGGGCACGGGGGGAGGCGAGGGGTGCTGAGATCCACACCAGGGATTTCTGCTGCTCCTTGGGGATGTGCTGATGCCCGCCCTGGTTCTGCTGGCTAATCCCAGCTAGCAGGGGACATGTGAGCATCCACTGAACTCATGTGCCCTTCCAGGGGACGTTAGCTGCTGTGGGAGGTGTCCACGGAGACTGGGCAGAGCTGCTGGTCAGCGGAGGTGGAGTTGGGTGGATTTTTGCATGTGATTTCCTGAGCCATCCATGGCCCACGCAAGGGTTGAGGTGGTCTCTGGGCTGCAGGGTTGAGGTGCAAGGGTCACCCCTTCCTGCATGGTGTGTTGGGCTGGTGACAAGCCTTCACGTTTAGCCAAGGGGTGCCAAACATAGCGCTTATGGTTCCTGGTGCAACCAGCAAAGATCTGGCCCAATGCTTAGAGAAGGAATCTCCCTGGGAAGGATGGAAGAGCACTGAAACCCCTTCAGTGAAACCCCTGCTCACCTGAACCGACCCACCTTCATCTTTGTTCCCAGGCTCAGCATCACCTGCGACAGCACCGAGTACGAGATGAACCATCTCTACCCAGCGGTGGCCGAGAACGTCCATGAGTGCTACCTCCAGAAGGAGCCGCTGCTCTTCAGCTGCGCGGGCTACAACACCAAGTACCGGCGCCTCTGCCCCTGCCGCGACTACCGCAGAGGACAAGTGGCTCTGTGCAGGGACTGCCTGTGACTTGGTGTGGGTCGTCCCCCCCTCCGTGTTTGCGACACGCAGCGTGCAACGGGTGGCTTTCTCTCAGAGCTTCTGCAGTAGCCGAGGGAGGTGGGACAGGTCCCTCCCAGCGGGTGAGCCGGGGGTGGCGGACCCTGGGGGTTGTTTCGTCCACCAGCCAACTGTGGGTGGCCGTGTCCTGACCTTTGGTTTCATTTTCTTCTCGAGGAGCATCGTCCAACCGCATCCGAACCCACCTGGACCTGGTGGTGCTGGGACGGGGTGGTGGGGAGAGGGGGGCCGGGGACACCCTTCCCCTCCTCTGGCAGCAGGACAAGCCACCAGCAGACTGCAGTTTCAGGGTTTTCATCCTCTTCAAGCATCCTAGGTTGTTTTATTTATTGATTTTTTTTCTTTAACCGTTCCCCCTGACAAGTGATAAATTAAAGGGGAAGCAACACCCAGCCCTTCTGTGGGAGTCACTGGGCAGAGCGGTGCCGGGGGGCACGGGGGGGCTGCCGACGTCTGCCTTGGCTGCGGGGCTGGGGGAGGACAAAGCCCAGGGGGAGCGGCTGGGCTGGATGGACACAGCGGGGTCTGCACCCAGGGGCGAGGGGCAGGACGGGGCCGGGGAGGGCTCCCGGGGGGGTGCTGCCGGCAGTGCGGGGGTGCCTGACACCAGCCCCCCGCTGCTCTCCGCCGCGCTGGGCCATGCTGGGGGCTGTACGTTGCAGGGAGCGGGGCGGCTCCGGGTTCAAACGTGGGGCTGGGAAGGACGACGTGCTGCAGCTCCCCGGAGTTGCCGGCGGGCACAGACCATGCCAGGGCAGCCGCAGCATCGTGGCCCTGCGTGCCCCAGGTGGTGCAGCCGCAGGGAGAGGTCAGCTCCCAGCGACCGCCTGCCAGCCGCGGTCTTCGCTGGTTCGAAGGTCCGGTAGGAAAACCCCACAGCACAACGCACACTGCTCAGCAGGGATTCTTTACTGCAGCGCCGGGCACACCGGGCATTTCTCCTCCAATCGTGCAGAACAGACACCCTGTTGCTACAGGTTAAATACAATCACACATGTAAATATTCATTATATTTCTAAGAACTAATTAGCATATGCAAATATCTTTCACGCATATCTGTTAGCATCTTTGGGTGGTCTTCGGGGGTCCCAAGATGAAGGCCCATCCTCTTCATCACGCTGCTCACTGATTGACCTTTGTTTCTGCGCAAACTCAGTTCCAGGATCACGTCCATCGTGTCCTTCGGGTTGTTTGGCTCCGGTCTGGTTGCTCTCTTGGTGCCTCCTGATCTCTGTAGCTTGGCGCATTTGCCCTCCCAAGGCCGAGCTGGCTGGAGTAGAGTTATTTAGGAGTCTCTTTTATCCCACAATTATCCCAATTATTTGCTGAGAACCAAGACCACTTCTGTTTCACTTAATTATTTTGTCTAACGACTAAGTGATAGCTTGTGCCCATGTCCTTCCACTGCATTCCTTAATGAGAAGACAGGGATCAGTGTAACAGTTCCATCGTTAGATCACTGTGCATGCAGGAATACAAGTTACAGTACCAAAGACTATGGAAAAGCTAGAAAATATTAAGGCTTTTTTGTTATAGTTTCA
>Ga0065711_1046866_pt1 | contig 12656 bp, 6 predicted proteins | sample Hoacrofraction12_FD_59098 | JGI IMG/M metagenome (GOLD analysis project Ga0065711, IMG submission 59098) | Hoatzin crop microbial communities from Cojedes, Venezuela - Epithelial fraction 12 v2 (version 2) | ecosystem: Host-associated > Birds > Digestive system > Esophagus > Crop | place...
ATTCTGTGATTCTGTGATTCTGTGATTCTGTGGGTATTTTAAAGGGATTTGAACAGAAGGTTTCTGGTTGGAATCACCATGATTCCAATACTGACACTGTACATTTCTGGATTCTTCAGGAGGATATAGTCCTGTTTTCTTTACATTTTTGAAAGCAGGTTTTCCAGGAAGCAATGCAAACAACAACAAAAAGATCAGATATCTCTCTTTTATCTTATTTAATACATAAAAACTGAACTTCTACTTAAAGTCGGAATGTGTTTGGAAAGATATGCATTCTTCAATCATACTGGGATGATTTGTGAATCAAGTCTAAGGAATCTCATTTTACATTTCAGATGGGAAGTCCTGAAGCATAATGATATGTGAAAATTCAAAGAAAAGATGACTTCATTAATCAAATTTTACCTTTCATAAAACTAATAAATGAGAACACAAGGTGTGAAATACTGAATTTAGCATTTGACAGTGTTGTTTCTACCAGCCCTAACATTTTCTCGACCACTAATTAACATTTCTTGATCATTCTTTGTAATGCCAGGTTGACATTTGATCATCTGTAAAGTTGCTGTTATAGTGGAATTTGATATCTATGCTTATTTCATCCACTTCTTTGACCAAAGAATGGAATTTTGCCTTTGTCCAGTCTTTCACAAAAAGACACTGAAATTAAACTAAGCCTAATTATGAAATGAAACAGCTGGTTTCTATTAAAACAGCAGAATTGCTGCAAAATATCAGGAAGTCTTTCCATAGGAACTTACCAACAAATTTATTTTCTTTCTAAATTGGTTTGTCTGTCTCTCAGAATGTAAAACTAAGAAAACATTTTTTTAAAAAGTAATATAAACTGATTGTTTGGTGATTAAACATGAAATGATGTTCAGTAAAAAATAAGGCTATGTAATTTTGTTCTAAAAAAAATGCATTTGGCCAAAATTGTGCTTAAATATCAGTGATTTCCTACTTAGTTGATAAGAAGTTATAAGGTCACTTGAATAGCAACGTGGTTTTTTTTAATAGGACTGCCCTTATTGCCACAAGTTTTGGTGTTGTCATACAATTTAAAAAGCCCTAAATTATAATCAAATTCACACCTAATGATTATGTAGTAATGATGAGGTTATTATTTTGCCACTGAAATCTGTGGAAATGCTGATTTTCAGGTGACTGCTCATGGTTACAGTGTTTGTGAAGAAACAAACTTATTGTTTTCTTATTCTTTCTTGTATCATTCACTACCTTTGATTATGCTTCATTCTTTCATGTTTCAGTCATCCAGGGTTAGAAACAGTCTTTTAGTCAGTAGTAGTAGAATGGCTGATACAGAACTTGATTTATGGAACTTAATTAATAAAGATTTAAAGAAAGAAAATATAATTGATGCCAATCAATGTGGGTTCAGGAAAATGAATCATGTCAAAGTAACTTAATATATTTTTGATGAGATTAAATATTTGGCTGATAAAGATAATAGTGTTCATGTAATATGATTAGATTTCTGATTTCATATCACATGCCCTTTTGATTAAAGAACTTGAACAATATGCTATCAACACATTAAATAGATTAAAACCTGCTAATTAAGAGATCTCTATATCAAATTGCAAATGACTAATCATCACTGAGTGGATGCTTCTGAAAAATTCTCACAGAACTGGATTCTTCATTGCATGCTATTTTGTCAGTGATCTAGAAAGCACAAAATGATCTCCAGTAATCTCTGAAAATGGCATAAAGCTGGGAGTGTTAAGTGAACATAAAGACAGTTTATTCATCTCATGATGTTATGCCATCTAGATTGGTCAACACTACCACCACAGACAAAAAAAAAAAGTGAGTTTTAATACTGACAAAATCATTCGTCTAGAAACAAGGACACTGTATGATGGAAGAGTCTTGAAGAAGCAGCTATTCTGAAGTGTCAGGATAGAAAATAGTCTTCATCCATATAATGAAAAACTCCTAGTCTTTGAAATATGTTTTCCAGATGAGAAAAGCCTATTTGAAACAGCCTCTTGCCCATACTCAGCACCTGCACTGTGCCCAAAAATTATTTGGAAGTAGTCCAATTTGAATAGATTAAAAACATACAGAGAGGTGTCTTGTGGAGATGAGTGATTAATCATCTGCTAAGACTGCCAGACTATGATGGCTAAAACGACTAGGATTCTTGCACTTGAAAATGAGAGAATACTAACAGTAGCAGTACTTTATGACTGATGGTAATGTTAGCGATTCAGGAGCAGTATGCCTAGAATTGGTATACGTGCTTCAAGAAAGGTGTTGATGAATAGGAAACGCTTCAGAGAAAATCCATAGTAATAATTAAAGGACGTAAAAACAATGTGAAGTTATGTGAAGAGGTTAATCTATTTTGTCTTAGAAAAAGAAGGTAAAGAGTGGCTTGTTCACAGAGTCTGAATGCATATATGTATTTATGGAGCAAAGTGTTGACAGCAGAGTGTTGATCAGTTAATGAACAAGTGGATAATGAACCAATTAGTAGAAGCTGAAACTAGACAAATTCAAGTGACGCAAATGCGTGTGTGTATGTGTAGATATATATATATATTTCATGAAGAGTTTAAAACAACTTGCAGGGCATAGTAATTGATTTTCTCTCTATGACAATCACATAGCAGTTCCAAATCAAAAAGTTTTCTCAATCATATAGCTTCTTTCTACATAGCTGTAATGTCTTCTCAACCACTACAAAACCTTGTAGTTTGGATAATTTGCACTAATGTCTTGTATAAGGACTAGGTTTTCCTGCTGTATTTTAATCACCATACACTTCAGCATTTGAGCCAGAAGACAGGGAATGGTAGCGCAGCTTTATTTTGAACTGAGCCAAGTTATATTTTCAAAATAATTACAAGTGAAATATTTTCATTCTTTTTTTTTTTAGCAGACCCTAAACAAATCATTACAATTTACACCTTCCACTAGAAAAAAAAAATCTTAAAATCTTCCCATCATTAGTCTATGTGCCTAGAAAAACTTTGCTCTGATTTATGGCTGAAGTTTCCAGGAGCTAATGCAATGCAAACAATAATCTCCCAGTTTTGATTAATGTGCTTTTCTAGATGTATTTTCCCAGATACTATCTAATTCTAATTTTATGTAATAAGCAATAAGTAGACATGAGAGAGATTTTAAAACTAAATATTATAAATTGATGTCCTTATGCAGCATAACAAAGCAGAGAAAGTCTACACAAAGTGAAATGAAATTCAATGACAAAATTACTTTAAACTTTGTTATTTGTATGTATTCAAATTATGAAAGTCCATGCAAGGAAACAGATTCAGAAAGCTGTGTGTCTAAAGTAAAACGTTCAGACCTTCTGGAGGTTGAACTCACTGAGTTCTGGTTTCTAAAATAATTTTACATACTTGGCACAAATACAGAACAAGTATTTATACTCCAATGTGGAAAAAAGTTAGGATGAAAAAAATCTATAATCAGTGAAATTAGGACTGCCGTAAACATAGGAATCAGCTTGGAGCACACAGCTAAAAGCAAGTTAAAATGTTAAACGAATTATCTATCTCCCTGACAGTCGATCAAGAGAACTGATCATACATATATTCCAAAATTTTTTTTTTAAGTTTTGACAAAATACACATCAAGAAAGTAGACTTTGTATGCAAGAAACAAAGGATGAAAGGAAAATCCTGAAATATAAGGGCAATATTCTCAGACCTAGCTTGTCTGGAAAGGTAAGGAAGTGACAGACAGGTGTAAGTAAAATGTTCAGGAAGATCTGAATGTGAAAAAAAATATGCATGTTTTCTCTGATGAAAACGGTCGTTAAAAATAATAATGAGATGCAGATGACCCAGGCAACTTCATTCCTTCCTGTTGGCAATACTGCCAGCAAAGGTGGAACAGGAGCAGAGAGCAACCACTTCCCTATCTCTACTATTCACATAAGTGTTTTAATATTTTGTTTTTGTTGCCGGTATCTCATGTGGGGTCCTTGTGTTGAGTGTTCATACCCTTTCCTTCAGTCACATCTAAATGATTTGTAGCTGTGATGTATTCACAGATCATAGCCCTAAGTGTCTGTCTTGGCTGGGGCTTGAGTTTGTATTTGGGTCAGTTTTCGGTGTCTGGATTGAAATCCTCTGAGATTACAGCTTGCACAGTCAGAAAGCCAGGAGATAAACTGAATGAAGCAACGGTTTCTCTAACATGTCCCTCAGCTGGATGGCGAGAGTCATGCTATTAAGTTTTCTTAGTCTCCAGAACTGAGGAATCTCCTAAAAACTGTTTATTGATCACGTGACAGGCCTTGCAAAGTCCTGGGCAGGGAGGACCTGTGGATCGTTTGGTGGAATGCTAATTGGGCAGACTGACAGCACAGCAGGAATGCTCCTTATGGTCAAACAGTGCAGACGGCTGAGGTCCAGCACCCAGGATCAGTCTCAGCCAGTGCTTAATACACGAGTGGAGATGTAATTTCAGGGAATGAGGATCCTAGGATACTCCACTGTTTAACTGCAAGAACAGTCTAAATGTGGTAGAAAAATGCTCATGGAAATGTAATAACAAATTCATATCCAAACTGCTTCAGAATCTTGCCATCCTCACATGAGCAGCAGTGATGGCAATAATTAAGAAAAGGAGTTTGTCACTTAACTCCAGTGCACATTAGCTTTGTCTATCTAATATTCCAAATGGATGTGTATGTGCAAAGGCCCACAGATGGCTCCAGCAACGCGGAGGAGGAAAAGGAAAACACATAATCTCTAAATGTCAGAGAAGAATAAAAGCCAGCTCAACAAAGCAAACAAGATGCTGACAATTGACACTACCCTGTGGCAGGAAAATAAAACCTTACCTTTGCAGTAAGATTATAATGTGTTGCTTTTTTTACTGTTATTTTTGATCACCCCAAGAAGAGAGCTTTGCCAAGGAAGAAGGAAAGATCGCTATGAATAGTGTCAAGCTACACAAAATGAATTCCAGTATTTTACTGACCAGAGTGCCCGACTGTTGGCAGTGCATATAAGAGTAACTATATGTGCAATGTAGGACTGGATGTTCTGAGAAAAGTGCAATTTATGTGTTTCATTGAGGCACAGTCTACGAGTCAAGATAAGAAGCAGAAGAGGTTAACAACCCCTATTACTCCCTTACAAAACAGCGTGCAGTAAGTGGTCGTTGCATGTTTTTCTACCTGCTTACACTTTATTCATTGAGATTGAGTCAACCTGGAGAGAGACACAGTAGAAATAATAGCAATTTGCCTACACTATGTCAGTAGAGGCCAGTAGAGCAGGGGATTTGGAGGAGTCACAGAATCACAGAATCACAGAATGTTAGGGGTTGGGAGTCTTGCATCCCCTAAGAATTTTGGAGAACGATGTAATTCAGAATTCAGCAGAAAGTTACAATGGGACTCAAAATCTGGAAGAGACGTTCAGAGGAGTTTTAAACATTTGATCTGCATTCTTATCATGGCATTGCAAGAGGACACATTCACCACATCATCATCAGATGTGAAATGACTTAACATACTCCAAGTGAGTACAAGGGACTCATCCATAATACTGTCTGCATGAGAAACATTTGCAGAGGCAGTGCATTGGATATTCACTTTGGGAGTACTTTCTTATTTGTTCTCCCTAAGTCACAAAGAGTTCTTCTACTAATTGGTTACTTAGCTGCTTCCAATTATCTAAATGATTTTGTTCTATTGCCTTGAGTGCCGAGCTAATTATTATTAGAGATGTAAGAAAATATTTTATTTCCCAAATTGCAAATGGATGATATAAAATTCTGGTAAGAAACAAACAGCTTCTGATAAATCTTGATTTGCAGTCACTTAGGAAGAAGAAAAAAAACCCAACTTGTATATTCATTGCTCCTGGGATTATATACAGTCTTACAGGAACTGTACAATTTTCAATGTTCTTCAATAAAAACAGAACATTTTAAAATACCAGAAAAACAAAAAAAATTGCAACAGTCAGTGGAATTATACACACCTGAGCAGGAGGTAAACAATTCTGAATTTTTAAAAGCAACTAAACTAGATTATGCTTAAATTTTGACTACTGTATCCACACACTTCATGAGTCCATGAACTGATGAACACAGTGCAAACACACTGTCAGGAACAGCGTGGGATTGTTAAAGGCATGTAGGCATCAAGAGTCCAAAGCAGCACAGATTGGAAATCTAAATTGACTAACAGAAATTGCCTTTAATTGCACACCAGACCTTTTATTGTGAAAATTTATTGGATTATTTGCACTAAAAAATCTCTTTCCCTTCTTCCTTTCACCATAGTCTGGGGAGAGCCTTTCACCAAGCTGGGGAAAATCTGCAGAATTGCATAAATATTGACTTCTGTTTTGATGCAAAAAAGAAGCTGGAATCTAAAGCATGTAGTTTGGTATTACAGTTCTTCTCCAGATTTTGCAGGAGGGTCACATTGGTAGTTTTATTCTACATGGCTTGTGACATGGCCAAAGGTAAACCTTTCCTGTTCAGGATAAGTGAAAACTTTGGATATAGCATCCATCTGCTGCACAACTTCTGGTCTCCTTCTAAAGGATTCCTCCTCCTATCTTTTCATAAAGCAGAGCAGAGTAAGGAGCAGCCTTGCCTACGTGCCACTTAAATGGCTTTCATTTAAAGATCATTGAAATTTTCAGCATTTGTTCCAAAGCCTTTGACATTTGGCAGGCTTTTAAGAAACAAAAGCAAACTTGAAATTCATTTTTGTTTTCTGTATATGAAAAACACGGTTGACTTTGTTTATCTGTAAATATCACCAAGCCTCCTTCTTGCTGTAACATTCCTAATATGCTGTATTTCACTGAAGTTATGTGTCACAGTCACATTTACACTAATTCAAACATAGTCACAAGCCAGGAATGCTATAAAAATGGGCTATTCTTCTCCTAGTATAATGTGAGATCTTTCTTAGTGACACAGGGATTTTTTTTTCTTTTTTCTTTCTTATATTACTAATTAAAATTTAATTTTCATTTAAGATTAAATATTGAAATACAGATTCTTCTATTTCTGATACAGAAATCTAACCACAGGCCACATTATTATCCATGCCATTAATTTGATCGCATTCTTCTTGATGCTTTAAAATGGAAAAACTTCATATGTTATCCCAGGAGGTGAAAGGAGCCTTAAGCCATCCTTAGAGCAGCATGAATTTGAATAACGTTGTGTGGACTTTGCCAAATCTTAATGCATTTAGGATTTTGGAGTTAAGCCCAAAATACGTAAAATCACACTGTAGGATTTCTGGCAGAAATGTGAATAATATATTCCTTAGTTTATACATGAAAAGGCTGATCAGTAACAAAGGCCAAAGTGTACTTTCTACACATAAATGTCATAGGACAAAAAGAATTAAGTAAACAAGATGCAGACAAGACAATAACAAGTGACACTATTTTAAGGGAATGTTTGCTATTTAAAGGAAAAAGAGGAAATTGCCATTGCATAAAAAGAAAATACACGTGGAAAGTTTAGCAAAATATAGTCTCTGCTTAAATTACTTAATGACATCTAATGTTGGGTTTGTTGGGGGTTTTTTCCCCTCTAATAATCTCAATTATTTAGCCTCATTAGAATTACAAAGTGGCACTTTTAGTTTGAAGAACAGATTATAGTGTTAAAAGCTTAGAAAGGTCTCAGAAAAGTATTTGTAGTGTAATAACAACTTTCTATAGTCTACTAAATTATGAACACCGCTTCTCAGCCAGCATTGGTTACACCACCTTACGTTACTTACCTATGTGTATATAGAGTCAGCTACGTCTCTTCCACAAAGTACCGTTAAGACCGTGTCACATCCTTTTCCAGTATCCAGTGCTACATTTTGACTATCATACTCTCTCTAAACAGTATGCATCTCTTGCATGAAAAGCTGTGCTTTTTATTTCAGAATACGAAAAAACAATGAGGTAAGACAGAATAAATCTGAAATTTCTCTTAGAAAGTGAGAATACAGTGACTCCTTTAGCTGTATTCTGCTTCTGAACTGATATGCAAAATGGCATCTACTCTGGTAACAGAAAGTACATTTGCATGTAATGGTGTAGTACTAGAAAAAGAATGCATGATTTCTCCTCTCACTGAGATCTGTATACATTGTATTAGGCATTTTATACAATGATGTTCACTCCAGTACTGATTTTTCTCCTCGTTTGCATATATCACAACTACTAAAATCAATGAAGTTAGGGAAATTGTATCTGCAGCTGGAAAATGTCACTGTTAGATAATACTGCCATATGTTGTCACTAAATTTTCATCCTGATCTATAGGACTTGAATGCTTTCTTCCAGGGGAATTCAAAGCAGGCAGACTTCCAATGTGAGGCACAGACTCTGAAATGGCAGTTCCCAAAAGAGTGCTCCAAGGCTTATCAGTTTCCCTGTGGAAACGACAAGTTTCTTAGAGTGTCTTTAAGACCGCATTATATCTCATGCTACTTGAGATGATCTAATTGCTGTGTGTTACAGCCGGGCTGATGAGTCTAGCTGAGAACTGGATAGTGAATGATGATTTCCTTCCAGAAGGACTTATCTCTGAGGCACAATACATGAAAAAATACCTTTGCTGTCTGTATTCCTGTCAGAAAACAACGGTTGTGGCAAGGTACAAGATGAGTCATCATGAAAAAATTCCCATCTCATCACACTGAAACTGCTGATATTGACCATTGTTTTAGTTTTTAATCACTTGTTACATCAATATGAGGGATATTTGCACTGACTTGAACTCTACTCAGGCCTTAAGTGCTACCATTCATTTAGGCATTTCAAAATGCCCTACAGCATTAGGGAAGTCCCTCATCAGCCTCTCAGGTATGAAAATACTGTCCATGTCTTTTTTTCATAGGTGAGAGGGGACTTCTAATTGTGGATTTCTTTTTCCAGAATTACTGAAAGCCCTGACCAAAAGACAAAGGTTATGCAAATGCTCCCTTGTGAAAATTATGTTTATGTGAAGCTAGATTTGGCAGAATCTTAAGCGCCTTGCAGAAACAGTTACACAAAAGAACTTCAACCTGAGTGTTTAGCCCAGTCACCCAGTAACAGTGGAACAGTACCCAAAACTCCCGACTTGCCCGTAACTTGTTCTGCTTGCTAAGTGTCAGGCACCAGTACTGCATTCCCTCTATGAGCTCTTGCTATAACATCTTTTCCAGCGTATCTGTTTGTAGTAAATTGCTTATCCAGAACCTCCCCTCTTTGGATTGCAGTAAGCATCTCCTTTTGAAATGTGTTTCGCCCTTAAATATGCCAGAGTATATATATGGCATCCTTCCAGGTGAGATTCAGTAGTATATTTGGAAGGCATTTCTAAAATTCAGCTTGGTTCCTAGGGGCAGGGCTGTTGCAGACTGGCTTTTTAAAGGTTTATCTCAGCTCTGTTTTGTCTGCTCTGGAGCATTATGTAAAATTTTTACAGTTTTCTGATAGATGTTGTAGCAATTAAAAATATTACTGATGATTTTACATTTCTATCACATGCTTAGATATATTAAAGTCACACAGAATTATTTCTGGTAGTCAGTTTGAAGTATGTGATTTTTTTGTTTTTATTGTTTTGTTTTGGTTTTTTTTAGCCTATCTTTCTTCCATCTATTCTTTACTGAGTGGAGAGTATGCGTCCATAAACTATAATCATTCTGAGCACAATCCCATAAGGTAGAGGCTTGGTTTTCATTAGGAATGTGTTGATTTGCTCAGATTTGAGCTAATTCCCTTAAGAAAACCAACAAGAAAATTAACAATAAAGTCCAAGGGACATGTTCATTCAGTCGCATATATATCTACAGTAAAGTTAACGTTTAGTGATGTTATATTATTCTCCTTCATACAAATTATGCAGTTATCCAAGAATGTGACATTTTTTCTAATTTCTATTAAAAAATGATGGGAAGCTCTTTATGGTTAGGTGTATGTGTTTATGTAAATTTTTCAGAGCCCTGGATATTATACCTGGTATTAAAAAAAGTCTTTGCGGAGTTTATAAATGACAGCAGAAAGGAAATCAAGCAATACTCTGATTAGATACTGCTTTTCCTGGAAAGAAGTTTTAGAATAATACTCAAAGTCATCTTGTAAATTCTAAGACAGGACAATATATGTTAAGGGCAGTTGCTATTTTTGGTGCAAAATTAAACACATTCAAAACTGAAGCATTTGATGATCTCTCTTTTCTAGCTTAGTCATTCCAGTTATCTTTATATCAGCTTTTATGAATGTTGTTCTAGGTATTTCAAAGCAATTTTTCACACTTTTATACAAATACAATATGTTTTGAACTTTGGTCAAAACTGGAATTGTAGGTTTCAAGTATGAGTTATTAATGGTTGCAGACATCTAAAATTTAGGGTGAACATTATAGTAGCTACATCCTTCTGCAGTCATTTGTGAGGTCTGCCCTAAATTTTCTTGAATGGGATTCAGGTGGCTTCCTCACATAATGTGCCTTAACCCTTTTAAAAAAGATTCAGTGGACACTCTCAAACAAGCAGGTGTCTAAATGTCGCTGGCCTTGATCTAACTTTGAAGATAATAGGATCTTAAACATCACTATAGCTATTATAGCTAGTCCTGTGATTGGAAGTCTGTATCATTTACCTATATCTTCAGAAATAGAGCTGTAGCTGTATGTTTTCTGAGAAACTGCAGTTAATTTCTGAAAATTATACAGATTTACTGCCAGTTTGAGGGGTAGCAAAGGGCACAGAATAACTTCATTTGTAGTCAGAAACAAAACACTGCATAAAATTCCCAGGCTTGGTTTATTTTATTATTATTTCAGTACAAAAGGAAGCACGAATTTACAAATGCGTAAACAAGATCCACACCTGAATATGAATCAACTTGTAAGGAGCAGTGTGCCAACATGAGTAGCTGGCTTTTAATTTCAGAGACAGCTTTGCTATTTCTGCAGAGGACTCCATTGCTTGAGACACCTGTGTGCTTTAGAGACAAACAAACAGAACAGAAAAGAAAAGAAAGCCCAGAGCACCCAAAATATTGAAGTACACACATTTTGGAAAGTTATTAAGAAATGTGAAATTCCAGATGCCTGGAAGAGAGCAAAGAATGTGAAAAATAAAGTGAATGTTTTGCTTTGAATGTCTTCTTAATCCCTCTTTCACAAAACAGTTTATGGAGACCTTCGGGTGATAAACCATTGATCACCATTATTATAATACCTTCAGTAAGAGTACCAAATTAGAAGCTGTGGGGTTACATTCCAGTTCGTTGGTACTGCAGGGAAGCACAGAAGTCAGAGTTCACTCTTGTGGATGTTATTTTTTTTCTTAAGACAGTGGATCTCTATTCTTTGCTCTTATCTGTTCATGGTCAGCTAAAGGAAGCTGAGTGATTACTGCTGGTAACAGTTCAACATTGTACTACAGCTCATTGTGCTTTTTGGCTCATTCTGCCATCCTTTTCCATGGGTTTTTTGTCCAAAAATGAGCTTGACAAGCAGTGCTTGTGAACATCTGAACAGGGATGTTCAGATCTTTATTGCTCTCACTTGTCTGTGGAATTACTTGTATGCAGAAGATCAGCACTTACACTGACACGAACTGAAATAAGTTAAATTGTTTGCATAAGCTGGGTTGCACACCGAGGACGGGGGAGTAGAATTAGTGTTTGTTTTCTGGGTACCCTTATTACTCAAGAGAAGAAGTAATACAGAAAAAGGTTTTCAAAAAAATTGAAGAAAATCTGAAAAATCGCTGCTGTCACTTATGTCTTTAATTGTTTTGTTCTGTGGATCCTGCATCAATGATTGGTGAGATGTTACCGTGTTATATTTAACTCATGTAAATACTTGTGGTCCAGAATGTTTTAATTAAACTCAGTTAATTCATCGATTATTATTTTCTGAAAACCTTGGGAATTGTCACCTGGGTATTTGCATAAAGCGTGCTTGGGCCAAGATTTAAACTCTTCCCAATGATACTGTTTTGTGTCACTCAGAAACTGCTATACAATGCCTTCTAGCTTTTGTTTACAACACTTGACTATTAACTGCTGTACACATCATTATGAGGCTGTCTGGATTATATTGGCAGATGTCAGCATTTCACAGAAAATTAATTCCTCCAAGTGTTAAAAATTGCAAATCTTACTAAAGATATATCAGGAAATAGATTACTGAGTGTCTGGATTAGCAGTCACAACTCTGAAACAAAGAGGGATTTATGAAAAAGTGGAACAGAGTCCAATGAGCTGATAATGGCACATTTGTTGGATCCCACAGTACTGCAAACAGAGGCAAGAGAGAACTGAAATAATTACTATTATTTTCAGGTTTATGTCAGAATTTTGTCTCAGCAAATTTTAGCTGAGTTAACTGAAAGAAGAACCTCTCTTGAACTCTTCCACCAAAGCCTTCGACCAAGACCTGGACAAGGTACTGTGCAGCCTGCTGTAGATGACCCTGCTTCGGCAGGGGGTTGGACTAGATGACCCACAGAGGTCCTTTCCAAACCCTACTGTCACCGAAAATCCGGGAATAAACCTCGTAACACCAATGTAGTGTTAAAAGGCAGGCATTCTTTATTGCGACGTCGGATGCACGGGGGATAATTCCGCCGAACGTGCATACCCCATACCCTTTCCGTGCAGTTTATA
>Ga0065711_1046867_pt1 | contig 12656 bp, 6 predicted proteins | sample Hoacrofraction12_FD_59098 | JGI IMG/M metagenome (GOLD analysis project Ga0065711, IMG submission 59098) | Hoatzin crop microbial communities from Cojedes, Venezuela - Epithelial fraction 12 v2 (version 2) | ecosystem: Host-associated > Birds > Digestive system > Esophagus > Crop | place...
CTTCCCCTGACTGCCATGACTTTTCAAATATCATGGAGAGTGGCTTGGCAACTACATCAGCCAGTTCCCTCAGGACTCTGGGATGCATCTCATCAGTCTTTCTACCCTTGAGCAGATCAACTCTCCCACCCAACTTGGTGTCATCTGCAAACTGACTGAGAGAGCACTCAATCCCCTCATCCAGATCATTGATAAAGATATTAAACAGAACTGGCCCCAGTGCTGAGCCCTGCAGAACACCACTTGTGACCGGCCGCCAGCTGGATTTCACTCCATTCACCACAATCTTTGGGCCCACGTAGCCAGCCAAGTTTTTACCCAGCGAAGCGTACACCTGTCCAAGCCACGAGCAGCCAGTTTCTCCAGGAGAATGCTGTGGGGAATTCTGTCAAAGGCTGCACTGAAGACATCCACAGCCTTTCCCTCATCCACTAGGTGGGTCACCTTGTCATAGAAGGAGCTCAGGTTAGTAAAGCAGGACCTGCCTCTCATACACCCATGCTGGCTGGGCCTGATTGCCCTGTACGTGGCACGTGATGGCCCTAACATGAGCTGCTCCACAACCTTCCCCAGCACCGAGGTCAGGCTGACAGGCCTGCAAATCCCCGCATCGGCCTTCCGGCACCTGCTGCCCCGTGGGGGGGATGCGCACCCCGGCCTCCTCTGCCCCAGGGCCCCTCGCACGCGATGGCGGTGGCGAGGCCCGAGCTGTGGGGTGGCCCCAGGCCCAGAGGGGCAAGGGGCCGCGAGCCTTTGCTGACTGCAGCGCTTAGGCAAGTGCTAAAGAGATACTAAAATAGGGAAGTTTCCTGAAGCAGTGCTTCACACATTTTGGGGTTTTCTCAGCACTTGTGGAAGACATGTGAGTTGCTAAAATATCCTTAACGGGAAAATTCCATGGCAGTGTTGACATAAAATTCAGAAACTGGCGGGAAATTGTTTTTTAAAGTTAGTTAGAAGAAAAAAAACACTGCACATCTTTTGCACTTTCTCATTCCACTTTACCTTTGACGTTTTAAACTATTTGCTATCTTCACGTACTTGCTTAAGCACTCTGCCGCTGCATTTGGATGGACTGCTATCAGACCCCAAAATCAATGGATCAGACCTTAGTTTGAACAAGTAAGCCAGCCTGTCTCCACTGATCCCCACTGTAACAGGTGGGGGTCAACTTCAAAGTAACTTTTTGTGAGTGATGCTTCAGGGGTAAAGTTCAGAGCTCGCTTTCAGTCTGCACTATGATTGCCACAGACTTTCACAGAGCATGGAGTTTACCTGAGGGGTCTGAATTACCATTCACTTCTCAGCCATTTTTAACTACTCCCACTCAAATCAATAAAACTTATGCCTAATCAGGACTCACTAGCTTTCAGCAAAGTTTTCTGATAATCAATACATCAACAAACAACGGAAAGGAAAATCCATGCACAGACCTGTGGCTGCTGCCACCTCTTCTTTGCCCCTAGTCCTAAGACCACTAACCTTAGCGGTCTTAGGACCTTCCTCTAGGGCTGCCACTACCTAATGGTGAGGCACAAAAACATTGCCGCTGGCCCAGGCTGATTCCCTCCAGAGCCAGTCAGATGTCACTGTGCCATGCTGAGCTGAGCTTCAGGAGGAAGATGAAATGATGCTCCTCAAGCCTGCCCTGATCTGACAGCAGTTCTGAGTTTTGACTTGGACATCTGTTGTCATCAAAAAAAAAAAAAAAAAAAGTGGAGGAAAAGAACAAAGAAAGTCAAAGACCTGCACTGAAGGCACTGTATAGTATCTAGTATAATGTTCCCAGACTCAATGAGCTTAGGAAAACTGAAGGATACAGACAACAGTTGGGAAAAGGGAAGTACTATTATCTCTTGAGCATAGTGCATGACAAAGCAATCAGTAACGCAAAAAGAAGGAAGATGAAACAAAGTGAGAGAGGAATACGATGGCATGAAATACAGACAAAACTTGTAAAAGTTCTTGAAAGAAGATTTGTAAGGAAAAGATGTGAGGAAATAGATGAGAAGCCAGGTGGGAAATGTAAGGGGAAGTGTAAGCAAATAGATGGGAAGCCAAAAAGATTCAAGAAGTGGGTACTGTGGTCAGGACAACTTCAGAATCAATGTTCGGACAGGCTGCAATCAGAAATGTGAAAAGAAGCAAATGTATATAGGAAAAGGTTCCCACACATGGTGGTGGTGAACAGGGGACAGTGAGGCAAGAAGCAGTTCAGATGATTTTAAGCAGAAGCGTGGAGTTTGCTCAATTGCTTGCAATTCCGCTTGCAAAAAGTGGCGAGAGTGGTTCCAACAGGAACTACCACTGAAAAGCTGGAGCGTGGCAGGGAAATGAGGACACTGGAACCAAGTACAGGTGCAGAAGTCAAGATAAGAAGGAACAAAATACAATAATGAGGGGAAACAGCCAACACTTTATTAAAACCCCCAAGAATCTTGCAGATTCTTTATTAGTTTTCCTGTATAAAACCATGGAAAATGATAAGTGAGTTGTATCAGCAGGTTTATGCGACGAAGAGAGACTACAATAATATCCAGAATCCTAGAGTCATATCCAGGATCATTTAAGTGTGCCAAATTCTGTGGAGACCTCTGATTTAAAAGACGAGATCAGGCAAGAGATCCATTAGTCAGGACTCCTCCAGCTGCTGCCCATTTCCTAAGTAATTCCTAATTAAAATTCTAGTCATCTACCTATGCCCTGTAATTATATTTTCGATAGCATTAGGCTTCTGTCAGCATCAGTCACGAATGTGGTAGGTGTACAGATAGGTCTGTGGCTAGCTGGCAAATTTTATGATAGTTCTGTTCGTTCCTTTAGGAGAAGACCGACAGCTAAACTTCACTGACCCTAAGGCAGCGTGGTTCTGTGCTCGGCTGTCAGGCCGTGCTTTCATCCTGATGCCTGCAGGTTAGCAATTTATCCACCAGAGCCTGCGGTTTAATTGTTAGCTTGGCTTGAGCAACGCTGAATGTTGCTGTCATGGGTATTAAGTGCCTTATCAAACAAAATCTCATTCGTTGCAGTGTTGCCTAATATCCCAAACTGTTTAAGTTCAATGTTTTTTTCATCTCTCCGGTGGTTTCTAATTTATTTGTTTGCATAATTTGCAAGTTAAATCAATTCACTGTCCATTTGCCTTGCCAAATCTTTACTGACTACATTAAAAAACACCTGTCCCAAGAGTACCTCACTATTAACATTCCACTGCCCAAGAGCAGCTTTCTACTCTGTTTTTTTTAATCTATCATGCAATCATTATTTATCCTGCAATATTTTTTCCCATTAGTATACGGCATTTTTTTCCTTTATATGCAGGCTTTTAGAAAGGATATCCCCAAATTGTTTTTGAAGATTTAAGTAGCCTCCATTTGCTAAGTCAGAAATGAACTTTCAGAAGAAACTAGAGAGAAAAACGTGGGCAAGAAAAGGAAGGCTGTTATGGAGGACAGGGTAGTATGATTCTTTTACTTGCCTTCTCAAAGAGCTGTAACAAAACACTCTAGCAGTTTTCCCTACATTCATGTACATCCCTGCAATTCTGAGTACCATTTCAACTCTTTTAATAATATAAAAGGAATTGATACTACAGATCTAATCCAATTTTCAGGAAGAGATGAGAAGACTTTGTATTAACTTTTTTCTGTTTCATTTTTGTATTACTTTCTGTCAGCTTGGACCATGTTTCATAATAAAAAATGTGTGCTTCCTACACATAATATATACACAAACATCAACGTCTCTATTGTTTTCTTCAGATCCTACAGCTGAATATCATGTAGACATAAATTAGGCAAGCCAAGCCCCAAATTGTGAAAGAATGGATTTCAATTTAAGCCCACCGGTATTTCCTTAGAAGTCCAGAGGACTACTCTGATGCTTGGGTCAGACACAAGCTTTGGTGCTTTCAGCAGTTAAAACCTTGGTATGAAATAATGGGAGTATTTCCATTTATGTCAACAGACTCTAGCACAAGCCTTTAACTGCTTTGCGGTGGTCACTCTCCTTCCTCCTTACAGGGTACCAGCATGACAGTTACTCCTGTAGTTCCAGAAACTTGTGACCTGGCAACAGGAATCCCTCACTGACGTGACAATTCTGAAAATGTATTAATTTATTTTCTTGGTTATTGTTTCTTAATTTTATTGGTATGATGATTTTTTTTTTAATTGGATGAGGTCCTGAGTTCTTCCAGTCCTTGTACCTTCCACACTCACATTGCCTGAATCCATGCCTTCCCATCACTGCTTGAATCTTCTGCTACCTTACATCTCGGTGAAATGCGGAATTCTTCCTGATACCCCTTGTTTATAGACTACCTTACTATTTCAGCCTCTCTGTAAGACTTGGTATTGATAAAAGTCCAAATGGGTATTTACCACTTCTCTCAGGGTGGCTGGTTTATGGGAACATGCCCTCCAACCCAAGCTCCAAGGCTGTGCTTTGCTGCCGTGAGGTCACAAGAACGACCCTTTGGGGCTTCCAACATATTACGATTGAGTCCTACAAAGATGCAGAATGCAAGGCTTCGGTCTACGGAGAATTCTCAGCAAACTGAATAATTTTCCAAGGAACTTGAAACTTACATGGATTATATGTTCCACATATTTTGGAAAACAATGTCCATAATACATGTTAGCCTTACTCTAAATTCAATTCTACAGGACCCCATCAGACTAAGGGATTTTTATTTGTGTGCTTACCAGAGGGGGCTAGTGACACAAGTGATCTGTCCTCCATCTAGCTCAGCCCATAACACGGCAGACCACCAGCTCCTCCTCCTTACCTGGTAAATCATCCTCGTCTTCACTGAAAACATTTGGATTAAAGACAGGCAGGTTAATGTAGTCCATTGAAATCTTCCGCACTTCTGGGAGATATATTGTCATTTGCCTGGGCTGAAGATGCAGCAAACTGGTTTTATATATTACTGGAGAAAGAGTACAACAAGAAATTAAAAAAAAACAAAACCAAAACCTGTTACACAAAGAGCATCTAACGCTAAGAAAGAATCAATTGAAGCAGACAGAAGGGTCATGACTATTTTTATCTAATGTATTAATGAACAATCGCATATATGGGCCATTCTTGGCCAAACCACTATGTAACACTTTGCATAAACAGGATAAAAGAGATTGTTACTTTCAGCTATTTCTCTTTAAACAGAAGCAGCATCTCTGTAGTTAAACAAACTGTAGAAATAATAAATTCTTTCATCTCGTATTCACATCTATTTTTAAAGCAGGAAAATAATTTTTCCATTCTACTTTTGGAACTCTTCACCACAGGATGCTACTGATTATATGAGTTTAGGGGAAAACTGGAAAGCTTGCAGGAAGGAAATCTGTTGTGGGTTACTACACACAAAGCAACCCCTTCTGGCTCAGCAAGTCCCTGGACCCAAACCTTTGGAGACTAGGAGAATGTTGGAAGTAAGTATCACCACACACTTACTCTACACTTACATCATTCCCTATGTATCTGTCACTGATAATGAGAGAATTACAACAACCCCTGGTCTGAACCAGTAACGTCATTCTTACACTATCTTTTGACAATCATTGCAAATGCAGATGTCAGAAATTCAAAAATTGCTTGAAAAAAAAGTGGCTGGAACAAACCTGAGGGTTTCTATAAGACACTATTAAGTAGAAGGTGCCACTACCCTATAGTAGTAGCACTGGTTGTCCCCAAGGAGACAATATCCTGAGAGGACCACCTTTGGCTGGAGGCTGGTCCTCTCCAGAGTAGTTGGGACTGAATCTCCTGTCCGACAGTAGTTACTACAGCCACAAAAGATATTTATTTAACTAATTCTCCATCCAGGGCATCATTATGTAGTCCTGACCTAACTATATAATGCAACACAGGAAAAAACAAGCTTTCCAAAGAGCTTGTAAATCTCCTATACTTGCATTAATATTTCAATTCAGAGCTCAGTTCTGCTAGGTGACAAACTGTTCTTTAATTAGCCTTCTTCCTTTCAACAGGACTATCCAGGGAGATATAGCACACACAGAAGGTGGTCAAGAGACTAGACCACTGCTACTTTTAATGAAGGCTACCTATTTACTGATTCTCCAGCAACAGAACCATATGATAAGGTTATGCACTGGCTTGAAGAATCTTGAGCATGATGCCATAAGAGCTTTTTTAACATTATTTTGGTATAATTAGGAGCTAAATGACTATAAAAGTCCGAGTTTTAAAAATATTCCTATTACAGTAACTTAAACCGTGCAATTTTTATAGTTCTCTTGCAAAAATTTTCTTTACTTGCTTGGGTTTTGTTCAAATAAATTGTAAAAATAAAAGTCTGGGCTTGACTGTTAATCTTTTTATTACAGCTGAGACTTTTAACATTTTATTGATCATCTCATTATTGTATTTATAGATTTTAATCTCTTTTAGTTACAGTGAATTTTGTAAAATCTAATTCCTACTGTCCACACAAAGTAAGTACTTTGCTAAAGAAGTCTTCTGGTCACTTAGAAAGAATCACATGACATAAGTTTGTTGTTTATTAGAAAGAGTTTGACATGCAAAAAATTAATAGAGTTTACTTTTACCTGCACCAAGGTTAGTTGGTAGGAAAGCAGCCAAACCCACAATTTTAAATTTTGTTCCCCAGATATTAGATGTGACCTGAGCAAGGTAGTTGTGCTGCAAAGCAAAACCAAGATCATTTTCAACTAATAAAGTCTATATCAAGCTCTAATAAAAACCTGCAGAGGATTCAAGCTATTGCAAGTAATAATACAATTTCGTCTTCTCTTGCTTTTATTTTATTGAAAGTCTAATGTGCCTACATAGCAACTGCTATACCTAGTCATTAAGAAGTCTCATTTTGGTATGGGAACACCAACCGAAGTGATGTACACAACAGCCACATAGGCTGATTAAAGCTGTTGAAGCACTGAACAACATGAGGGCTGCTTAGTGACAGTAGGCCTGTTTCAGATGCTTGCTTCTCTTGCACAATAAGAGTGTGACTATTCTGTATTTCAGAAAGTAATGCACCCTGCCCTTCGCTTCCACGCTTATGAATCACTTTATAGAATAGTAAATAAGACAGAAATTAATTACTCATAATGACAAATATATTTTTCCTGGAGTTTCCAAAGCAGCTTCCCAAACCATTGCTTCCATGGTGATCAAATTACGGGTCTGAAAGGCCACGAGATTTTCTCAAAGGCCAAGAATTACACCATCAGTATCAGGAGCAGGATCTAAGCCTCTGGTCTCCTGCCCCACTGAAAGGACTTCTGGTCCTATCTACAGCTGCTATGCAAGTGATCTAGAATGATTCAATATAAAGGAAAAAGTGAAAAGACAGAGCAGAAAAAACCAACTGAAACGATACAAAACAGAATTAAAAGAACACAGGTTGGTACTAATAAAATACGTAACCTAGACAGTTCTACAGCCTGCTAAGTTTGATTTACTCACAGGTCATGAACACCACAAAGAGCACAAAGTACTAATTCTTTGCCTTCCTTACAATTAAGGCTATTCCATGTTCCTGATCTAGTCAAAGATGTCCCTGATCACTGCAACAGGGTTGGACTAAATGAGCTTCGAAGGTCCCTTCCAACCCAAACGATTCTATGACTCTATGATTTATGAAACAGAGGTGGCCCTCTGAAGCAAGCATTTCTTTATCTCTGCAATTCCTAGCAAAGCAAGAACTACGGTGGCATTAGGACAGCTCTGAGAAAGAGAATAAGAAGCATTTTCACATACACTTTCCAACAGCATCACCTAGAATAAAACCTCTCACATGGATTCACATTGACAGAAGTCAGTGGTGCCACAATTTATCAAACAATGCCTGATATTCCATTGACACTTTCAGACATTAACATTGAACTGGAAGATGCAAGTCTATAGTTGTTCCATCTAGTTACTGTAATTAAATGAAAAAATTTTATTGTGATTATTGGATCTATATCACAACTTGCTGCCTCTAGAAGGAGATGCATTTGGACTCAGGTCTGGTAACAATGTGCACAATACCTGAGTAATATCTTCTAAAGGAAACTCTCTTCGGGTTAGGCTTGGTGAACCAATAGAAGGTTTCCTTATTGGTAACCTTGGTGATCTTGATATCTCCTGCGCAGCTCGTGACATCTTTGGAGATTTGCGAGCTTCTATATTGATTCTGCATATAAAGCAGTAATTAGAATCATCAACAGGTATACAAAAATTCACAAAATTTGTGTCTTTGAATGTAAAGAGGTAATGAAGACAACTGGTACGGTGTCCTCTAAGTGGCTAATGAAGACTATAGAGGTCAAATTTAAAGATATATAAGGCCTGACACTTGCAGTAACTCTGACCAGATGCTTTCTGATTCCTTTAAGAAAGCTTACAGCAGTTCTGTCGGATAAAATATATCTTCCACTAACCCATAAAAAGGTGTAGGGCTGAGCTATTTCATCTGTGCAGACTTGGAGCAAAGCCTCAAGAAGTGGAAACGTGACACCTCAGCTGGCAGATCTCCACGTTAGCACAGCAAACCAAGGCTCCACAGACCTTGTCAATACTCTTACTCTAAGCCAAACGTTACTCCTACCTCCCACTATACAAAGGCGGTCATGAAGAAGAGATCAAGCACCCAAAAAAGCTCACTGGTAGGAAAAATAATGAACAAAAGTTACATTTCAAAAGTACTGTCTTACAAAACCAAGGATGCAAGATAAATGTTTTTCCTGTGCCATTTTGGTTTTAGGCTCAGGAACTGATGGTTCTTTTGTCAAGTATTACTAAACTGAAAGTTTGGTATTTCACATATGATGTTCACATGTAAAGGGATACATTTGCTTTGCCTCATATGAGGAGAAGTTCCTAATATAAGGTCTTTCAAAAAGTGTCAGCTGCAGGTAGAAGGCATCAGGGCCTCAATCCCATAACATGCAGCTGGCAGATAGATGTCAGTGCCTCTGGGAAGCATCACAGACATCAGTGAGGCTCTGTGCAGGTGGAGGGTTCTGTCTATGTACATAATGAATATAAAAAAGAGCTGGCAGGAAAGCAATCAGACAAAGAATAAGCTTATTTTGCGTATCGTTACAGAAACCTGTCAACTCAGTGTTTAGGAGGATCTGCTTGTTGAGGCAAGGTCACCACTGCATCAGTGCCACCTATGCATGGACTTACGAATTTGAAAATACCCCTGAGGAAATTAAAGGCTTAAACTAGACCTGGGACCCTAAGCACAGAGGAAGTAAAAAACCCCAGATTGTCTGATGGACAAAATACATCCTATGGTGGCAAGAGTTTACATGTGGCAGAGGCAGTGATGGGAGAAATTATAAAATCTTTCTTCGAAACTGTTTAGGGAGAAGTGGTTCCCATTACCCATTGTTGTTTCCCATTACCTTTTGCCCCAGAACCTTCCCCAAAGTCTACCTCAACGTCAACCTCTGACATCAGCCCAGAACTGCACACTGTACAGGACTCCTCCAGAAGACTCCTATGTGCCCAAAGAGTTTGCTTTTAATTTCATGAGGTGTCAAGACAGTGTTTTAAAAAAAAAAAAAAAAGAAAAGAAAAAGCCGGGGAAAAAGAAGAAGAAATATCCAAGAAATTATTACCTGGGGAGTTTGGGTGATTTGCTAGCTCGACTGATTTTGGGAGATTTCTTCGCTGCCCAGTCATCACTCAGTTCGATATCGCTGGAGTCCGAGCAGTTGCAGCTGTCAATCACAGTGGAAATCAAGCTGTTTCCATAGATTTCATCTATCAAGACAGGCCCCAGAAAATGTAAGTACTGCTTCAGAAAACTGATATCAGTTACAACTATCAGTCATCAGAAGCATAAAGCCGATCCACAGGCAGCAGCTAAGATAAAACTACGCAGAGAAAATTAACAGTTCTTCACCCTGCCTAGTATAAACTCCAAATTTCCAATGATTTGAACTCCAGTGAACATGATTCAGAGGGTGAATGGCATTCAATCGACTTCAAAACTGAGACTAAATAGTATTTTCTGCTAATTAGCAATCTATTCCTCACTATTCAAAATACAAGTTCCCTTTTGTAAAACAAAAGACAGCATGGTGTAATGCCAGAGGCTTGAGCCCAGGTCACGCTAAAGATTTTTTTTGCATCAGAAAACAAGTATCAGATGCCACCTTGCATGTTGCATATATAGATTTTCTTTAACTCTTGAGGATTTAATATTTGAAGTATTGCTAAATCATTTTTTACACAGAGCAACAACTAAATTCTACCTGCTTTTCCATCTGTTTTAGGATCCATGATGACAAACTCTGGCCGCAACTTGCTGATACGACGTCCTTTCAGGATAGGCACCAGTCCCCCAAGGTATTCCAGGTACAGAGTATAACATGGACCACCAACCTCTGGGTCATCTTCCGTCCGCTTCATCGTGCAGTGAAGTCGTTCATTACCAGCTGTTGGGTAGCTGACAAAATCTCTCATATTGTTTGGGTCTGGGATAGGAGGCTTAATTAAGTGAAGGAAGGAAAGAGAAAGTTTCCTATAGGTTATTGGATTTTTTTTCTGTGGTGACTTAATCCCAACACAACTAACTGAACTTGAACTCAGCTCTAACGTGGCAGGTCAAGATTAGTACAGGTTACTGCGTGAGTTATGCAGGACCCACACGCAAGACAGAGTGGCTGCATATTACCTAGTTAGGTCACAAAGCAGCTGTACACAGAAAACTAAAACTAGTTACATCAAAAAGGAAGGTTGTACCTGTGGTTAGAGCACTGAATTAGATAACAAACCTGTTCTCAAGTCCCAGCTCATCACAAACTTCTCTTTTAACTTTGGTAATGTGGTCAAGTCTAAGTCTCAGAGTATCTTGTTTCTTGCTGGCCCTCCAAGTGAACTTGGCCATTCAGGTTCCCATTCCTGGTTAGTATTGGTACATGCTATGCCACTATGCTACAATGCTGTCAGCTCTGGAAGAAGCTTGTACTTCTTATACCACTTCCAAGCACATGACCCATCTTTGCTGAGGGACTAGTTGCGTGCAATGTGGAGAAATCTGAGCACAAAGCTCAGGGTGGGTTACTTTGCCAGCACACTGTATTAATGAAAAGCTCAGTCCTAAAGCAGTTGGACTGCTTTTGTCTAAGACAATACAGCCTGTGTGACACAAATACTACTAAGCCAACACAGTTTCTTTCAAAATGAAAGTTCAAGAAAAAAAAGCGGGGGGAAAAAGAAGCCTCCTTAACCTGGCAAGATGGATACGTGCTGAAGAGGGATTTGTAATGCAGTCCTCAAGTTGGAGGGGGAAGAGGAATATATGCAGGGAAGAGGGTGCCTTGCCAGGCACTGGAGGCATGGCTGACAATGGAGGTAGGAGAATGTGGCTGGGCTAGAGCCAGGTTAAAGTATGAAGCAGTGCTGAGGAGGCTCCAGAAACACCCATGAATCAGCAGGGGCATGTGGCTTCTGGGAACTCTGCTTCAGCCTCTCAGCTATGCAGCCCCACAACCACTCCTCACCCCAGCATCCCCTCTAGGAGCTGACAGAAGGGTGGTCAGCAATGGTGTGTCCCTGTTCTGCCTCTGCCCCCAGATCTCCGTCATGGCTCCCAGCCTTGCTACAGCCAACTGCTGCCTTCAGCATGTCCCATCCCGTCCCAACCCATCCCATCCCCTGCCTTCCCTAAAAGCCAAGCAAGCGTCACTAGTGCTCTAGAGAGCTGCAGGGACAACATGGAAAGCTTCCTGGGGAGAAGCGTGCTAGAAAGAACTGAGAACCACCGGTCTGCTAAATGCTCTGTGTCTTTGGAGATCGAGGAGTTATGGTAACAGCAAGGCATTTATTCTTCTCTGGCAAATGAAATGTTTCGCAGTCACACAAATTGCCCTGATTAGCAGTACCCAAATGGAACTGTGCTGAATCATTATTTTATAGGCATAATTTGCTCTCATTTAAGCTGGGGCAACTCCACTGATTTCAAATTAGTTATTCTAGCTCTGCATTGTTTTAACAAGGACCTGAAACTGGCTCAAGAGAATGCTATAACACATAAACAAAAAGCACGTAATACAAAAATATATGTTTGAACGTAGGGCATTTACCAGCTAATGCTCTGGTTTACAGGCTGTGATAAAGAGTTTGGAAATCCTTAGATGTGACTGAGGGCAAAACCATGAAAGAAAGGGGCTGCGCAGATGGCTCTGCTAGTGCTATAGGAAAAGGCATAATGTCTGGTTCATTTTTCCATAGCACTGTTGGAACAGTAAGGTTGGCAGAACTCACTGTCAGTACAATTATTCAGGCAGCCATAGGTCTTAAGTATAACTTTCCTGCCGATATAAGGACTCATGTAAAAAGTAGAGAGGCAACAGTTTTACCATTGTGAATCTCTCCTATAACTGTGACACAGCATCAGCATGAGCTTCTTCACAAGCCTTTGTGAGTCAGCAGCATATGTTACCCTTGGGATGTCATTGGAAATCCATCCCCATGGAATAATGTAGATCAGTATGTGTGAGCCTTCCTTTCAGATTTTAGTAGGCACCAAATGGATCTGTGGGCTCTTGAAGAGGACAGGAATGACCCTTATTCAAGCTTTAAAAACTGTAATTATGATAATTATAATATCTTATAATTTATCTATTGTCACTTAGGAGCACCATGGGGGGGGGGGAATCAAGCAACCC
>Ga0065711_1011942_pt1 | contig 12655 bp, 8 predicted proteins | sample Hoacrofraction12_FD_59098 | JGI IMG/M metagenome (GOLD analysis project Ga0065711, IMG submission 59098) | Hoatzin crop microbial communities from Cojedes, Venezuela - Epithelial fraction 12 v2 (version 2) | ecosystem: Host-associated > Birds > Digestive system > Esophagus > Crop | place...
CACAAAAAAACACACCTGAAAGAACTGTGAAAAAACCACATTTGAGTAGTAACCAAACTTCAAAATCTTCCAGGCTGGAAAGTCTCATTTTCAAATTCCTCTCACAAACTTCCATACCCAACTGCCCTAAGTGAGACCACGATGTTGCAACATTCTTCCCCATTTCTCCCCTGAAGATACTTTCCCTCACAGATGAGGCGGCTTGCAGCTAGTTTCACCTCTGACGAATTTTCCTACCCATCAAAATTTAACGGAGGGTGGGAAATAATGGCAAACAGAACCGTACTGTAGTCACCAAGCCCATTTTGTCATTAAGAAACCTGTCAGAGAACAGGAAAAGCTTATTTTTTCCTTATGTTGGAGTCAGCACCTCTCTTCTTTTTACTTCCTGTCCCAGTTTTGTGGGAACACCAGAGTTTTTTGCAACAGTAATGTCTCCTATATCCTCAGATCCACAACCCAAAATAAGTTATATAAGTTTTTTTGTAAACAAAAAAAAACCCCCAAGATGCTTAGCTAAAAAGATCTTGAAGTTTTTATGTCCTATGCCTGTTAATCATCAGCCTCTCTACAGGTTATCTAAAAAAAACGTTCATGCTGGGCAGAGAACCCCATGATCTTTCCCACTGACAGGCACAAAATTAAAAACACAAAATCAGTGTTTTAAAGGAACACAGCCTAGCACATGCCCCTTTGTACGAATTTCAGTAAGTCAACAATTCGAAGTGGTTTAACTCTCGGAATCACATAAAGTATAAGTCAATCCTAGACAATGCAACTGTTTTTAGTATTTACGTTTCACCACTTAAAAGATGCAGGTCCTTTTACCCTTCTCAGCCTTAATGGTGGCACTAATTGTGAACTCCAAAAGCACTGAAGAATTCATAGAAGCCTACACCATCTAACAAAGACGATACCATCTAACATGAGACGAGCTGCTTATCTGAAACCTCAAGGCCATGAGCATCTTGATCTCCTCTTCCCTAAGAAACTCCTAAATGTTTTTTCCTCTGTGTATCAGGTGACTCTTGCATACTCTTATAAGACCTAAGCAGCATTAAATCCTTTGATTTTATCAAGTTATGCATGTGTCCATGTCAAAATTGTTCTTTCTTCAGACAGGAAACTTGAATAGGCATCCTACCATTCCTACAACAGGATATATCAATCACAACATATTAATAGATCCTCCCATTACTAGCCCCATACCGCTGGCCACTCTAGCTGCCTCTCCCATCGTGATGTGAATAAAGCTATGTAAGTATTCAGGTAAACATTAAAATGTTACGGGAAAAAAAGTCTCCCTAAAATTTGTCCTACCAATGTGCCAGTCGCAAAATAAGACACTACCTCTGATTGAACTACAAGGCTGTTAAAGAAAACTGCCACTTCTGTCACTTTGAAGGAGAATTAACCGGCTCACGTTGAATACAAACGGAGTTTTGTTTTCAAAGACTTCATTGGGCAGCTTTCTACTAAAGCGAAGAAGGATGTTGTTCTTTCTCTGGTTTGATTTTTTGTTTTGTTTTGTTTTTTTTATCAGGCCATCTATGGATTGCAGGAGCCATTCTTGATCTGTTTTAACATCGGTCATGTCTGTAAGATTACCTCACAGTGATAAGAATCAGAGTCTTTAATTATTATAAGTGAAATATTTTAAGTCATAGGATTTCAGTTAATTAAAAATCCACTTAGCTATCAAACTACTATTAAAAGACCTATTTCAACCTCAAATAAGGATAAGTTACTGCCATGTGGAAATAGATCATTAAATTCACGCTCATTGATTATAAATTTTTTGCTTAAAGCAGGTGCTTGCAAAGGATAACACTGACACAAGACAGGAGCTATGCAAAGAGCATCTAATAACTAACTACTGATCAATTCAATTATTAGCAACGCATTTCATCCAAATCTGAGCCCCCGAGAGGAGAAAAAAAAGAAACAGAAAAAAAACAGACTGCAGAATTTAATGATGTCTTTTTGTTTTAATCCTGCAACTTAAGCAGACTCGCAACTGATGACAGAGAATAGTGAACAAGCTCCACAATGCAAGCCATTTCGAGTGAGCTGTGAAGGCAACCTAAGTTCCTAACCAAGCAGGAGGAAGGCGTCTCCCTCACCCCCACCACCTCCTCGCCGTCATTCTCCAGTCTGAGGGCCACATTTTCTACTACAGGAAAGCCAGTAAACATACAAGGTCCTGCTCTTGAGCTTTACACTCACCTACCTCATACTGGAGACCTATCTTCTGTTTCAGAAAATCTATGATTATCCTTCTAATCTTTCTTGAAGAGGATATTCATCTTTCGTCTAAGGGGATTCAAAAAGATCTCGAGGACCCTGCTTTTGGACACAGGCAGTAACTGTAAGAACTCCAAGGCTATCTTCAAACAATCATTTCCTTCAAAGTAAACTATAGGAGAAACGAGGAGTTAAAACAAAGGTGTTCATTTTTAAACAAGTTCAACATAAAGGCAAAGAGGCAGAAGGAAACCGTTTGTCTCTCCAACACACTAAGTCATTGCCAGGAAAATAAAGATTTAGGAAAAAAAGAGTCAGAAAAATTTTTTGCAATATGAACAAGCAGAAACTCCAGCCTTCAGCAAGGCTACGATGAGCTTCCATCACAAAGTATCTTTCAAAGACACCTCTTGCAAGAGAAATGTTCAAACTGACAGCTGCTCTTGCAATTGCCTAACAAATACAAGTCAAATACTTATCAGCCACAACAGCTATTTCATAGCTAACAAAACCAGGCTAGGCTACTTGGACTGCAAAACAAACACCACTCAGATACCCCCAGCACATTCAGTGTTATTTAGAGATCAAGCTATGCCTTCCTTGAACACCCTAGATGTGTGGTGGTTTTTGTTCCTTGGTTTTGATCAATATATCAAAATAGCAGCTACTTATATGCCTTTTTACAAACCAAAACATACATCTGTGCTGGTGACCATGATATACAATAAAAGCGGTTCTGTACACTAGTTAACAGTAGGTTCCCATGCCTTAAATATAATAATTCCAAATGTGATCTTTAGCAATATCCTGATGGAAATAAGTGCCAAAGTATCTAAAACATTGTTGGATTAATAATATCATTTGACATATACTGGGTTTTGAGCCAAAAGCTGTAAAATCACAGCTTTTAAGGTTTAAATTAAATGTCATACACAGCTAACATACCTACTACATGTCCTGTTCACAGCTCTATACTTTTACACATGCAACACATCCAGTCTTACAACAGTTGTCAGCCCAAGAAGCAATCTGAGGTTTGACACTCATGCCTTCATATATGTTTATTTACCTCTGAACATCAAAATCCACAAACAATTGAGAAAAACGGCTAAAAATAACATCTATTGAAAGACAAATGTGGAGCCTTTGACAGCTACAAATCTTTACTACATCTCTCAATATGCATTCCATTTTCACAAAAGATCAATAGTCTGGTCGCTGGTTTAGCATAACCTGTTCTTTCTGCAGAACCACTACTGCTCTGATTCTGAAAATGAGTACACATAAAAACATATTACCTGCAATTCAGCTGATAGATAAGTAATCTTGATAGTTTCCCATCATCTTTTGCTAAAGAGCGTTTCCTCAGACCTCATTTCCCTTTCACTTGACCAAAATAGAAAGATTAAGGTAAGCCATTTACAGCCAGGAAAACTAAAACTTATTACATATCATTTGTAACTAGCTACACTGAATTTAAAAACATATTCAGAAATCATGCCATGGCTTTCAGCAGCAACATTTATGCCTCCCACAGCTAAAGTGTGTACATCTTCTCCCTCCCTTATATTAATGTGTTTATCCAACCATAACTCCATTAGTATTACGTAACACAGAATCTTCTTAGGCATTTAATCATTGCCTCACCCCAAAACTAACCCACTGCACACATACACTTCGACTGTAAAACTGCTGGCTTTCTAGACTTTGCTGACATACAAGAAACTGTCTGATGTGGAACTGACAGCTTCGACTACGGCGCAGATCTGCCTGTATCCTCAGCCAAACCTGCACAAAAAAAAACGACAGCACCACTGGCCAATGCTGTCTTTTCCTCAGACACGCATGACACTAACATTCAATTACTGTAACAGTTGTGATTCTTCCTTTAAGAAGGAAAAAAAGAATCTTAAAACTACATTTAATGTTTGTCAGCTGTCTACCTCTTCTGTATGCTGAAGAGAGTAAATACTATTTGCAGTTATGTCTGTAATTTGACATTAATTCCTTAATCTTCTTAAGTCAGGGCAAGCTTGTGGATCATTACGAGGTTATTTAGAAGAGCACATCTGAAGTATTACATGAAGTCTACATTTTATTAAGAAAATAAGTTAAGTCAAGTTTTGTATTTCATCGTTCATACACCTGAAAATAAACCAATCACCTTTGGAGAGCAACGAAGATATACACTATGAACTATTATTGGCACGTAATCCTCTTTCGTGTGGTACAGTATCTGCTAACAGGATTGTGTAGCTTTCACATTGGATCAGCAGGACTGTGACCTTTACTGACCCTTATTCCAACTAATACTAATGCTAGAGAGATGGCCAGTGCAACAATCTTCCGCATTTATGCTCTCCCGTACAGATACCACACGGATTAGCTGCCACTGCCTGTTACCACTTGTTTCCTGCTTACACAGATCAGGCCCAGCAATTATTTATATTGCCTGTGCAACAGCAGCAAGCTACACAAAAGCAGGCTTCACCAGAAAAACCCTTACTTCATTGGTCTTTATTGTGCCATATGTCATTCAGAAGACAGAGCAAACAGGGTCTACACTGGGCCTTCTCAAACTGCTGATAGGGACTTCTGCCATTCTTAGCACAAGCATTTCTGATTATCTCGCTTCTCTTCACATACACAGAAACAGTGGAGGAAATTCTCGTTGGTGAAAACAATTCGGCACTGGGTGACTGGTACCAGCATTCGAAAGAATGAATTACTTCCTTCAACTCCAAGCTAAAAAACCCTGAACACACACATGCAGGAATAAAACAGGAATAAAAAACCCCTGTACTTAGATACAGAGTGCAAAGTAAACTGGACATACAAATCTGAAAGAACTTCGGCATTAGAAAATATGGCTTGGTCTTGTCAGCCTTCACATGTAATAAAACACAGGAGACAAGCCATTACCTTCACTAACTTCAAAGAGCTTTTGAAAGTTAGAAACACACCTAGATGGCATTGCAACCAGGCCAGAACACGGCACGCCAATTTTCTTATGTAGAGAAGCAGAGGCAGGGATGGAGCTGCAACAGATTAAACATTTGGCTTACCTATTTGGACAAATTGTTTGGAGCAACACTGGAACAGCAGGGGTTTTTGTTTTGGGGTGGTTTTTTTGTTGTTGTTGTTGTTTTTTTCAAAGGCAACAGAGTATCAGTTCCCTTAACTTGTCTGGTAGGATCACAGAATGGTTTAGGTTAGAAGGGACCTTGAAGACCATCTTGTTCCAACCTCCCTGCCATCGGCAGGGACACCTTCCACTGGACCAGGGTGCTCCAACCCTGTCCAACCTGGCCTTGAACCCTTCCAGGGGAAGGGCCAGCCACAGCTTCTCTGGGCAACCTGTGCCAGTGCCTCACCACCCTAATTGTAAAGAATTTCCTTCTTGTATCTAATCTAAATCTACCCTCTTAGTTTAAAGCCATTACCCCACATGGATTTCCAAATGGATTAGTTTAACAGTACACGAAGCACCCTTCATGAAGAATACACATCTACGCAGGATACTGTTGTGATCTAAATCCATGCTTTAGTTGATTTCACAAGAGGTTCTTTTGCCAGGAAACTATTCTTAGGCACTTGCAGGAAAAAAAAGCCAAACAAACCAACCCCTCTCTCAAACAGATCTCTTTAGGCAACTGTTGTGATCCAAAGTATTTGCACTTTTGAAGTCCACTACCCACTCCCCAAAAAACCACCCAGAACACCACAGGAGAGAACCAGCCTAGCCTGGTAACTATTGTTCTACACCCACTGCACGCAATCCTTTTCTTCTCGTATACAAGGCCTGAAGCCATGCCAACACGCAGTTGCTGCTCTTGTTGAAATTTATGTTCCAAGTCAAAGGTTTTAGTTAAGCCAATAAAGATGAGCTTAGAAATGGCTTCAAAAAAAAATACCTAGGCAGGGTCAGCTGCTGAACTAACACGCACTGAAAGTCACGCTATTACACTGGTGAAAGAAAGAGACCTACACCAGCAGGGGACGGAGGAAGAGTGAAGATCCATACTCGGCAAAAAGGCTTCCTCCTAAATATATTCAACATTCTCAAATGACATCCAAGAGAGAACTCACTAGCTATATGACAAGATGTTTAAAATCTAATTTGCATACGAGAGTCTAAAGCCATAAGAATTAAAAGTTACTTTCCTTCAGTCTGTAAGCAATTTTTGCGATGTGCTTAAGTTTCCAGAGCAAGCTTTGTTCTGATGCAAATTGGAATATTTCACTGATTCATACACTAGCTACTAAAACTAGTTTCTACAGAAAACAGGATCTGAAATAGCAGCTACATCTATCAGCAAATTATTTTTTGCTAGGTTTACAATCATAATGCATTTTGTAATTAAATTGCTAATGTTACAGAACCCAGTTATAGTCAAATATACATGTAATTACATTAATCAGCCTGCAATTACATTTTGCTATTTTTGATTCCAAGATATCTGAAAAACTCACATTCCCTGGTTTCGGTTCTGAGGGATGGGGTGGATATCAATATCGCACTACAAAAGAGGCTGAATGGTTTAAAACATAATTATGTTTTCAAATTAAGATTTACCTGGAAAACAGAACATGATCTTCAGGGTACAACGTTCTAGCTGTCACAACGGGACAGACACTGTGTAGGACTGGTCACAGTGTGAACATCTTGAAAAAGAAAAACGTTGCAGGGAAGTATCCTTATCATCCTAGTTTAAAAGTACTCCATCTGAATGCAGAAGCGAGCTTCTAAAACTGTTCTTTCTGCCTCTGAAAGGTTTCTTCCCAAACGCTCGCTGTAATTTCCGGGGAAGATCATCCACCAAAAACAAAGGAAATCCCATTTTTGAAATTTTATTTGCACTTTGTGCTCATCTAGTGGAAATAATGACATTTCAGTACCTTTTCCTTCAAAACACCAGTAGAAAGACCACACAGTGAGGAATATCTTGCTTCAGGATTTTGTCTAAAGATTCAAGACACGTAAACAGTTATAAAAACAAGCTCATATTTTATGAGTTAAGTAGGAAACATCTTTTTGTTGTCACGGAAAATTGGAACCCAAAAGCAACCAGCCAGCCAGGCACTGATCATAAACTTCCTTTCTGTAGTATGCAATTAAACAGACAACTTTTATTTTTGGTATCAAGACAGAGCTGAGTCCATGAAACAAGGAACTTAAAATTTTGCCAGATCTCCCCACAACAACAACTAAACCAGAGGGTTTCTCTAAGAAGTGCTTTGTTTCTCAAAAGAAAGATGCAGAATATCCCACTACAAGGTATCTGTTCTTTCTCCAGAAGAGTCATCAACACATTGGTATTGCAGGACTAGAACCCCATAAACCATGTTAGAATGATCCCAGTGAAGTTAAAAAAAAAAAAAAAATCATTCTAGTGAGTTAGGAGAGTCTGGCACTGAAATCTAACCAGAAGAAATCCCTGGCCTTTCCCTGAGTCTCTTTCACCCTTACAGATGCATTACTTGCCCAGATTCCTCTACAGGGGCAAGCTGGTGTGGTGTATGCCCAAAGGATTTTATTTTAAGCAAGCAGTAGTATCCATTTCAAGAGCAGGTACTTCTCAGCCATTGTAGGCTTGGTCTACTGTATAGTGCTTCCTGAGCTACTACTGGAATCCTTTAAAACCCACTTCCTAAACAGAGAGCCTTAAAATTAGCAGAAAACAAAGTTATATGGGGATATTGATACAAGCTTCCTGCCCAAAAAAAGTTACAATTACTGTTGAGATAGTAAACTACTCTGGCCAACACTTCACCCACAAAAAATCTGCTTTAAGTGATGAGCAAGCAGTAATTCTAACTACAAAAAAAGTAATCCTGTTTTAAGAACTACTATTAATGCATTTCAGCTCTATGTGCCAATTTTGGTCAAGAACCCAGTAAGTTTGGCCCTTCAGCTGGCTACGATCCAACCAGGCTGGATTCGCTGCGATTTACATTTCTCAAAATATCCTAATAAGATCAAGCGTGATCAATACCACCAACTATGATTTTTTTTTTTTCCACGACACACCGCAAAAGAAATCCGAATTATTACTTCAGGCAGCAAACAAGTCAGCGTGCCTTCAGCTGTGGTTATCACTGACACACTGTTGGGCCTCACTTTGCATGGACATCTCTGCCTTTTCATTTGTTCGGGTTCATCTCACAGCTTAAGCTGGGCAAACAAAAGCAGTTGTGCTCTTGCCAATAGACTACCAGCTTTTATTATCACAGATAATTGTAAACCATCAGTGTACCTACATAAATAAGAGACTTCAACATAAATAAGAGACTTCAACTGCAAGTGCCTTCCATCAATTGCAGGAGAGATTTTCTTTGTATCAGCTGCAGACACACGGTAGTGTTTTCCACAGAATTGCAGGATAGTGTTTTCATCTACCATGACAGCTGAGGTTGTGTAGATATCAAATACACAGTAAATGTAGCAAGCGTTTCTTTTAATAAACTGCCACAGAAAAAGTATGAAAAAAAATGATTCAAGCTGAGGACATCTTGATGGGTACAAAATCCTTGAGGCATTATGCAGCTCACACAAGCTCATGGATCAGTATTATTGCAGCAACCAGTAGCCGTCAAAGCCAATTACCCCAGGGACTTCCCTGCGCGAGGACCGGGTTCTACAGCCGCCTCCTGCAACCGTCAGAGGCTGCACCCGCCCGAGAGAGGAGGGAGTGCTGAAAATCTGTCACAGCCAATTACTGCCAATGTTTTATTTATGTCAGGATACACCTGATCAGCGAACAATAAAGCCATTTTATAAAAGATGATTACAAAAACAGAAAGCAAAATGGCAACAACTGGTAGAAAAAATTTCCTTTCTAGATAAACATAGCATGTACACTTGCCACACAGGAACGTGTGAAATAAATTCTCGATGATGAAGCAGTGACACACAGAGGTTTTAAAGCCTTTGACTCCAAATACAGACTGCTTTTTCAAATGCCCTGACAAATGGCTGCTCTGTATGTAACCTGTTTTAGAGACAGGAAGATGCAAGTCAATCTACTACAATTGATTCGAGGAATTAAATTTTGTATGGAAGGAAACCAGAGAAGGAAAAGAAGGGAGTGGAAAACACTGACACGACACAGAGATGAGTCCACAGAACACCTTTTCTGTACAACACCACCCTTTATTTCAATTGCCCAACTCAACTGACAAAAGAAAAAGGTTATTTACAGGAAAAACATAGAAATTGTAACATCATCCAAGGCTGGAGAACCTGCTTTGGACTTACTTAGCAGTCTTCAACTTGCAGTATATTACCACATTTTAAAGTTAAACAGATTTAAGTTTAAATCTGCTCGTTCGCCATGGGACTTGCCATCAGATCCCAAATGAAATACCGATTTTTTTTCCCCATGTATATAAACCATGCCTAGCTTTATTCATAGCAACTTTCAACTCCCTGCTTTCAAGGCAGCATTGTACAGAACTGTTCTGAGTGACCAGATCAGCTGGAGCCTTGTCAGGCGAATATGCTGTTGGGGAAATCCTTTACTGAGCAGAATTGACCTCCCAGGAGAAGCTGTATCAGCTACCAAGATGGAAGTTGGTACTTCTAGCTAATTCTCTTCCACTATTTTGCTGCCTTAAATTCCCACTGCCAACATTTCCTACCCTCTCTGTTAAAGGAGGTCTCGTGACCGCCTCCACAAAGACATCACAGACACATGCGCAGGTGTGAAGGAGATTTAGTGACTACCACACCAACCACTGCTCTGAAAATGTGATTTCCATAAGTCACCTTTGAAAAAACCCACAAGCTAGGGTCTATACAAGCGTTCTCCTAAGTACAGCCTTTACAAGTACCAAATCTCAACTGAGTGATACTGCATTATTTTGTAAAGTACTTTGAAATCTATAAGGGAATAGCAACATACATAATGTAAGATTAAAAGAAAAAATGCAATAATCATAACGGTGGCGGAAACTTCTGTATTTCTTTTGTTTCAGTATTGAAAATCACTTAGAATAATCTAATAAGCTAATCCACTGCTCTGAAGAGCTACCACAATATTGGCTGCCACTTCTATTTACTCTTCAATTTTAGAATAGAACAGTTCAACCCAGGGCCTCAAAATAACTTCGGCACACTCATGTACATAATTAAAGGACATTCAAAAGACTATTTATCATACAAAAGGCTCCCATCTCAAATGCTGCAAATATAGTAAACCTGCTCACCTCCAGGATCCAACGGTATTTATCTGACCTTCTGTGACTTAGACTGTTTCACAACACTAACAATATTATGCAATTATTATTTTCAACTTGATTTACAAGGCAGAGTTTACTAAAAAGCTGACTAACCTGTACAGCCCTGTGAATCAAAATACACAGAACACCAAAAGCTACGGGGTGTGAAAACTCCACACGCAGTACACTATACCGGCATTCCAGGTATCCTACAGCTCCACTGCAGCATGATGCTAAGCAGGCAACAGAATTTAGGGATAGTCTGGCAGTGTCTTTCTCACTCCACCTGCCTGCTCGCTTCCTCCTGGCACCGGGGAATTTGGCTACTCAGAAGCTCCAGCACCATCACGACGCCGGCGAGGATGTGCGACAGCTTGAAGAGAGAAGTCGCGCGCTGCCGTGTTCAGAAGTTGAACGCAGCTCCAGAAACAGACCAGCCAGCTCTACCTGTCGCACCAGCCATCCCGAAGACGTGGGAAGCCCAAAGATGTAGGAACCAAAAAAAGCAAGTCTACATATGCCACCTTAAAAGGTATCAACACAGGCAATCCACAAGAGTATTTGGGTATGGCCTGCCCTAGGAGCAGATCACAAAGAGTGCAAACAACAGGCATTTTAGACCCTAGATAAAAGTACGAAAGGAATGGCTGTGGGGTGCCAAGCCGAGTATCAGGTACCTGGATTGCTCCCCCCTTCCATATATGGTGTATGTAATATTTTTCAAATGGTCTTTTTGTTCAGAAATCAGACACTGTGCAAGCACAGCTGCAGAATAAGAAGGCATTGCAACACAAAAATATATCCTCTATTTAGCATTTTGTGCACACTTCAGTATATTTTTTAAAATAATCTGTCCTGTAGCTATTAGAAGGAGATATATAGCTTACTGTTTTAATAGAGCTAAATGAAAGAGGATCAATATTATTTTAATTTTTAAAGGTCTGTTTATGAAATGCAATCATCCTTCATTAAAAATGCAAGCTGTGCTTCACAAGAGGTTAGTGTAAATGATTCATAGTTTGATATCTCTCCAGTATAATCATCCGCTCTCAGGAGGGCCCATCGGATGCTTCATCACACCGCTCAAGCTGTATTATTAAAAAATACTTGCCTGTGACAAAAAACTAACACGTTTTTACGAAATCCTGTCCCACACTTTCTTCACCCCCGATACCTATAGATCTCCTATACACATATTATCAGAGGGTTGCCTGTGTGGTTGGATCATCTGTGGCTAAAACAGATCAATCCAGCCTCTGTTTTCCTTTTACCGTCTTTGAAAAACCCAAACAAACAGAAAAACCCACCCCAATAAAAGTCCATACACACAGAAAACAAACTACCACCACACATTCCACCCTCAAAGTCATGATGGGAGGGGAAATCTGAAATTGTTCAAATTCACTTCCTTAGCCTGAAATTTTAGTACGATTACCGCCTTTCATTAGAATAAAAAGAAAATTTACCTTCCAACATTGGACTTCAATAGGTTCTAAAGATTGAAATCTTCAAAGTCAAGCCTATACAGCATAAAATGCAAGACCCTTCTATTTAAAAACACTAATTGCAGCTAAGTGTTTCAAAATAGCAGCATCTGGCTAATTATAACATGAGGTTTTAACTAATAAATTCCTAATTATTAAAGTCAGTGTTCAATTTCCTTCACACAAATAAAACAGCATTATGTTATAACAATTACAAACACTGTGGATACACCAGTTACAAAAATCTCGTATCACAGAAATCCCTTTTAAAAAGCTCACCAGCTGCTACATTAAAGCCCCAAACGGAACGCTCACACCGTAACAACGCCTACAGGAGACGCGTCCTTCCGAGCTGTCACACACAGATGTATACAGCCTTTATCTGGCTACCAGATATTTCACCTTGCTACCCGTGCATGCATAACGCACAGCAGTTCTGTTTGCGCGCATCACAAGACTGTCTGCCAATAATTTTCATCTTTATTCTTTTCTCTCCAAACACATGCCTTTGAATTTAATATAACTGTACCACCACCACCCAATGTATTTATGTATGTGATGCTGAAGATATATTTAATCAAGGCAATATTACACACTGTAGTGTCTGAGCTCCTGAAGCTCCCTAGAGAATACATTTGGTCTCAGCTTTAATACCTGACAGGGACATCCCTCCTCTAAAAAAAAAAAAAAAAAAAAAAAAAAAAAAA
>Ga0065711_1046868_pt1 | contig 12655 bp, 8 predicted proteins | sample Hoacrofraction12_FD_59098 | JGI IMG/M metagenome (GOLD analysis project Ga0065711, IMG submission 59098) | Hoatzin crop microbial communities from Cojedes, Venezuela - Epithelial fraction 12 v2 (version 2) | ecosystem: Host-associated > Birds > Digestive system > Esophagus > Crop | place...
ATAAATGCTTACAAATATCTGAAGGGTGGGTGTCAGGAGGATGGGGCCAAGCTCTTTTCAGTGGTGCCCAGTGACAGGACAAGGGGCAATGGGCACAAACTGAAGCATAGGAAGTTCCGTCTGAACATGAAGAAGAACTTCTTCACTCTGAGGGTGACGAAGCACTAGAACAGGCTGCCCAGAGTCGTTATGAAGTCTCCTTCTCTGGAGATATTCAAGACCCACCTGGACAGGGTCTTGTGCAGCCTGCTGTAGGTGACCCTGCTTCGGCAGGGGGGTTGGACTAGATGACCCACAGAGGTCCCTTCCAACCCCTACCATTCTGTGCTTCTGTGACTCTGTGATACCATTCTCTTTTCAATGTTAGCCCAGTTAAAAAAAGCAGAAATAGAACAGTCTGAACCTGGATTTAACATTACTGATGTTCCTCAAGATTCGTTTTCAACAAGTCTCCACATACACAAAGGGCAGTTTTATCTCCTCCAAGGTTTTACTAAATGAGGCATTAAGATGGACATGGGCTTTCTGTAAGAAGCTGAATAGCAGACAGTATGGTGAAGAGTCCAGTGGAAACTACTTCAAGATGCCGATGTTAGGAAGAAGCAGCACAGTGATACAGCTCATTGATTTACAAAACCGACTGAGGTGGCAAGGCTTGGAATAGAAAGATTTACCTAACATGTTATGGTGTACAACACAGAATGTGGACAAGGAAGTCAACATGGCGACTACTGGTAATCAACACGTATTTTCAAACTTGGCATGTAAATACCTAGCTGAAATTATTGCAAGAAAAGGGGCTGGGCACACAAAAGTTGTCTTAAGGTTCCAACTGCATGCAGCTCTGAAATTCAGGAGGACTTTTTACATGATTCATTTCTTTACTGTTTTCCTTTACCCATCATCTTTCTTGTTGCATCCTACCTTCTCTTTTCATTGCCATCGGGTCTAGATTTTTTTCTCCTTCACATCAGGTTACATCACTTTACTAGAAAGACTATTAGGACAAGTGTTTTTCCTATGAGGATACTCAAAAACTAAGCAGGTTGCCTAGTAAGGTAATAGGAAAACTCAACTGGACAAGGCCCAGAGGACCTTAATTCAGCTGCTGCTGTTCTGAGCTGCGCTGTGCCTAGAGACCTCCAGAGAACCTTTCCCACCTAAATTATTCCGTGAGTCTATGACCTTTCTTTTAACTCACAGAAGTATAGCCTTAGGTCTCTTACTCACCTGGTTGACCCTGGCTGCCTTTCTTGTTCAAATCACTCCGAGTGATTTCCAAGTCCCAAACTGTTTTTCTCCTTTCTCTCTACAGAAAGACTCTTGCAGTAAGAAAGAAAAGCCTGAAACTCACAATGAAAAACCAATGCTGGTATGTTTTCATATGAAACCAGTGCTGTATAGCGCACTCTGTCTCCACAGTTTAGTCCGTTTGAGAGTTTCAGTCTGTTTCCTACCATTATAACAGAGCTGCACTGATTTTTGCTTTGGCTGGTTTAAATGATCGTAAAGATCCCTGATGACTGCTGATTTAACTGACTCCAAGTCAAAGATTAGCACAGCTATAAAATTAATAAAAGTGTAATCTGCTATCCAACCTATTTGAAAGGTTATTTCACTCCATTATAACTGGAATCTTATATTGGTCAGGCACTAAAAAGAAACTAGATTACATTTATCAGGTACATTTACACATTTTTTGCTATAATTTTACAAAAAATGCAGTATTGATTAAAGACTACAATAGATCAAATGGAAATTTGATCAATAGTTCCATTAAGAAAAACAAAGTAAAACAAACAATTTTGAGAAGAGATTTCAAGGCCAATCCACATCCTCTTCATGAAGCATGCAAAGCTTACAATGAGTCTTCAAAAACTAAGTAGACTGTTATACATGGTTTAATCTAAATAAAAGCGGTATTAATTCAATTATGTTGTACATCTCCACAAAATAATCACACATTAAACTTCTGTGATTTGGTAAAGTATATAACAAGTATTGATGTATTATTATTATTGGAGCTTCTTCCAGGTATACAAAGTCTACATTCCAGAAACAAGCCATGAAGTCGCGATGAACAATAGATTATTGATTTTTTTAGGATAGAAATGCAGCATTTAAGAACTTGGAGAAGGAAACACAGGGATAATTCAGCCACTACATGGCCAAATATAGCTACCCTTTAAATTACAGAATTCACACTACTGACGTCCTGACAAACCTGACAGTAACTCCAGTAATAACTGCATCATTATTTCCAAGCTGCTTTAATCGTATTGCAGCATATTTTTGGGAGACCCCATCAATAATTACTGTAGAATCATAAAAAGTTAATAATGCTGTAAAATTATGGAAAGTTAATAAGTAATTTAAACTCATTTCAAACTAACAGCCTATCCCCCATGTGTCCTGTTACATCCATTCTCCCATTCATCTGCTCATGTGATCAGGTTGTAAAGGAAATGACATGAGAAAGAAGTGTATAGCAGGGTTTTGGGGCATGCTTAAAACTTTTGGGCAAAACAGCCTGGCTCTTTGCACTGATCCTATACAAACATGCAGAGTGTTCGCTGCAGGGCCACTGGAGACCACAGCCAGCCACAGGAGTCTAGCTATGGCTAGTCTGATGCAGATCTCAGTCCCAGTGAGTACTATAAAGCAAGAGTTACACACCATTATGAACAACCATTTGGTTTCCTGAACTGTGTAACAACTCTTTAAAAATCGACTGTGCTTAGTAAAATATTGATTAATCATTCATCTAACAAGCATTTTTAAAAATCTATCTGCAACAGAAATCTCGACCATTAAATCACTGTGTTTCAAGATGAAGATGCATCCTTATTCCTGACTCTTTAACTTAAAACCAGAGTGTTCCAGTAAGAGCTTATACAATTTATCATTGCATATTTATAGCAAAGTCACAGATATCCTATATCTTATGAAGCCTGAACTTCAGAATCAGAAGTATTGCTTTAGGCATGGCATCAAGCTGAAAGATAATCCGTGAAGACTTATGAACTCTGCAACTGAGGGTCAATCTCTAATCATTGTTGTTGGCAATCGTCATCATGAGTAATGATTTCGTGTGTGTAAGACTCAAGTTCCCATTCAGCATCACGTGCACAAGATGTATCAACTTTAAAAACATCAGTTCCCAGCAATACCACGCTCTCACATATTTCCTGCAAACATATCCGCATATGATCAATTTTCATATAGTCTCTGCAACAGCCCCCCTGAGTTCACAGCTGTGAACAAATATATGACACATCCAAAATTATCTGTGTAAACAGAGTATATGATCGGACTTTAGGAACGTGATCTGAGTACTTGTACTGTATTCAACTCCTCGCAGAAATGCCTGGTGAAATACACCACTGAAATGCCATATGACTATAAGAAAATATATCAGAGAAAAAATGTCTACTGCTAAAATGCTAGGGTGGGGGGATGGACTGAGAGGAAGTAGCATGCCTCCATTCAGACTGCCCCAGCAGTTGCAAAATGAATTATGAAACCTAAGATGCACCAGCCAAGTGAGTGAGAAATATGGAAACATACAGTCTCCTTTCTTCAGAAAGCTGTATTTTATTTTCTTTGTTGTCATGTTCTGCTGCATTCATAATAGCTTTATTTATTTTCTGTTACTCAGGTGTTGGTAACTGGATTCTCTGTTTATGCTTTTCAGAGAGAAGATACCACAATTTAGAAGCTATTTGCTTGCCACACAAGAGCACCAAAATGTTCTGTCAGCAGCCTGGGGAAGTTCCAGGCTGGTGCAATACCTTAGGTTTATAAAGGAAGCACAAGACTTGGCAGACTGATTCCTAAAGCTGGCCTTTAAACTCTCTTGGAATTTCTAGAGAGCAGAAAATGCCAATATTCTTTAAAAGCTAAATTGTTTGTACAAATCTGTTTGCTGTAAGACTGATCTTGATGACTTCACCCTTACAACATTGCTAAAACGTGACTCCTTCTAAATGTCTGGAGTGGCTGGTCCAGAGCCAGAAATCAAGTCCTTTGCAAGTCTGATGAAATTGGACATTATGCTTAAAAGATCTATTTTACTTTTGAAAATTCTCCTGATGTCAAAACTACTGTCAAAATGTTTCAATGGGTTTGATATTGCAAAATATGTTTTCAGCATCTTGCTTTCCCAGTTCTTTCCCACTGCTCAGTTCTGGGAAGGCTTGATTGTTGTACTTAGGGTTACTTAGTATGGATTTTTGAGTCCCTATTAGTTCCTTTCCACCCTTTTTAAAACTTCATGTAACCTATGCAAATTAAGTATGGTGCTAAATAAACCCAGGGATATTGCTACAGACCAAAGAAAAATCATATGTGCACAGATGCAGTTGTGTTACAGGAGTCAATAACACGCTAATGCAATGCACCAGCAACGATCTCCAAATTTTCATATATCTGAGCAAATTGACAGCTCAACATTCTGTGCTTGGGAGAGAAAATACAAAATACATTCTCTCTTGGGAGAGAAAATACAAAAAACCTTCAGGTCTTTGAAGTATGTAAACAAAAAAAAAAAAAGTAATGCATCAACTGCTCCACCATAATCTGCAAGAAACATAAAAATCTAAGTATACTTCTGACAAGAAACGAGGGAAATAATCCAACAGTAATTTTCACTGACAAAATCACCCTGTTCCCACAGGGAGACAGCTGCTCTCAGTCCATTCTCCACGCAGCTGGTACTGACATTGGGGTTGCCTGGCACAGGTGTAGGACATTGCACTTGGCCTTGTTGAACCTCATGATGCTTTTGTCATATGTATTTTCACATTGCTATCTATTCGTAGCCTAATTACAGGTGTCCAGTCATTGCTGGAAATGCCTTCTGTTTTACAAACCTTCAAACATGGCTTGTAAAGTTCTGTACATAAAATACAAAAAACTTACATGAATAGCACCTGGATTTATAACCAATTTTCTTAAATTCTCTATACAATCAATTCTGATTGTATTGAGAGTTCTTCTAGCGCTGATCTACTAAAGCTATCAATTTTTTTTAAAAAAACTTACAAATTGACAAAATGGATTTCTACTTGAAAAACAAAGCAAATTCAATCTCCCTACCTGCTGCATAATTAAGAATATCCTTCTCTTACAAACCTAGTTATATAGACCAACATATTATAAATTGCAGTAGTTCTCAAAAGTGTTAACTAGTTTCAGGGCACAGTGAAACAGATAAAGCAGTAAGTTCACATTTTTCTCTACTATCAAATGCATTTTGTAATTACTGATAAAGACAAAGAATTTTTGGTATCTTTAATCTCTTCCTTGAAAACTGGACCACATCCATTGATGCAAACCCTAAGATGTTATTCAGGCTGTCAAAGGGATTATTTATTATGGGATAAAGAAGGAGAATACAAAATAAGCTTCAAGTGTCTGCAAGCAACAATACAATCCTTCTTTCATTTATGTTTTAAATAAAAATGCAGTAAAGCAGCTAATCCCTCTTGGACAGTCCCTTAATGTTAATTTTAAAATGTCCTCAAGAAGCTAAGGAGAATCAAATAGTAATCTGCTTTTTTTCCCGTTTTGGCCACGAGTTTTCAGTGCTTTTCACCTAATTCTGAAAACATCTAGAAGAATTATAATTTGAAAAAATTTTTATTTTATAGGCAGGTAATATGAAAGCTGCCTAGCAATTCAACAAAACTAATCTAATGTTCAGGAGACACCTATTCACTGAGATTAAGCCAATTTTACAATATGGAGTTATCCAGTCATCTGGTACAAACAAGGTGCATGGTGAAGAGACAAAAAAAGGAAACAATAAGGAATGACTGGCAAACGGGGAACATAAAGAGACATTTAGAAAGAGCAACAAACAGATATGTGTGCTGACTGAATAAAATAATAAACAATGAATCCTAAGACACAGAAGGGGTGAAGCATGGGGATTATGCAGAAACATCACCCTGCAACAAGAGGAGCTTCTCCGAATTTGCACAGCATCTGTCACCATCAATTCACACAGCTGGTCTAACTAGAGCATCTAATGACAGACAGTGTACACAACACCAGCACATGACATGTCCCTTGGGGCATTTTGTCCTCACAGCATCCCAGTGGAGCCGCGTAGCACTACTGCTTGCATGGCACAGATGGAGAAACAAGGCACAGGCTTTCAATGGCTATGTGCAATAGATCTATAGCAAGGGAAAGGGCTGAGCTGGCACACACAAACCACTGGAAAATCCTTGTTTTCTGCCTCAGCAGGAAACAAAATCAAAAAGCCCCACATGGTGGATACTGGATACGGCTACAGAACAGAGTCACTGATTCTTGCAACTATTTGGAAGTTAGTTCAACTTGGGATGCCATTTTAGTTAACGGTTATATTAAAATCTGCCTGGAATTTTCTGGCATTTTCTAGAAGAACTGGACATTACCTCATCAAAATTAAAACCTGTATTTTGAATATCCAAAACTGCAATCCTATGTTCACAAGCCCATTATACACTTTTAATCATATTATTAAAGCTCTAATACAATCATCAATTTCTTCTTATGAGATAAATGACCTTTTTTTTGAAGAAACACAAATAGAAAGTCACTCCCAATACATTCTAAGCCTCTTTCAAATGTCACTTTGAGGACCACAGAGAAAAAGACATTTCATACTCCCCAAACACTGGTCAAAATTAGAGGGCAGCAGTACATCCAAATATGCAAAATCTTTGAGTTTTTAGAACACCTGAACAAAAAATTAGAACAAAAAAGTGCCACATGTCATGACTGGTCTAAATTCAGTTATTTTTCATAGCTCCCTAAACTCTGCTGTGATGCTGGTGACAAACAGGCGTTCAAGAGGCAGGCACTTTTCCCTCTTACACAAATGATTTCAGTATTGCAGAAATTCTCCTGCTAAAGAGTAGTTCAGCTGTTGGCTTGACTACATGAAATACTGGCAGGAAAATGTAGGCAGGCAGAGAAAGAATGCCTTCCTTCTGGTGCTTCTGTAGGTTGTAGCGTTTTTTTTAATTATGTTTAAATGATATTTGAAGATGATTCAATCTGTCCAAAACTAAAATAGCAAAAAGTAAAGGAAAATTTACACCACTGACTGTAGAAACAGAGATCCTATGAGAATCTAACATACCTACAGTTCAAACCAAAGTTTGCATCCGAACAGATGTAAGACTAAAGCTTTGTATTTTGCAGCATTTTAAATTTTATTCACAGGGAGGAAGGGAAGAAGAATTTTTTCTTACAAAATCTTTAGTTCTTTGCAATGCACTATATATTGAGCCGTCAAGAAGAAACAGTTTCCACTCTGCCTGCAAAAGGTTTCCTGAGGGCAGAACAACAGATTTAGTGTGAAAAAGTAGGATCTTCAGATTATGGAGCTTGAAACATCCAATGTTTTAAGTTTTGATAGTGTTGTTTATTTGAGTTCACCCCTATTACCTTGTCAAAGTCAAGATTACAATAATCTACAATAAAGCACAATGTGGCACATATATCAGTCATATTAAAGTCACTCGGTATTCAGTAACTCTTTGATCAGTTCAAGACAATTTAATTTAATCTGGTGTCAGAAAATTGCAGTGTTTTCATGTGCGAAGAAAAACCTCAGATGAACCTGACTCCTTTAGCAGTAACTGTACTTGAAAACAAATCCTCAGATAACTCACACCCTAAAACAACTCAAGCCCTCAAACCAAGATTTGTAGTGTGAGAAGATGGAGGAGGAAAAAATAAGTACAAAGCACCACATGAGCAGAATGTCCAGAATAAAGTTCTTCTTGTATTATCTAGAAAGCCATTATAGTCGTAACTGCTGTTGCCTCAGAAGAGATGAGAGGGCTTTCCTCTGGAGAAAAAAGAAGTGTTGCTTGTGTACTGCTTCTTTAAAACCTACCATTCAGACAGACACAATGGCTCAAAAGTTGTTAGCATGCTTTCACATATAGTTGTGAAGATGCTGTTCACTCACAGTATGTAACTATCCTTCCAAACTGCTATTAGAAAATGCAGTTATCAGACCGTGTTACACTTCCCTGTCACTAATGATAAGCATCAAATACACTGCAAAAGCAAGTAAAATCACTTTGGCACACTAAATTTAAAGCCAGACTGTACTCAGTTCCTCCACACTCCTCTCTAGCATGAGTTTTGTCCTAGAAAGCTAATACCCAGCACAGGATGAAGAAAGACAGAAAAAGACCACAGTGCCTGAAAAGCACTGCTAGATCAAGACCTCAGGGTAGCTCACTAGTCCCCTTGGAAGAGAACTGGGATTCACCAGGCATTACACTTCTCCCACTTCTACACCTGATGTTGCCTGAGTCTGAGGAAGCCTAGTTGTTCTGACAATTTATTTCTTGCCTGCAGAAAATTGGGCCACGTGTACAAAACACACTTCCAGCAGTCGTGATTTTATTTTTCACCACCTTCAACCAGTACACATATGGATGTTACATGGAAGGATGCAACATAGCACTCCTTGGACCAAACCTTGCAAAGCATTGCTGCAAAATAATGAGACAGCTGTGCTGAAGCATCATTAAAGATGTTTCTGAAAGCACTCTGTCATGCATGTCCTAGCAGGTGAAGAAGGGAGGAGATGCTCCACAAAGAGTTTTGGCAACAAATGCCACCGTAAGTCAAAGGTATGTGAAAAAGAGAAAACATGAGAGAAATTTTTTCCTGTCACCCCAGATGCTTGCCTGCCCGCAACCCATAACACCACTTTAGTCATCAGTCCTGGCCATCAACAAATACTCAAACAGGCTGCTGGCATAATCCAGAGCACACCAACAGCTTGGAGCTCTGTAGCCTTTGCTGCATTTTCTGGGTCCATCATTGACTCCAAAGGGTTCTGGAAGCAACTAGAGTAGGGTATCTTGCTCTTTGCATTTCTGTTGTGCCTGGCAAGATCATGGAGCGGATCCTTCTGGAAACGATGGTAAGGCACATGAAAAATAAGAGGTGACTGGTGACAGCCAGCACGGCTTCACTAAGGGCAAATCGTGCCTGACAAATTTCATGGCTGTCTATGATGGGGTTACTGCGCTGGTGGATAAGGGAAGAGCAACTGACGTCACCTGCCTGGACTTGTGCAGAGCAACTGATGTCACCTGCCTGGACTTGTGCAAAGCATTTGACACTGTCCCGCACAACATCCTTGTCTCCACACTGGAAAGACATAGATTTGACAGATGGACCACTTGGTGGTAAGGAATTGGCTGCACAGTCCCACTCCAAGAGTTGTGGTCAATGGCTCGCTGTCCAAATGGGACACCAGTGACCACTGGCATTCCTCAGGAGTCAGTACTGGGGCCGGTGCTGTTTAACATCTTTGTTGGCAACATGGACAGTGGGACTGAGTGCACCCTCAGCAAGTCCGCTGACAACACCAAGCTGTATAGCGCGGTTGACACTGGAGGGATGGGATGCCATCCAGAAGGACCTGGACAAGGTCAAGAAGTAGGCCTGTCTGAACCTCACGAGGTTCAACAGGGCCAAGTGCAAGGTCCTGCACGTGGGTTAGGGCAATCCCAAGCACAAGCACAGGCTGGGCGGAGAATGGATTGAGAGCAGCCCTGAGGAGCAGGACTTGGTTGACAAAAAGCTCAACAAGACCCGGCAACGTGGGCTCACAGCCCAGAAGGCCAACTGTGCCCTGGGTTGCATTCCCAGCAGCGTGGCCAGCAGGGCGAGGGAGGGGATTCTGCCCCTCTGGTCCGCTCTGGTGAGAACCCACCTGGAGTCCTGTGTCCAGCTCTGGAGCGCTCAGTACAGGAAAGACATGGCCCTGTTGGAGTGGGTCTAGAGGAGGCCACAAAGGTGATCCAAGGGCTGGAGCACCTCTCCAATGAGGAAAGGCTGAGAGAGTTGGGGCTGTTCAGCCTGGATAAGAGAAGGCTGCAGGGGCATCTTATAGCACCCTTTCAGTACTTCAAGTGGGCCTATAAGAAAGCTGGAGAGGGACTTTTTACAATGACATGGAGTGACAGGACCAGGGGTAATGGCTTTAAATGGAAAGAGGGTAGATTTAGACTCGATATAAGGAAGAAACTCTTTACTGTGAGGGTGCTGAGGCACCAGAAGAGGTTGTCCGGAGAAGCTGTGGCTGCCCGCTCCCTGGAATTGTTCTAGGCCAGGCTGGACGAGCAACCTGGTCCAGCAGAAGGTGTCCCTGCCCATGGCAGGGGGGTTGGAACTAGATGACCTTTAAGGTCCCTTCCAACTTAAACTGTTCTATCATTCTACAATTCTAGTTAACAACTGTCAGCAGCTAGCAGCATTGCAGCTAGCAGCATCAGTCCTCATGGACCAGGTGCTGAATGGTCCATACATTGCTCAAAGCAGTGGCACACGCCAGCTGAATGTGGAACAAAACTGGTCTCATTTTGCTCTTACATGTGAACTAAGGCTGAGCGAGAGCCTCCTGCAGGCTCCTTTCACTGATGCTGGCTGCAAGCAATGCTGCAAAGGTGGAGCGTATTAGTCTCCTAATTAATTGCTTATGTGTTTAACAAAATGTAATATATCAAAGCTTCATAAACATTTGGTGACAAATGCCAGACTGTAATGATACCTCTTATAATACAATAAAGAACCATCCAGAAAGCTGCCTGCATTATTCGGGAGAGGGACTCAGATTTGATAAGTGGCTAAAAATTAGTTTAATGATTCCCTATTTAGCCATTAAATCTACTTGTAATGTGACATTGTGTTTCTAATTAGGGACTGAAAATGTTGATTTAACATTTCTGTCATTACAGATTAGACATCACGTGCTATTTCTGTATTATTAAAAAGTTCATATTCTGAATATAAAAAGTAATTTGTAGAGTCAGGCTTAGGGTTTAAGTTTTTATAATGAGCTATTCATCTTCAGGTCAGGTTTCATAATAAGTAACTGCTACAAGTCTGTTGAGTGTGAGGAAAATGAAATGGAAAAAACGGAAATGCGAATAACTGCTGCAATTATAAGTGTCACATTTGTACAGACTGAAGCATAATGGCATTTAAAATGTCCAAACTGTTTGGGACACCTCTTTTCCACCACTGCCATCACAACTTCTTTGAACGCACACTGCATACTGAGCGGCTAGCAAATATCTACTGGCAGGGCATCTGACATGACAACCAAGGCTCAGCATCTTTTTCTTGAGAGCAAATACCTCATAACTTTTAATCATAGGACCACACTCCATGCAAGACAGTGGGGGAGGCAGCACATTCTGGGGAACAGGCTTACGATAGTATTTACTGACCACCTCTTTTCCTACCCATGATCACCTAACATGTTTGCTGCTATTTTGTTTTTGCATGGAAACATGTTATCATGAAAGCAGGCAACATTATTTTCAGCTGTCCTGCATGCACCTTTAGCAATTGCAGCAAAGTGTCACACAGCTAACCAACTCTCCTGTTTGCTTCAAGGCTACAAGAATAGGGCCCATCCTAACCCAAGCAATCCAGCACAGGGCTTGGCGTCTGGGCTAGTACATCTAAAATGCACTTCCTTTAGTCTCAGAAGCATGGCAGTAGGAAAAGAAAAACACCTCCACTGTGCCTTAAGATTTACAGGGACTTTTCAGACCGAAAACATGCTATCAATCCTCTCGGCATTCCCAGCAGGAAATTAGATTTCCTGTTGTTTAACACTACAGTGCTTGACATAAGTCTATGAATTTGCAGTTTCAGTGATGCTACATTAAACATCTATACTATGGACAAAGAGGGAAAGGAATACGCATTTTCATCAAGCGCAGCAGTGAGAACATCTTTTCCGATGCTACCTCTCTGCTTATGACTGATTTTTAATTTAAAATTGTGTTTTCATCAGCAAGGCAAGTATATGAAAGGACAAGGGAAGTACACTTATGGGGCAAAATATTCTTTTCTCTTCCTCCTGTAAAAAGATTTATTCTTATATTCATGTCAGTCTTGTCTACAGGAAGGACAATTTATATCTCTGTCATAGGCTGCCAGCAAGGCTCATCATTCATACATTTAGAGGACTAAAAACCTTCAGAGCTGTGTTTTTAAGCAATAAATTTTAGACATCTCATTCCTGATGGTGTTTATGTGGTTTCTTTGGATCTTCTTGCTGGTTTTGCCCCATTTTTAACCTTTTTTTCTCTAGCTGATGCAATAAAGTAGTGACCCATTTTCTCAGTATAAACTTTCTGTTCCACCTGAACTGAAATCAGAGCTAAGTGTTGCTTCCTAAGCCTATGAACCATTAGACTGTAAGCTCAGACAATTTACTTAAACAAGGTCTAGTCCTTGTGAATTAGCAAGATGGATATAAGTCTGAGGAAAAACGGGAAGATGAGTGTTGGGGTTGATGTAGCTTGAGAGTTAGCACGACTAGGCCGCTTAAGCAAAACAGTTAGCATAACTGAACAGGCCGCTGGAAAGGACAGCTAAGAATAGCCATTGAGAAAGTTCTGATAGTGCACATGATGTGGGTTAGCAAAAACACGATGTGTTCAAGGACGTGGAGGCAGCCTGTTGCTATTAGCGTTAGTGCATAGTTACCAATCATAAGGGAATACGGGGTGTGTGAACAGCGCGTGATTTATGTCTGTAGCCTATCCGAATAAGCGTGATCGCGTGTGCAGATATGAAAAATGTATATAACCACGCAAGCAGACCAATA
>Ga0065711_1046869_pt1 | contig 12654 bp, 6 predicted proteins | sample Hoacrofraction12_FD_59098 | JGI IMG/M metagenome (GOLD analysis project Ga0065711, IMG submission 59098) | Hoatzin crop microbial communities from Cojedes, Venezuela - Epithelial fraction 12 v2 (version 2) | ecosystem: Host-associated > Birds > Digestive system > Esophagus > Crop | place...
CCCCTAGCCTGTCACTGGCAAGCCTGATAGGTTCCCCTTCCCCCTTCACCTCTAGTTTAAAGCCCTGTCAATGAGCCCCGCAAGCTTTTGGGCAAAGATCCTCTTCCCCCCTCTAAAGTATGATTGCATTACTTTCCTGAAAGGGTTGTATTGCATTAAGAGGTTTGCATTGAATGGCAGTAAATGAAAGGAGTGAGGCAGTTTTCCTTTCATGTTCAGCAATTTGTCCTTAAATCTGAAATGAAAGTATAGAAGTACCCTGTAGCAAGCTTGTTAATAGACCATGTCTTGTCACCAAATTACATTGGGGTTTTTTTCTGAATTAAGGTAATAGTAGTAAAAAATAAAGTCAGACCTATTGTAAGTGATGGGAAAGGACAACAACATTTTGGTTTATATCCAGCCACACAGCAGTTTTGCAAGATAAAACCTGGCCATAATTCAGTGAAATGTTGTTTGTGTCAAATTTTATATCGGAGGATTGGTTTAGTATTCTGATTGTCTTGATGAATTGGGAAATGCCTGAAATAATAAGCAATGGTATAACAGGTAACAGAATAAATACCAATCCAGAGCATTATAACCAAGAAGGAAAAGTTAAATAGATTAACTGAGTATAAGTGATTAGGCTTCAGGAGCTTAAAAAAGACCTAGGTTTTATATACTTGTGCACAAATATTGGTATATTCTATATATGTATTTATATGTCTATATACACACAGCAACATGTAAGCTGAGTCAACAGCGTAGATTCTTGCAAATGTAGTGGTGGATTTGTTAACCGGGGGATAAAATTACTCAATTTGCACTACTGATGACTTTGCTGGGAAAAAGATTTTTATACTTCTTTTAATGAGCAAACAAGCTGTGAAAAGTCCAGAGAATGGTAGTAAGAATAATAGGGGCATTAGAACCTATGAGGAAAGGACGAAAAAATAGTATTTGTCTGATGCTATAAACACGTCTGTTATGCATTTTGTGTCTGTTGATGGTGGGTTTTTTTATCGACTCATTTTTCTCATATATCCTGCTAGAGATGCTGAGCGTTTTCCACTGCAAAAGCAAGCAAGCAAGAGTTGGGACAAATGTTATGAGACTTGGAGTGCTTAGCTGTCCTTACATGGGTTACTAAGAAAGGTAGTGAAATCTGTCACTGGTGGTCTTGACTGGAATAAATAAATGTCTATTTCAGCTCCCTGCTTTCAGGCTAACTTTAAAAGACCTGTGAATATGACTTCTAGCCTTATCCTCATGACTATGCAAGCACAGAATCTGAAGGACCGGAACAGAATGCAGGTTCAGTTACCTGGGGGCTGGCTACTATGTAATGACTCTTTCTTCTAGATTTATTTTGCACTTGATACTGTTTCTTCCTTGGCAACACATCTTTTCCAACCTTACCATTTCTGACCAGCTCAAACACATAAGTAAATGTGCCAAATTTTTTTTAAATACAGGAAATACCTATTTTTCAAGCCTTAACACTGATTTCTGTGTGAATGCTATTATATTATATCATGTCACCAGTGAGATTTTTATTTAGCAAATATTATAAGATGTCATAACTTCAGTTATACTGCTGTTTGTTACTGGTGTTTGGTTTTCATCTCAGTGTCTATTTGAAAGTGTACACAACAATCATAAGGTTTATATATGCCCAGTAAGAAATAAGTTTAAACCTTTCAACAGCAGTTTTAAGTTTGTTTCTTACTGGGAAGGACCTGATAATCTAGTTACCTTCGTAGTGGGTTTTGAAATTCTTGCCTTTTAAGAAACAGAAGTTTCTGTGGTAACATATGTAATAAGATATAGTGAGAGACAGCGGAAGCATTTTCAACATTTGTTCAAGTGAAAAATTACTCATTCGGCATAGAGAAAATAGAAGCAGCATTTGTACCTGCATAGTTAAGAAGATAAATGTGGGTTTTTTCTACAAATATGTACACCTTCCCAAAGTTATTGTTTTTGTGAGAATTGAATGGAATAATGGATTCTACTATCCCTAGGATATATTAATACATAACACTTCCCTGAAATTCCTTTACTACTGCAGATACTGAGAATTTTGTGAGGGAGAGATGAGGAAAACCTGACTTATTTATCAGGCAGCTCAATGATCTTCTCTGGCCTCTTATCCCCAGTTAGTTTTAAACTGGGAAAGAATTTGTATTTGAGCTGAAGTTTTTATATGCAGAATTTTTATTTCCATTAAATTAAAAATATATTAAGTATGTAAAGATGCAATTACAGTATAGGTCAGTAGGAGTTTTATGAGAAACTATACACTGGGCCGCGATCTGTTTTAGTAATTCAGCTTAAAGACAAATGCAAAATGTTAATGAGAACCAGAGGAGAAGAAAATAAAACTTTTGAAAAGCGAAAATGTTAATATCTGTTCAATATGTAGTAGACTAAGAGTAGTCCATCTTAAACAGGTAAGACAAATTGACCTAATAAGCTATTTTGTTCTTGGTAGGGACTTGTATCTTTTACGTGTTCCTGTCCTTATCTTAGGATGGATGCCGAGTAATGAGCTGAACTAGGAATGGAAAAGAGAGTATAAGAAGGTATGAGTAAGGGCAAGGGGAAGTGGTCTCCGTTTTATTTGAAGATGAATTATATTTGCCGATAGGGTTGTGGGATTCTGGTGGGTTTTTTTTCTTAATAAATTCAGTTAACCCATTACTCTGTCAACATACTGCTGATGATTTATCAGTTGACCATAAAATGAGGTGGCTGTTGAAAGGCATGTATGTGCTACGTTTTGACTCTTAGGAGGAGGAAGAATGGCTAATGTTAACATGCCAATGAATTACTGAACAATAAAACTTCTTTTCATGCTTTATCACTTTCATTGATCAAAAAAGAAAGGGAACTAACACATGCTTCTGCGTAGGCTGCTTTGTATAGAGTCCTTTCTGTGCCTAAGAAGACTGCGTGTGATGACATTATTTCAATCTACAGATCTGCCACCTTAACTGTGTTAGTATAAGATCAGCCACCTCCATGATGATACCTGAAAAATTTAATTTTTCCTAATGTCTCAGACACTGAGTAATTTTCTGCAGGGTTGTGTAAGTCCCTAACCTTTTCTCTCGAAAGTTTTCACTGAGAATTAGTCAAAAGGATTTTTTTTTAAAGTTCTATTACAATCAAAATAATTGTTCCCTTTCTTCTGTGTGAAGTAAAATGTAAGCAAGCATTCCGTTTGCTGGCTACTACCATCCTTTTCCATTTGGGATGGGAAATCACTGGATTTGTTTTCTATTGACAAGATAGTAGTAGTGCTCATGACATCTCTAATGCATTTGTCTTGAAGCATTAGAAAAATTATTTTGCCCCTTAGGTGATCTGGGCTTAATTCAGGAAATAAATGCTCTCTGGTAACAATTCTATATCCTTATTAGTTTACTGCATCAAATGGAACAGAACAAGATGAATGATGTCTGTACTGAGGAAGATTAGAACAATCTATCTCACAGGAAAAAAGCCAGTTTGGTTGGTACTAGCTGGGAGATTGTATACCTTCCCTGATCACTGTAAATAAATAAATGCAGTGGTTTATAAAGAGCAGATTTTAATAGCTATTTCTAACATGCAAGCACTACCAGCAAAAGATGCAAAACAGACTGATTGGTCCACCAGTAATGCGACAAATGTTAATTAAATCTATTCAGTGGAATCAGTTATACCAGTCTTTTTGCTGGGGAATATCTGAGACTAGTACATACTGTTGTGGATGCAGCTTGCTTAGGTAAAACTTTTCTCTTGCTTGGAGGTGCATCTGCAGCTAACCCGTACACATGTAGGCTTAGTTTGTTGAGGGGACTTAACTGAATTCAAAGAAAAAAGTCTTCTGAAGCTGCCTTCTTTAATGTTACTAATTTTCCATAGTTCCCTCCTTCACTTAGTAGAGCAAACCTACCATTTGGGTCTTCTGCTGTGAAGTCAACTGAAGCTGAATCTGGCCGTTTACTTGGTTTTTCTATGAAGTACTATTTCTTGAATCCTAAGTTTAAAAAGGGGTGGGAGGACAGGGTAGTGAGGGAGGACCCCTGTATTAAGCAGAACTGCTTAGAGCCCAGGAGGTGAAATGGATAGGTAAAGAGATCTTACACCTATTTAAATTCCATTACAAAAATGGTATAAAAAGAACCACAGTAATTGTGCAAGTCAGAATCTGAAATGGACAGGAGGAAACATCATATTTGCAGGTTCTGTTTGTATTATAACACCCTTTCATAATGCAATATCATTTTACAGCCATTTTTCTGGTTTTCTTTTTTGATTCAATGCTCTGAGTCTTTATTTCTTTTTTTATAAACAGGTTTATAAGGCACACAAGGAGCATACCTAGAGGTGTGATTGGGGGATGGAAATAATAAATTGAATAGTCCTTTGTTACTCAGTTATTAGTCAGGTGACTCGATATTGTAATGTTAACTCTTTGTCTTACACTGCTTGGTCTACTTTATTATTCCTACAGCATGGACACCTGTTTTTCTACATAATTGGCTATCCAATGACTGTAGTTTGTCTTTATAGAGCTTGTATAAAACTCCTGAGAATTCTAAACACTGACAACGGTACCTTAGAACTTTGCTTACTTTGTAAAAAGATTATTAAATGTAGGTGGAGGACACCCTTCTTCACTCTGCTGCATGTTCGTTGCTCAAAGGCCACAGGGCAGAAGCACGGAAATGCTAGGTTACTGCCAAGAAATCTTGCTTTCGTACTACAGTCCATCGGACTGAGCCTCTCCTTTGCACAGCTTAAAATGTCAAATGGATTTGGATGCTTTTGATGTAATTTTCTTTTTACATGGCATGTAATTCCAGTAACTTATTGCCAACAATAGGAATATAAAGGATTTTTTTTCAGTGCAGTTTACGTTCTGGCTTGTGGCTAATATTGTGAGTTCCCTTCCTTTTTATGATACCTCTTAGCTTGTAAATATTTTGTAATGTGTCTTTGCACATGGAAGCTTTAAAATCAAGTTTTCTTTTTAGGGAGTGTAGTTTCTTGCAGTGCTAATAATTTTAATTGCTCTATGTACCTGATGTGAAAAATATTTGCAAACAAGCTTTGAAGCACCAGGACATAACATTTAAGTCTGATTTATTTTAACTGTTTGGTCTAGAGACCCATTTCCTGACACTTCTGTGTGCATGCTGGTCATAGAACCAAGCAGACACTATGTAATTATTACAAGTTATCATCTCTGTATTGCACGCGGGTGGCTTACAATGGAGTTGTAAACATGGGTATCACTATTCTGTTTTCCATTTATTTTTGCTAAACAACCATTTGCAGCAGGTTCTGGTTTCACACATTGATTAGGAAGGATGACACCTAGGACGAGCCACATAAGCCTTCAATTTTTCATTTGCTTATGAAATGCCGCTGCAAGGGGTCTGTGTGGTTACTTATTTATACTACCTGCACAACAACTTTTATATGTGTTTTGTAAGTGATTCGCAGATTTTTGCATGTGTGACTGTCATGTTGGTGAAAAACTAAGCCTTATTTTCATTGTGCCTCTGAGTACTCAGAAGTTACTAGTGGTTGAAAGAATGCTTTCAGAGTCTCTCATCATTGAAAAACTGTACGAGAAACTAACCTTCTATCATAGGCACGGTAACTGTGGCCTGTAACAGACGTGCAACAGATCAGCCTGTGACAAAACTGGAAGCTCTTTTAACATGAGTGTAAGGATATTCCAACAGTTTCTTCGTGTTTCTCTTTTCTTAGATAGTGTGTTTCAGAACTTAAGCAGAGACAGTGTATATTTACCAGGCTGATAACTGCTCCTAAGGTAGATGAATTCCTTTTCTGTCTGAGTATCTGTTTACCGGGCTGTCAGCATGATTATGTCTTAATGATGGTGACGTGAAATACAGTTCCCTAAAAAGATTTGCTGCCATGACCACTCTCAAGCCAAGTGTTTGTCCTGCCTATTTAGAGGGGTTGGGGAAAACGGTCTATCTGCCAGGAGAGCCATTAAATGTGTCAGGTTGAAAATAGAGGCTTTGTCAAGGGGCAGTTACTACGTCTTCCTCTCTCCAGATACATCTTGACCTGCACACAATACAGAAATTGTATTTAATACACGGACGGTGAAGAGAAGCATTTTGCACTAGCTCTGCTTTCTGTTTCTGTTGAGCTTTTGTACACCACCTTGCATCCCATTTGTTTTGCTTTGTTTGTCACCTTAATACAAAACAAAAGTAACATCTGTTCCTCACTACAGCATCTGAAGATGAAACAGAAAAGCAGAAAGAGAGAAAACAAGCTAAGAGTGTAAAGTATCAGAAATTTCCAGTCTATCTACCAGTACTGGTGTGGTTTGTATTCCACAGAGGGCTGTTTATTTTTTTGCAAGTTGTCAAAGTTGATTAAATTATATCAGATTAGAATTTTCTCCCACTGGATTTTAATCAATGAAATGATGGCATAAATGCTCTTTTCTGTGCTTTGACATCATTGTGACAGCCTGAAGAATAATCAATAGAAATGATAAGGATGTGGTTACCACTGACTAGTTTATTAGCATTATCAGTTTCGCAGTAACTGACCTTTTCCTTCTCCGTCTCACTTCTCTTTATCTGTCATGTTTCATTTTGTCAGATTGATTTCCTTTTACTATAACAGTTAGTATGTGGCAATCTTCAAATGCTAATCAGACCTTACAGTTTCTCACACAGTGTTGAGAAACTGCTAACTGTATTTAAAGAAAAATGGGAAAGTTATTTCTAATTGGGTCTTCCTCAGAGTGTTATAAAATAGAAAATGTTACTTGCTACTAGTACCTATTTTATTTCTAAATACTGAATTTGTTTTAAAATTACACAATATTTATTACCAGTAAAGAAGTTGCTACTATCGTTTAAGAAAATCTGTTCATTATGGAATTAAACTCACAGAAATTTGTATGCGGGTTTTTTAGGTTATATTAACTGTACTTGTATATGTGTGTCTAAAACATGGCCTGATTGTTGTAGGATGCAATTTCGTAACAGTAGTAGAAAACAGTGCTTGGATATGTACCCATGCATCCACATCGCAGCTTCCGCTCTCTTGTGCCATGCAACACAACCTGGATGGGAAAACTACAGCATCGCCCTTCCTCCCACGGTAAATCTGCACCTGAGACCCTTTACCTATCATTTTTATGGAAGCATAGTCATGTAAATAGTCCCTATTGAATTTTTTTATGGCTATATAGGTGGGAGGCTTACGTATTTAAAATGAAATAGAATTTATTCCATAAGACATGGCACTTGGGTGATGAACTGTTGTTCACCTGTTGTGTATGATGTGCACCTGTGGCTTGTTTCTTCAATCAGTTTTTCCCTTCAGTGAGATTATTCCAAATAAGCTACAATATACCTCTGCTAAGTTTGAATGATACATGTTTTTAAATCTTTTTGATTTTTTAAAATCTTTTAATTTTTTAATGGTATACATTTTTTTTATTTGCATCAACTTTATCACCTATAAAATTCTACGTGTGATGTTATGCTTTGCAGTACAATGAATACCTACTGTTGTTATTCTTTCTTCTGATCTGCCGTAATGGGAAAACAAGTTATCTTAAGCATCATTGCAAAATAAGTCCAAAGGGAGTAGGACATGGCCTTTGTCATAAAATCTGCATGTTAATAGGTCAAAAGTCTTCTCTACCCTTTCACTGCCCCAGTATGGCTGGCATTTTCAATAGAACACATGTGGAGGAAAGTAAGACACAATTACTAAGAAATTAACAGCTGAAAATGGGATATTGATTTGAACTGCAGTCAAACATGATTTGGTTTTCTATCTTTCATCTAATTTGGAATCATCTTTTGTGATGGACTCCTGAGTCTTTCCCTATATAGATCTGCTTTCACTTCCTGGCTTGCTTAAGGTTAACATAATCTTAATGTAGTAGTTTTGCTTTATGATCATTGTTTCACCTCATGATAGCTGTTTGCCAGTGTAAAGTGAGTGTATCAGGCTATCCTGGTTGTCCAAAACTGTTGGAGTTCAAGATGGCCAGTGCAGGTTGGCATATTAAGTGGGTAAGCACAAGGATCTGTCGGAGTCTGCTGGAGGGCGGTTCCCTGCTGTGCTGAACGCCCACACGTGGAACGTGGTGGCAGCAGTGACCCATGGCATTCAGCAACGCAGTGGCTACTGTGCTCTCCGAAAAAAGCTCAGGCATATTCCAGGCTGTTTTTTTCTGCAATTATTCCGGCAACTTGAAGTTGTGTGATGAAACAGTATGTTCTGGGACAACACTGACCGTAATTCTTGCTCAGTTTTCACTTTCGTTTTCCTTAAGGAAAGCTTGAAGTCCAGTGAAGTCAGTGTGGAATTGCCCTGGAACACTTCGACAAATTCTCTTCATTATGCAGATTCCCATTGCAGTCCTACGGCTACAGCACTATAGTCTTTTGTTTTGGTAAGATGAAACTATGCCAAGTGACATAACTGATCTTGGAACTGGAAAGCAAGAATGAAGATTTTTTTCAGAATAAAGGAGGACAGAACAAAGGGCATTTCTGGCATTTGGGAGAGGTATTCCTGGGTTTGACACATCATTGCATAGATTCAGAGAGATGATGTTGTTAGATTTTCTCCATATAACTTATGAATAAATACAAATTGATTTAAAAACAAACCTCTGCAGCAGTAGTTTACTGGCATCCCTAAAAACGTCTCAGTGCTTTCTTGGTGCTAGGTTATTAAGTTTATGGACAAATCGGTCTTGTATAGTAAACTGTTCATTGTAACAACATGCAACTTCAGTAACAGCAAGAATTAAATTATTAATTTAGCTAAATGTCACTAGACCTACTTTTTACGGCCTTCTGTGTATCAAGATTCTTCTGAAACTTTTTCTTCTTGACTATGCCACATTTGCCCATGCACACACAAAACGCTCATCTCCCAAGATTCATCAGTCTGAAGCTTCCCTCCAACACATCTGCTTTTTCAATAAATGAATTTAAATACAGTACTGAGTTTCATCTAGGAAGGATTTTACATCCACATTGAAGAATTTTGCTCAAAGGAAAGTAATTAAAAGCATTTTTCTATGGGGTTTCCCCCCACGGCCCCCCCCCGCTTTTTGGAGGGGGTATCATGTAGAAAGTTGAGGGTTGTTTTTGAAAAAAAAAAAATCCTGGTTAGAAAAGAATATGAAATATTGTTTGATTATGTTATCTCGTGCTGTTTATAATATACAAAGCAAGTTGTTTTCATTTATACTAAGTTATTTATATAAATTACTTGTAGATATATAGAAAAGTATCCTTGGGCTTCTGCAATTTGATATGACAGGCTCATACAGAAAGGTGTTTGTTTGACCTTAGTGTCTGTGACTTTTTATTTCAGTACCAGGTTTTTAAAGAGCTATCGAAGTGTAACTTGTGTGAGGGTTCTTTTTGTTGTGGTTTTTTTTTTCTGTTTTTAAATAAATCATGTTAGGATCCTTTAGTTTACTCTTGTAGATTTACACCTTTCGTTTTGTTCCATGCTTACTTCTTTCTACACTCTGTGCGTATTAAACTGTCTGGTTTTCTTCTTCTCCATGTAGTTCTCTTTTAGCAAGACCTATATTCCATCAGCATATCCTTGTCCCACTTCCTCCCCATGTACTTCTTCAAATTGAAGCTCATTTAGGGTAATACTGTGCATTTTGGAAGCGTAGGCTCCTTATCTGTGCTGAGAGGCAAACAAAGGATCCCTTAATGTTTTTCACATGTGTGCAAACTACACATAATCAAATTGAAGGGGAAAATAGAGGTCATTGAATTGATATTACATGTCATTATTTTATCTTGTCACGTCAACCCTCAGCAATTTACCAGGCTTAGGATGTTGGGGACCACAATGGGGCTAATTAAAGAGAGCTGTGCTTGTTTACTTTAGAATTTCCAAGTGTCTCATAGGTGACAAAATAAAATCTAATTATTTTGATATTTTATTAAGTGGTTTGTCAGCCATTACATAATTACTTCTTCTGAAAAAAAAGTGATCTGAAAATTATGGGTGTCAGGAAGGTAGAGCCTGTTGATATTTTTTGTGAGAACAACAATTGCCATGTAAGTCTTGAGGAAAGAGAAACAGATGAAACAGTACTGTGAGACTACAGTGAATGTTGTTTTTCCTACTGTGTACAATTATATGTAATTAGATCTGTCCTTTTTTTATTATGCTGTCTAAAAAATTAATTCTGCCTATCTGGGTACTGAATGAGCTTGTAAATAAGATAGCAAGATCAACATAGTCTGAAGAAATAATTAGTAACAATTTAACAGTAATTGTTCTGTTCAGGCTGAATCAATAGTAATGGAGATGAATAAATGGGTGGAAACCTTAAGTAATTACAAATCCTTTAAATTATTCTTGAATTAGAAAGCAGGAGAAAAGAAAAGATTTAATTACTTTTATAGATGCATGAGAGGAGAACTTTCTGAATTTTTTTCTTTGTCCTTTCTTTTCTAGAATACACTTTTTTAGGCAGCTGGTATTCTGTTTTCAGTACCTTATTAGACTTTTTGTGCAGCTTGGTTAGCTAGGCTAGACATACCAACTTCGATACTCTGTTTTATTTTCCAAAAAAATGAGTTACAAACATCAGTGGGAAGAAGCAGACTTCTTACTGTGTTAACTAACTTCCCTACTCTGGTTTCAGACTGCGTGTTTTTGGCACAATCCTTATGTTTGCATCACTCAAGGTGGAAAGACCATTGTTCTTTTTGGTGTTCTGTACAGTAGAGAGGAATTTTCAAGAAATACTGACTTTATTTAAAGAAAAAGTACCAGTATGTTTAGATGGGGCATGTAGTTCTTTTTTTTAAAAAAAAAAAATAATAGTCTGATTTTTTGTTCTTACACACCCTAGAAAGTTCTGCTTTGATGTGTAAATATACTGTCTAGATTGTACTTTTTGCATTATTGTTTTTCATTTTAGTTACAGAAGTATTTTCTCACGGACTTTTGATACGTATTCCAGTATCTTTGAATGATCTGTTATCTTCACAGCATTTTCTCTATATTTGGAAACTATGGTGTTTCAAAAGAGTTATTAGCTTGATGATGCACCATGAAGACAAGAAATCCTCAAAGGATAAGGAGGTGTTAGGATAGACTCTAAATGTACTATCAGCTAAACTCAAATCAAGCAGAATAAACTGGAAAGCAGCTAGATGTTACTCTTTGGATCACCATGGAAATGCAAAGGTCAGAGAACCTTAGCCTAGGGCGTGCTGCTGAGACTTGGGGAGCTCTCAGACCCTAACGCTGGTACTTTGGCTTTCTTGATCTTGGGAAGCAACATTAGAAAGATTCTGCATTAAACCATTTGCTGATTGACTTAAATGTTTTCTTGGTATAAACTATGCTGAGCTATTACTGAAGAAAACTATTCTCAGTCAAAAGCCATGAATGACTGAAGTAAAAGAACAACAACAAAAAACTTTCTCTGTTAGTGTTTTGGATTTATAGACCAATGATTGACTCAGTCTTTAAAATAAATGTATGACAATTTTCTTTAACCTCTCTCCCTTCTTTAGCTGGAAAGGCAACTACTGATGCAGAACCAGATGAGAGAGAGACAAACAGCCATGCAGATTGCTTGGACACGGGAATTTCTCAAATATTTTGGGACATTCTTTGGACTTGCTGCTGTAGGTTTAACAGCTGGGTATGAAATTTATTTCCTAACAAAAAATATATTACATTTATATTTCTGTGATGCTGGATTTTGCATTATAACAGGTAGTTATTTTTATCCAGTAACTACTCAGAGGTTGATCACATGACAAAGTAACTCTGATTTCTGTCTGCTTCCAGATGTGTTTTGGTTATGTCTGTACTGCGGACTTACATAAAAGCAGAGACATGTGAGCTGATAATAAAATGATACAGCTGAGGTACCGAAAGTTCAGTGTAAAATAAAAGTTTTGTGTGGAACAGGAGGGATTGTTTAAAAGCCGTGCTGTTTTCTTGTCTGTATTGTGATTTAATGAACTATTAATAAGCAACAAATCCTCCACCATCTGGGTTTTTTAATATGTCAGTGAACAAGTGGACATATTCTGAAATCTGTTCAATTAAATTTTGAATCAAGAAACTCACCCAAGGGGAAAAAACCCTGGCTAATAAAGCTGTATTACAAGGGCAAAAACTTGCCTTATAGGACTTTTGTTTGTTAATGTGTTTTTCTTGTGCTATGACATGGTTAGAGGGAGTGTAGGGAATATTTGTGGGTTTGTGTACATAGTGCAGATTAAATGCGCCTTATGCATTATGCGTTCTCTGTGGACTCAGATGCATTTGTAAGTGAGCATAGTATCTTCATTGCTACATGTTGCATGTGCCTAGATGGATATATGGATGTGCACATGCATGCTACATAAGTTAGATAGTCCCATTTTTGTTAGATATATTCAAAACTCACTTGAAGCATTTTTTTTAATACCCTTGGGTTGACAGTTGAGCAAGAAGGGAACCTGAAGAAATTAAGACTTGTTCTTCTTTGATAAGAGAGTATAGAAGGATACACAAGTCCTAGACAGTCAAGGTCAATCTAAACTAACAGTGCTGATGTGCTGAATGTCCTAAATAATCTTACTTTTTCCTTCTTTTTTTTTTTTTTTTTTAAAA
>Ga0065711_1046870_pt1 | contig 12654 bp, 16 predicted proteins | sample Hoacrofraction12_FD_59098 | JGI IMG/M metagenome (GOLD analysis project Ga0065711, IMG submission 59098) | Hoatzin crop microbial communities from Cojedes, Venezuela - Epithelial fraction 12 v2 (version 2) | ecosystem: Host-associated > Birds > Digestive system > Esophagus > Crop | place...
CCCGCCTGGACAAGATCCTGTGCAGCCTGCTGTAGGTGACCCTGCTTCGGCAGGGGGTTGGACTAGATGACCCACAGAGGTCCCTTCCAACCCCTACTATTCTGTGATTCTGTGAAATAAAGGCATACACCATCTCTTTTCCCTGTGATCCTACAGAACACGAGTGTGAGGTGTCTCCTCTTCCTTCCACGTCCTCTGACCTTCCCCTCTAACCCTACACACCAGGAATCAAGGAAACGAGAGGCAGCATTCTCCACTCTGACACGGCCAGACTGTCGCTCCTATCAGCTGCAGTCAGCAGATGGACTGAAGACAAAGAATCCCTGCAGAGTGAATGGAAACCAACGTAGCAAAACAGCAAAACCATCCAAGACGGGGAGATCACAAGTGCTTCACAGAACTAAATTTCTTTAAAAAAAATAAAAAAATACTAGCAATAAAAATCTGTGTGTCCAAAATACAAGATATTTCAGAAGGCTGTCAGCAAGGCAATTTGCTCCAGACTCCTGCACTCAAGCAAGCAAACATGAAAAGCTTTTCACACACATGCCATACCCTGGCCCGAACAATTCTTCCCTCCCATTGGGCCACCTCCTCTTGTCCTTAGTGAGGACCAAATAATACTGGAGAAAAAAAGAGGCTAAAGGTAATCATTAAGACGTGAAAACTAACAACAGTAAAACCAGCAAGTGCAGAAAGCCAACTGTTCCCGGTCCCGAACGGAAACCTGCCTGCTGGAGCCCTTGCTGCTTTGCGTTCCCCTTGAAGCTGTAAATGCTATAATAAGGGCAATACGTACAGAATCGGCTCTCTGACAATAATTCAATGCACTTTGGGCCTCTAAGCCCTCGTTGGCCTCTCGGCAGAGCAAGGAGGCAGTGGCACCTGAGGGACAACCCTTCATCTTCCCTTCAAGCATCTCTTACCTGCGAACACCGGGAAATGCAAACAGACAATCTAAACAAGAAAATAGGTCACACTTCAGTGATTTCAATCTTCAAAAATGTAGAAGGGACTCAAACAAAGGCGCAGGGGAGATGATAGGGAAGCGTATCACATGCTTCTGATGAACCCATTTGATCCTTCTACTGATCAGGTTTTTTCAGTGAGATCTTCTTTCTATTTTTATGCTTTTAAATGGAAAAAAAAGACTCTGATCTTACCACTGAAATTACGCAGATAGATCCTTGAGACAATACTTCTACAGAAAACACCACCGAAGTGCAAAGACATTAGATTAATAATGCAAACATTGTATGTGTATCGAGTCATTCTGAGGATTCGGCAGCTGTCATGTCCCCCAGTAACCCCCGCTCTGTCATTTTGACTTTCGCAGTAACTGGAGATCTCCTTAAACCCTCCAGTCCAGGTGCCCTCATCCTTTCTGAAGAGGCCATACTGATGATAGACACGTTTTGCAGCGGGAGGTGTTTGCTGTCCCTCGCCACCCGTTCTGCATTTGCAGAGGAGGACGGGAGCCGCAGAGCCGGGCAGCTGGGCCCGTCTCCACCTGCCAGGCTCTGCGCTATCTGAGCTTGCTTCACACAATGCCATGAAATGTCAAAGCGAAGGTTTGGTGGAATTAGGATCACTGCTAGATTAGTTAACAGCTGTATAATTAGCCACCCTAAGCCTAGATGTTTCCCCTCGAAACCTAGTTTTTACAGTTATAAATAGCAGTGTTAACGATCTCCAGCATCACTGGTTACACTTGAAGGCTTCAGCCCCTCCCTGCCTCCACCGGCTCTGGTGTCACCCACTGAATGTCACATTCTCCTGACTTTCTTGCAACAGCTATAGGAGGAGATAAAAAAAGAACAGAAAAAGGCAGAAACCAAAAATAAACCCCAAACAGAAGCGGACCAAGGAGGATTTTTTTTCCTTACGTGCTTTCAAACCATAGCAAATAACAGCTGTAGCTTGTACTTACACACTATTTCAAGCATTAACTTAATTACATTTCACAATAGCAGTAGGAGATGCTACCAGCATTTTATGCACAGGTAAACTGAGACAAAGGAGTGAAACAGCCTGTTTGGAGTCACACGGCGAGATGATGAATGGGACCAAGAACGAGACCTGAGTGCCCCGCACATCATCATGCTATTTACCAAATGGTGTAAAGCACCGGGGTATTCCAGCAGTGAGACATCTTTCATAAATCTGTCATGGCACACTGCATGCTAATGAAGGTATATGAAGAGAATTTTTCTTTATTTTGAAGGTATTCAGTGCAGGAAAATTTCAAAAAATAAGAGTTCATGCTCTTTAGATAAATTCGATTTGCCAAATCTATGAATAAGGCAGAACCCAGATTTGTCATCTCTGAAATCTAAAGTTCAGAAGATGTAATTCTTAAGTCCTCCCCACACAGTTATCACCAGTAATACTACCACCTAACCAAAATAATCCACCACTTGCAAAGATTAAAAATATTTCTTTGTAAACATTTCATCTCAGCAGAGCTCTCAAACTCTGCAATGCGGCAACACAACTTCTGGAAACGTCCACAGCACAGATTACACACACAATTACTGTAAAAAAAAAAAAAAAGACAATACACAGATATTTTCATCTGTTCCAAATTTCTCACTATGGCTAGCACCACGTGTTTGAGGGAAAGAGCATCTTTGGAGGTAAAAAAATCATCAAAGGAGAACTTTAAAGGCTGTTTCCAGGAAAACTGTTAGAGCTTTAATGGGGTTTAAAAATGAAAATAATGATAATACTATAAATTGAACACTGCTGCTCACAGTTCCCTCTGCGGTTACAACCAGAGCTGGTCTTCTGTGCTTCTTTCCCTCCTGGTTTCTAAAGGTCTGTTTTGGGGGTATCTCCCCTCCAGCAGCAGAGCCCCACACACGTGGGGCTGAACGAGTGCCTGAACGTGCTCAGCGCTCGGCTTGCTGAGCAGGGATGGCCAGGGGAGACCTGCCATCCACGCTTCCACGACAGCAGAGTCCCTCCACAGTACATATACACACCCCACAACGTTCCCTGTACCTGCTAACCACTTTAAACCAGCGAGGAAACAAATCCCCAAACGCCAAGGCTGAAGGGAGCTTCTGAGCGCGGCGCAGGGCTGCGCCAGCACCAGACCAGGCTAAAATATGCATTATAGCTACTCACACCTCCCGCTCCTCCGGAGTAGTTCTTAGGACACTTTCCACGGGAAGGAAATCTCATTATTGCTTACAGCAGCGCTGTAAGATGAAGTGGCTTCCCCAGATCACCCCGAGCACCGATCGCAAGACCGCAGCCGGCGTGACCCCTGCCCTGCGCACTCCACACATGCTGCTTCATCCAGAGAGCAAGCGTAAGCGCTGCATTCCCACCAGAATTCATAACCCAAGTGCCAAATTACTAAAATCTTTTGCTCGTGTTACAGTGGCAGCGAGCAGCAGCAGCCGCTGAGCGGAACAGCACTCTGCAAAGTGCTCCTCCAACACACAGCATAAAACCCCTGCACTTCGTGATTATTTATCAGCACCCGTGCAAGACAGGAGATCTGCTTGTGACTGACCAGCCAAACGAGGAGACAAGTCTTGATCACACACCAGTAAAATAAGAGAACATGCACTGCAGGAGAAACTCTGCAAGCTAAACAGAAAATATGTATTCTGTATTTCAGCCATTTGATCCCTTAACAAAACTATGAAAATCTGAATTAAAAAACCCCAGAACACTATCTTACCATAAAGTTCCCGACTCCTGTTTTATAAATGTGGCTATTGATTTTCCTGCCTTTGTTTTCTGGGCTCTCCACTTCACACACACCCCATCCCAAACTGGAAACTTCTTCAGACAGAGGACTGCTCCTCCTGGAGCCTCTTTCAAAGGGTCTCATCACCAGCTCCCACCAGGCCCTCAGAGAAACTTTGCTGATTATTATACAGTGAGTGGAAACTACCCAACTGGGCAACCACACCCAGACAGTCCCTGCATATTCCCAAATGCAAAGAGCATCTTGGATGAACAGCGACTGTTTCTGTGAAGAAAAAAAAGAAAAAAATTAAGGGTGCCAGGAAAAAGGCAATAAATTAGCTTCCTTAAAGATCTGAAAGCCCTGGCAGTCCTGAGCAGGACTCCATAACCTCCAAGGACCTTCTGCTTTGAATGCAGCAGTTTCCTCTCTCCTCCCAGCTCCAACCTGTTGCTGTTCCCCTGCCAGCTCTCCCCGTGCCATCCCAAAGCCAAGCAAGGAAATCACAGAGAAAAAACCATTAGAGAGGCAGCAGGCCATTATGCTTACCTGGTCAAGGGTAACTACCCTAATTAAAACAGGGGTAGAGGTTGTAAATAGAAACAAGCGACTTGCAAAAAACAAAATGCCTGAACAGCTCCTCTGTGTCCCCTCCGGTAAGAGCCGGAGGCGGCTGCTCCGGTGGGAGCAGGGTGCTTTGGCATCCTGGCGCAGCAGGAAGCGCCCGCACCCTCTGCCCGAGCAGAGCCACCCGCACAGCCCCGCCGCGGAGCAGCTACCGCAGCCACGCCGGGCAAGGGGCTGCCGAACGAAAACACGCCCGAGAGCCTGGGACGTGGCCCAGCGAGAAACAGTGGAAAGTACGAGAGGGCCCAAGAAGTGAGAGGAATCCCTTCACGCTTGTGTTCAGAGAAACTTGCTGTCCTCGGCAGCTTTGGGTGCTGCTTCACTCCATCCAGCCCCCCACCACAGTCACGCTTTCGGTTGCATTTCAAACATCTGCATTGCCAGGGTACCCGAGGGACACACACCACCCTGACCCAGCTCCTGCGGGAGTTTTTGCCTCGTGAAGTCACAACGAAACGTCCACCTGCTTCAACACAACCGGGGTTTCGCACTCCAAGCCCGTCGGAAGGACCTGTGACTATCTGCACTGCCGAGGTTTCACTGCACGGCAGATCCCCTCCCTGCGACGTACCGTATACACACAAGGCATTGCTTCTGCTCTGCGGAGCTCGCAAATCTCCGCCACAAACACTACAGAAACTTGGCTGCAAACGTACCGTATACATTGTGCCTGGGAGCATTGCTGCACGCGTTTCTCCTCTCTCACGCGAAGGAGGGAGGAGCAGAGGGCTGTTTGCCTCATGGCATCGCCCCATCCTCTCTCCAAGCCTGCAAGGGTGTTGCTAAACAAGCCCGTGATCCAGGGTTGTAAGAGTATTTGGCAAAAGCATGCAGCTGGTGCTGCTCCAGCCAGAGAGCGGAGGAAGGGACTGAAGCACTATGAACATAAGGACCCGGAGCCCAGCAGAGACAGCTCTGATTCGTGGTTCCCGGGTAGCTGATGGTTCTAGGACAAAAACCTTTCATCTGGGGAAAAATACATCTCTTCTTCTTTTCCAGGCTCACAGAGGGATGTTTTGTACTGGGAAAACAAGCAAAGAAAACAAGAGGAACAGGAAAATGGTATTTGCTTGACATCGTCACCAGGCCAAACAAAACGACTGCGTTGTCTGAAGTACATCAGACACTCTTACAGTACATATTAACGAGGCAGAAACTTCAACTGCCAGCATCTTCCGTAAAGCTGCGCTACAGCAGAGATCATCGCAAAACACTAGGTGTGAAAATCAAAGGGCAAAAGAGAATCCCAGGCCTCCAGTACTCCAAGTGTCCAGAACTAAACCCCCCAGCGCTTACCATCAGCGCAGCACCGCAGAGGGGCCGGTGAGTGATGGATGGCTGCTGCGGGGAGTTGCTGAGACACATCCAAAAAAGCATTTGGTAGGACTCACACAGACACGGGGACAAGGATCTGTGTGGAGATGTGATCCAACGCACCAGCATCTGGCCGGCACACAAACAAGGCATGCTCTCATCCCCCCATGGGCAGGGCTAGAATCGCTGCTGTCTGTTTTTAACGTCTTTAATTGCTTGCACAGCCGAGGGGGCTGCAAGGCAGGAGTCAGCCCTCGCTCTCTGCTGCTTCCCCAGCGCAGCGCGGGCGCCCCACCACTGTCCCAAAACAACGAACCTCCTCCCGGAGCCAGACCAGGTCCCAGGCCCCAGCAGCACTGCTGATACTCTGCAGAAACACATTCTCAGAATCACAGAATGGTACGGGTTGGAAGGGACCTCTGTGGGTCATCTAGTCCAACCCTCCTGCCGAAGCAGGGTCACCTACAGTAGGCTGTTCTTCAAGGGACTCTGGGGAACAGCTGGGAAGAGAGGAGTAGGTATGCTGGGATTCACACAGGTAAGTACATGCAAAGCAGTATCTTCACCTATGGACAATCTTCCTTGGCACTTCCTAATTTCTGCCTGTGAGACACATTCAGGCCGCTGAGTTGAGGGCTTGCTTCATGCCATTTTGTCTCCCAGTTTGCTTTACCATCCCTGCCTTACACTGACACCTGTTGGGAGAGCAGCCGGGGTGGCGGGGAGACCAAAACGCACAAACAGGGCATTTCTTCGTAAGAAGGGAAAAAAATCAGTAGTCACTCCAAATGGACCAACATTTGCTGGCATCTGTTACCCTCATCAGTGGACAGTTTGAGCAATGCCCTCTTCAAACTATGGAACAGTTGGTAGGATGAAAAAAGCTCTCAGACCACATCACGTATGAGAAGCATGCCCTGAAAAGAAACAGATTTCTGCTCATAAAAACGCTCTACCAAAGTAGGAGGTGGCAGGAGCCTGGTCCTAAACCACAGCAGCAGCTCCCTGACTCACGCCTGTTGCCACGGAGGGACCGGCCACGCTCTTCACGTTTCCTAAAACGCGGCTAACCGAACCACGCCGCCGGGCACCGAGGCTGGCCAGCAGCTACTCTGCAGGTGTACGCAGGGAGCCATGCTACGGAAATGAAATTTTAGAACCCACAACACGTTAAGTGAAAAAAGTTAAACTGCATCAGAGCTGCTGTGTTACTCAACAAGATTTTTCCCTACACATACCTGTGCTCGAACCTCTGCCACATGAAATTGCCAACGATTGCTCAAAGACACGGTCATACACACGGGGAATCCTTCCTTGTATCATCATAAAGCACCAGGTACTGATGAAGGATGTGGCTGATACAAAAAAACCCAAACCCACACCACTTTCCATCAGAAGTGTTTTTACACGCCTGGTTTGGAAGAACACTGTCAGGTACAAACTGCCCTCGTCCCACTGATTTGAAAGCAAGTAACTCTCTGTTTCTCCGAGGACTAACCCACAACACTTCGCAGGGATGCTCTTCCCAAAGTGGATGAGTATTCGCACAATCAATAAAATGCACACATTCAATTTCTCCCCAAAATGGGGTCAATAACGGAAACAGATATTGAGCTAGAAGTCACTCCCACAGCAACACAGCAAGGATTAAAACACTATTCTTCTTATCCCTGTATTCTTTTCCTTCTCATATCACAGCAGGTGACTAACCTTCAGAGACCAAAGCAGAAATAAAGATGCCAAGAGCAAAGGTCATCTGAGATTTCAACTTCATAAATTCACAGTATCACTAGCACTGCCCTTGAGCACGAGTCCAGGAGTTACGAGAAATGGGCTTCATAACCAACCACTACAGACTTTCTCCAAACTTTACACTCTAATCTCTACAGTGAGTAGGAATAAAGGACCTTTATTAAAATGAGAAGTTACAGCTTAGTACTGTTCATAAATACGAATCTGTAATAAAATGCCTGTGACAGCAAGTTCATTCACAACAGCCATTTCTTTTGCTGATGATTTGTATATTCACACAAAATTGTTGGTTCCTAAAAAACAAAACGAGATGGAGTTTCCTCTAGATCCTCCATATTTCCATTGTAGTCTGTTGTGAAATGCCACTACATAAATTTTTCCAGAAATAAACCCTAATGAACCAAAACTGAGATCTTTCCACATGCTACCACTGACACACCAAAGTAACATTTTAGTGTTTGCCAGCAGGAAAACACTATTACTGTCTTTTTTCAGATGCTGAATCTATGAATTGAACGCTTCCAGATTAATACCAGCAAGTCCCACACTTAACATGCTACATCTTTTCATGCTACTAAAAAAATACTGTTTATTCATAGCATACAAATATGTTCTACATTATTTCACCTAAAACATCACTTTGGTGTTACAAATTGCTTGTCACTTTTTAGAGCACAACTTGGTTCTGTTTCACACTGATTTGAAGGATATGGAAACCACAGGACATGTTTGAGATATAAGGCAGAACAAATTGTAAGCCTAGTTGTATTTATCACAAAAACACATTATCTACTGCTGTAGCCACTGCCTTTATCTTCATAGTTATGATTATTTGCCCATATATAATGGAAAACTAAATATACACATTTTCTGCTAGGCTCGCATCCTATTGTAAGCATATTTAAACTGATAAAGTACAGCACAAGCTGCTCACAACTGTGCTAAAGAAATAAGTCATTATTTCAAAACATTATTTCAATGGAGAGCCCTGACCCAACCATAAATTTATTGCTAATTATTCTGTTGGAAATTATGCTTTCCATAACTATCCATTTATACGTGTGCCAGAGGGATACACACTACAGCTCATGGTCTAGAATGACCGGAGCTTGCCACGGACTGAAGCTTCCCACATGTTCCTTGTAGTACGACATGCCCACATACGTTTCCTCCAGACTTCCTGAAGATATTCTATATAAAAGGCCCAATGCATATACAATCATGCAACACTGCCTTTTGCAAGACATCACCTCGCCTCCCATCAAATGACCACTGCATTAAAAACCTTCATCTTTAATTAATTTAACACAATATGGACACGGCAAATTGTTCGTATACATGTTTTAAAGCCATGCTACAAAATCCTAATGTATGACAGTTCATGTTGCATGTTCCAAACTTAACTCTGAGCCAGAAGACAAACTCTTTCAACATAATTACCACTAACATATGGGCATCTCTGCTATTGTAATGTTTCTAATTAGGACTGTATATGTTACACATGTTGAAAGAGTTTGCAAATATGTTTTGTGGTTGACAGTTAAGCTCAGTATTTAAAGTAATGTGAACTTTTGTATGTTTACATTACATTTTCTGTAACAAATACATCATGTGCATAATAAACATACATATGTGCATATATACATGCACACACATTATTTTGTTTTAGCAAAATAAACATAAAACAGGTGTCAAAAATAGTAAACTCATGACTGGAATAAACACATTCACCATAAACATATTTCCAGTGCACTTCTGCTCAGCTATTGGCTTCTAAAGACAAGATTCAGAAGTATTTCTACTTTATCACTAAAACGCTTTCTTCATTAGATATACGTATTTACCTATGTAATCTTGTATATTCTACTTAAGATGTAATTAACTTGAAGACATTACCTGGATATCTATCTATTTACACACAATTTTTGCCACCGAAAGAAAGGTATAAGCAACTCAAAGATAGAAAATAAAGTCAAGTAAATTAAGATCTTGGAATATGACAGCACAAAAGCCACTGCAGTAGAGGCATAACAAGGCAAAGTACCAACAACACACAGGTAAAGAACAAAAGTCAGTCCTTAACAAGTCCAAAGCCTAGGGCAATTAATTTTATTCTAAAATCTTATAGAAATATGTCAGTCGTGAAGATGCTGTCTGTGAATTGCAAACAGGGCTTTGGAACTCTGCTTTCAAAATCGTTATTTTATTAGATGTGTGTACATCTTCCTTTTGATTTGCAAGACCCTTACAAGATGCAAGAGGAGCACGCAGACACATTTAATTGCTAATGACTGTGCCATGTTTCAAGTTTCAGCATTAGCATCTCAAGGTAGAAGAGCATTACAGCCCCTTCAAAGCTTTAAAATCTGCTTTTCCCGTAAACACATTACTGTCTGAGTTTCCCTTTTGAGTCTTTTGTCTTGTGCACACCCTTGAGTTCAAAGTGGTAAAATAACAAGATATTTCAATATGACGATAGCTGATGATACTGCCTTAAAGCAAGAGGGACACGAAAGCACCATTTGCACTTCAATCTTTATCAATAAAACACAGGCGTCCCCGGAGCACAACTCGCCTGCCTGCTCAGTGCTGTAACACACCACAATTTTCAGTTATACAAAGAGCCCTTTACTGCACTCACGCACCTTAAAAATGGATGGAAACTATTGTCTTAATATTTCTTGCCCAGGAAAGCTACCAGAGAGCAAGTGTAAGAGCTTTACGTCATCCCTGCCCAGGGCAGAGTGCTCTGCCGCCCGTCTTGCTCCTGGGGATGTGACCAAGAGTAAGACAGGGCAGCCCCAAGGCCCTCTAACACACCGGGAACCCAACGGGCTCAGGACAACACAGGCAGCTGAAAGCCACCGGAATTCTCCTTTTCTTACCCCAGAACAGAACTGGAGTGACCACAACGCTTCAATGGAGAGCCAAGATGCAATGCAAACCTGGCTGGATGTGGGTTCAGCCCAGCTGAAGTCCAGCCAGCAGGCGATCGATGCACTGCATGGACACCACAGCACTTCCAGAAGCAGAAGCAACCCTTTGTTGTCCTGTCCTCGGGGCAGGAACACACACTCGAATGCACCAATTTAAGCCTACTAATCTACCTGGAAGACCTCCATTTCAACAGGCTCAAAGGAAAAGCTCAGCCTAACAAATTAACTGCCAGTCTCTGGGTTTTCAGCTCACCTACCCTATCAAATTTAATATAAGTTGTGTTGACTTTGTATTATAAAATTAATTGCAACCACAGCTGACCGATCAGTAGTGATCTCGGATACTAGCTGCCTACCGAATCTTGAAAGGAAGCATCAAGATAGAAGAGAAGACCACAAAGAGTTTCCATGGTAAGACAGACTGCAGCATGAGCTTATTCCTTGTTAAGACGCCAGAGAATCCCATCAGAAGGCCAAAGTCTACAGAAAGCCAGGCCATGCTGGATGGTGTCAGGACTCTGCTCCTCATCAGCAAAGCAGAAACGGGGGAGAAAGATGTGAGACAGCTATTCTTTAGTTGCCATAGTTATAGCGGGTTTACTGAAGAGAGATGTGCCCTTTACCAACTTTATGACATTTGTCTAAATGCCTGCAAAAAAAGATAAAATCATTAATAGCCATCTCTTATGATGCTCCACAGAACTAGTTATTCCACTAGAAAAGACACATCATTTTTAACCTTCAACTTTTTGTTCATACTTATGAAGATACTATAATTAGTGATACCTACCACTCTCATCCAACCACATGGAAATATTTCTACAACTCTTAGACCGTTAAAAATAATCATTGAATAATTGATATAATAATACTGAATAATACATTAGTAAGGCTGATCACAGGCAAAATACAGTTTGTCAGTTCTCCTACTAATAATTTGCTATATGGTGTTGCAAAGCCATCAAAAACTGTAACATTTCACAGCATAGGACCCAACAAAATGGCAGCTCCACATTTCAGCCCGTCGCTCTGAAAGCTGGTATTTGAGGTGGTGACAATGGGGAGCTAGTGTCACTTCTGTAAGCTTTAGCCACTTCCAGGAACACCCACCGATGACTGTGAAGATGCTTACTGTGCCCACGTTCCTTCTGCAAATCCACTTGCTCTTCTGCTAATAGGTTTTAACAGCCAAAGCTCTCACCAGCTTCAGAGCAGGAGCAGGGGGACCCCAGCAGCTTGCTGGGCTCTGCCAGCTTCCCAGGACCTCCCCGCTCCTCGATTTTTGTCATTTCCTGGCAGCGACCCCTCAGGGTACCACACCAGACCCTGTGGATCCTCCCACATAAAACCTTTTCCCCATTCTTCTCCTCTGCCAGGAACAGGAAAGCAATTAGCAGTATTGACACTGACATTCCCATTATCGGCCACGTGAGCTACCGCCCAAAGGAAAAAGGGAGCAAGTGATACCTTCAGAAATGTTGTTTCTGGTTCTCCAAGAAAGGCTTCTATCACTACCTCAAAAATTTTAAAACGTTTAGTGTTAACCAGAGTCCTACTGCTCATCACTCGCGCTGAGCCAGTTCCAACCCCACTCCGCCTGAGCAGCTGGAGAAGAGGGGCAGAGGCAGCTCCACAGCTCCTCTGCTTTTCTCTTGCGGATTTTCTACTCTCAAACGGCAATGTAAAGCGTGTCTGATGCTTAGCAAGCCCCACCTTCAGCCTCTTGCCTGTTTATAAACATTTACACCTTTCCTTGCAGTCCCGTCACCAGACCCCTGTGAGGGTCAGACTGTTTCCACCCCCTCACCAACCCCGAAGCGCGGGGTCACCGAGCTGCTCTGCCCAGGCAACATCGACAAACGCCAGGGCGAGAGCCCGAGGTGCTGCCTCTGTCCTGCTCTGGCGAGACAGAAGAATAAACCTGGGACATGCTGGAACGCCAGTTCCCTGTCCACTGACCCCGTACCTGCCAGGGAGCGGGAGGCAGCCAGGGGAGGCCAGCCAACGCCTGTCTGATCGACACCGGAATCTGCTGCTTGCAGCGTCCTGCAGCGACACTGGGGGGAAAAAGCCAAGCAAACCCTTCCCTAAATACACACGCTGTGCCAAAGGGAAGGAAGAAAAAAAAAGAAAACGAGGAAAAAAGAAAGAAAGAAAAGAAAAAAGAGGAAAAAAAAGAAAGGAAAACCCCCAGACAGGGAGGAGCCGGGGGCGGGCAGGCCCGCACGCACTTGGCCGCCTCGGCCCGCAGAGGGCGCCCCAGCGCTGCCGAGGAGGCGCGCGCGGGGTGAGGGGACGACGCGCGCAGCGGCCCCGAGCCCG
>Ga0065711_1046871_pt1 | contig 12652 bp, 7 predicted proteins | sample Hoacrofraction12_FD_59098 | JGI IMG/M metagenome (GOLD analysis project Ga0065711, IMG submission 59098) | Hoatzin crop microbial communities from Cojedes, Venezuela - Epithelial fraction 12 v2 (version 2) | ecosystem: Host-associated > Birds > Digestive system > Esophagus > Crop | place...
GCCCACCCGCCGCGGGGCATGCCGGGAGCCGTAGTCCGGCCGGGAGACCGGCGCGGGGCATGCCGGGAGCCGTAGTCCCCGCGCGGCGGCGGTGCCACGGTGGCGGGGCGGCCGCGTCCCGACGGCGTCGTGTCCACCCCCCCCGCCTTGTCAGGGCCTGAGGCGAGGGCGTGTCCTTCCACGTGTCCTTCAGCTGACCTTCTGGCGGTGTCCGCCTTCCTTCCCGGGGCTTTCCTTAGCCCACCGCGGGCGTCGGGAGGTGACCGGACGACGTGACCCCCCCCTCTGCAGAAGCCCTGGATGCTGGCAGCAGCTGGAAAGGGAGCGGGGAGCTGCTGGGGCCTGCGCTGCGCCCGCGGCGGGGCCTGGGCAGGGCGCAGCTCCCTACGGTGAGGGGGAGAGCTGCCATGGTGGGTGGGCCTCGGCCCCGCGTGTGCCTCCCGGCGCCTCGGAGCCCCCCTGCGAGCAGCCCTTCTGCCTGCAGGGTGGGTCAGGGGAGGTTCAGGTTGGGCATCAGGAAAAATATCTCTACTGAAAGTGTGGTCAGGCATTGGAACAGGCTGCCCAGGGAGGTGGTGGAGTCGCCATCCCTGGAGGGGTTCAAAACACATGTAGATGTGGCACTTCGGGCCATGGCTTAGCAGGCAGGGTGGTGTTGGGGTGACGGTTGGACTTCATGGTCTTAGAGGTCTTTTCCAACCTTAATGGCTCTATGATTCACTTTACATGTTGCAGTTTTAAACTTACATCGAGGTATCTGCACAACCTCCATCTTTGCCACTGGTACTGCGCTTCCCACCCAGCCCCAGCACTCGTTGCCGGAATTCACATGGGGCACGAAGTAGCTGCCTCGCCATGAACGGAGATCTCTGCCCGGCCCTTGTCTCCCCCTCCCTGTACAAAAAGGTGTTTTATATGTAGACACCTACATGCAGATGAACAAGGATTTTGCCTCTTCTATTCTCACATTTCCTTGCCTGAAAATCCCTAGGAGCATGTGTGAGGCATTCCTATACCAGTAAATCAGTTAAAACCAGTTAAAATGGAAACAGCTGAAGGCAGATAAACCCAAAACGCAGAAATACTTGTGAGAGTTCCTGTTTAGCAACCAAAATAAACTTCATGATCTGCAATTAAACTAATACAAAAAACTGCTATAACAGTAATGCTGTGAACATTTATGTCCAACGAAATGTATGCTAGCGGGGTTTCTGCGGAGTCTTAAGTCACACATACCAGGTAAATTTTTTCACCTGAGAAACAAGAAGAAAATCGGTCACAATCGTGTACAAGAGTAAACTTTTGAAATTTTTTTGAGAAAAATAACTATTAAAAGGTTTTGCAAGGTACCAAAGGTCAAAAAGACACTGGAGTTTCTCTGAGCTCGGCATACTGTACTTCGTACAGTTCTTGCTTTTGACTTGAAGGCTATTACTCAGGATTTCAGACTAAATGTTTCCAGGGGAGCTGTAAAGAGCTTAATAACCTTACCTGTATTCATGTAGGATTCTTTTTCCACGGATCATTATTTACACATAGCAAATTTAGGCATTGCTGAAGAGATGAGTTCATCTGTAAGAAAAAAAATCTTTAAGAAAAGCTGTTATGCAAAATCAGTTTCTTTTAGCAGGTATATTTATATTGCAAGCTGGTCCTGTTTTCAAAAGAATAAATGAGATTTTGTGATCCAATGCCATTTCAGAATATGCCATATTCTGGAAATATAGGCCATATTCTGAAAAGCCAGAGGTCCCAGTGATGAATGAGAAAAGGCACAGAGACCTGAGACTGTGACTCAGAGTAGTCTCAGACCAAGACTTTTGGTCTCTAGCATAACTAAGGATCAGGATTCACAGGGGAAAATTAGGGCTTTGTTTTTCAAGTGACACACAGAGGGGGAAAAAAATTGTCCTTAGTGACATGGCATGTTTTCTGAAGATGCGTAGACTACAAAGAGAATAACTGTGAGCACCATATTGTGCAAGGACAGCAGCAGGCAGATTGTATGTGAAAATGGTATTAGTAATTACGACATTAACCTATTTGTGACCTGTGTCCCCATCCAGAGAGCTGACCCCTCCTGGTAAGAAAGTTAAAGAAAAGCTGATCTTTGCTGTACTGTTAGAACTTTGCTGACAGAGTAAGCAGGGGTTTCACTGTATTTTTTAAAACTCTGTGTTATAGTTGACAAAGTAAAATATCCTTCTCCAAAGTTCAGACCAGATTGTGTTCAATTCTTGTTCATTAACTGAGTGCTTAAAACAAGAGGTGTGTTCATTCATTGGCCAAAGTGGCATTAGCCTTTTTCCTCCGGACGCCTGGGTAAGCCATGAGATCAGATAGTCTGAGCAGCGTTCGTGTGAGCCAGTTCACTCACACAGATTCCCCATTAAAGCAAGATGAGCTGGCAGAGTCCAAGAGAGAAATCAGCGCCATACTGAATACCTTGCCTTTCTAGGGGACAGTAGCGGCTACGTGAACTTGATGTGATAGACCTGCTCCATCCATCACGTCCAGGTCTGCAACAGCCAGTTCAGTACCGGCCTGGCTTACTATAAATGAGGAATCCTCAGCTAGTCATTCTCGCACGGCTCTGTGTGACCATGTACACACACATCGGGAACCTGTTCATGATACACAAAGCGATGCAGCTGTCTTTCCTGAAGACGCATTCAGGCATTAAAAACACCCTTCCTAAGAGAGTTTTTTATTCTTTTTTTAAAACATTTCAATCATTCTTCCACACAATAGAGATGCTGTTTTCAAATAAGCATTTCTCTATTAACAGAGGAAAACCACAATATCCTCATACAGGAAAGGATATTTAATGTATCTAAAAGCATAAAACGCAAATCAAAGCATAGCATCACAAAACAGGGGCCACAAGCCATTCCTGTAACTGACATCCCCTCTATCAGCTATTTCAAATTCCCCTTGGTATTGGATTTGAAGCTAAATTTACAAAGGAACTTGAGTGCTAATCATTAACCACACTGGTGCTCAAATCTGTGGTCCCTTACGTTTCTGCCAAGAGTCACACATGAAAGAGTCGTGCTGCTCAAAGGTCCAGGAGCATTTTCATACTGCCTGTGAAAGCACACCTACCACATTACACGTTTTTTGTGTAAGGCCAGAGATAAAGCAACTGCAGAACTGGCCTGCACGTCCAGGTCAGGCCCATTTTCAACAAAAGCCTGCTGTTTGGAGCACTTGGCTAAAGGAAAAGCTGTTTTCAAATCTTCTGTCTTACTGGAAACACGGTCACTAACTCCAGTGTCTCACAATCAAACAAGCATCTCATAACCATCAGTCTGAAGCAGTTTCAGTTTATAGGAACAACAACAAAACATTGAAGTAAGCCACAGGGATTTGACTCTACAGCCAGATGATTACTACAGAGAGGTCCAAGCTTGGGGATTAATCAGCTATTGAAATCAACAGTTCATTCAAGAAACTGTTTCACTTTTCAGCTGGCATATTAAAAATGACCTGTCTAGGTTAAGCAAATCTGATGATGAGGGCACATAGCTGGAATACAGGAGTCATACGCGTAAAGAGAATTACGGCAGTGAAGAGTTTGAAACCAGAGGTTTCCTTCTTTCTAGGCCAGACAACACCTGGGTGGCAGGCCCCACAGTCAGTACACTGCTACGCATTTCCTCCTGTAAAAACAAGGGCGTAACTGGACCAGGTGCCTCCGTCTGGGTGAGCTCTTCTCTAGACCCCAGAGGAAAACCGTCCTCAGGGCTCCTCATCGTTTTCTACTTTGCCTCAGCGGCTCGGCACTGAGGTTGCCAACTCCTCCTGTTCCTGTCAAGCCTAAATCACCCCTTTCATCAGAGGTGCGCTTGTCATTTGCACTGGGGAAAATCAGGTCTAGTTACTAATTATATACACACACACATATATAATATATCAATTATATAACTAACAAGTTACACATTGCAATTTCCAAATCTCTTTGATATGGCCTCAGCCTTCTAGGCAAGTGATACAAAGCCTGAGACGAACTGCCGAGGTAAAAAACAACCATGTAGTTGTCTGACAGAAAAACACTCCCCTCTCCTCCCGGTATTTTGCAACTTGGCAAACTTTTCCCAACCACACCAGTTCAGATATGTAAGTGGCCAAATTACCATACTTTTGTTCTTAAGTGATATTTTTTTTATGACGCTGCAAGTCTGTTTTGTTTTTTCTAGACTATCCAAAATCCCTGCAATATTTGTTATTGTAAGAGTGAACTTTTGTCACGCCAACATTACGTGGTTTTGTACAATTTCGATGTACTTTTTCAACAAATATGTGCGCAAACTTTTTGCTCTTAAGAAACTTATGTCCAGTATCCCTGTGTAGTCTTTCCTCTTAAAAAAGCAAAACCAAAACAGAACAAAACAAAGCCATCAGAGGCTTTGCCAAATCACCTAATGTTTGCATATCCTCCTGGCTAAACAGGTTTCCCCGCTACTACTCCTACTGTTTCACACTTCAGCGTGAGGCCCGTGTTTAAGTTAGCAGTCACTGAACTGCTGCTGCTGCCATTGAGCAGTCAGACGCACCACAGAGGCAACGGAGAGAAGCTGGTATTACTGCGGCTTAATCTGTTGCTAAAATCAAACACTTCGCTTCCAGTAGTACCTTAGACATTAAAAGAAGACAACCCCACCATCTCCCACGCCCCATAAAGATATCTGCAGGAAACAGAAGCTGTCTTTGTCACACATTCAGCCTCTGTCCACCACTCCAGTCTGATCAGAGGCACCGGCCACCCCTACCGCCTATCAGCGGACTTTGGACCGAAGAGACAGAAACGTGGATGTCGGCGTCTCTTGAATTCTCCTGCTTCTCTCCATATGTCCGGCTGCCCATTTAAGGAGCACATGGCCACCAGTGTTTAGCTCGCGAGCTCAAGCTGGTGAGGGCTGGGAGCGAGGAGGAAATAAACAGCTCGGCCATCCAGAAAGTAAATTCGCCGCTTTCTGTACAGCACCTTTTCCACAGACAGCTTTTCAAAACCACAAAGAGCATCACGCAGAGCAGTCATCATCTCCCAGCAAGGTCATCTGGAAAACAAGCAAAACTGACAACACCACAGCAGGACATGTCTTGCTCCCAGCAGTCACTGCTGACCGCTTTGTACAGAACGGGTGTTTGTTGTGTATTGCATATTTTGTAAGAGCTATGAGTCTCCGCTGGAAGTCTGGTACAATGACATCCAAGAGCTCTGCAGAAGTGTCTGAATGGCTATGACTGAATAACTCTCCTCCTGTTCTCTTAGAGGCAATTTACTTTTAATTGTATCCAATATACTCAAATAGAGAAAACAAACAGTCTCAGGAACAGCACTTAAAAATAGGTAAATGCCATTTATAAAAGTCCACTCAAGACCCTGCATAATGTACGGGGTTTTCTGCCTTTCATAGTCCCATCCCTCCTCCCATTCAGTACATATTTATATAAGCAAAATAAGATCCATGGCCAAGCATTTCAAGAATTTATTTATCCTGTAACAATCTGTTTGGAAATTATTACAACTGCAATTGGAAATTATTACAATTATAAAAAGGGGTATTTTGGTAAGAATTTATCAGCAAACGTAGCTGAGTTTTAGCTCATAAACATACATAAAACTGCTCCCAGCATTAAGACTAACAGCAAAAAGCTCTAAACAGCCAAAATTTCCTTCACATTATGATGGAGCAAGTGGTTGTCCTGCCCTAACACATCACTAATCACAGTCTCAGGTTTTGAACCTCCACGAATGGGATGGGCAACTCCCCATTGTCACACACTTTGGCCCTGGGATGCAGCCTTCTGGAAATTCACTGCATCTACTCGTATTTACATTAACTGTGTCTTAAAGTTTGTTTTGTTGGAGAAAGGGAAGAAAGCGAGGTGTTGGGAGAAGATGACAAGAAAGGGGCAAAGTCAGAAAGAAGGGCGGAGGGGAATAGAGATGGAAAGATTCTACCGAATGATTTGGACTGAACTCGTTAGGGTAAGAAAATTCAGCTAAAGGCCTACACTGCAGGAGTAGTAAAACATAGTTAATAAGCAACATGAGTTGGTCTTTCACCTCCCTTCTCATGAGAAGCTCTAAGAACTTATACAAGCAAAGTCTTTGTTTTATAAACACAGCAATTAGCCTCCAGGAAACAGCAGACCTGAAACACATGGAAGTGAAATACTCCTGTGATTCCCCCTAATATGTACTTTGAAATCCGTAACATTTATGAAAAGGAAGAAACCAAAAGCTGTTTGAAGCAGGAAACTGAAGGCATATCCACAAGCATTAAACTGTTTTTATAGCCTTACCTATTTTAGCGTATGTTCATTATGTGACCATGAATACGTTTTCAAGGTTAGCCCTAACGAGGCACAGATTTACTGAGGACAGGAATACCAACTTCATGTAGCCCCTCTACTTACTGACCGAGCGCAGCCAGTTGAGGGACCGTGTAGTCATCCCCCCAGAACTGCAAATGGCTGGGATCCTGAACACTAGGACTTCGGCTGGCAAAACTTCAGCTGATGATGTGCCAGCAACGAGTGTTGAACACAGTCCATAATAAATGGCAACCGTGATAGCGATAGTGACAATCAGTCGTATCTCATAGACTGCTCACCCCCTTTATCTTCACCAGCATTATAGGAAATGTCAAAAACAATATTCTTTACAGCTGTTACCCATTTTGCAGCCTGAAACACATACAGTAATACTTGGAGAGCTTTCAAGGAACTCAACCCCCAACATTTTCTCTATCAGATTGTCCTAAATAAATCTAGTTTCATATCGCATCTCCCTATGCAGAAATACTTTGCTGTCACTTCATCCTGCTCATGTACTTAACTGAGAAGCTGAAGACTTCATCTTGTGACACACAGAAGCCCTTACTGTTGTATGTCCTTCCAACGATTGAGCATTAAAGTAGTAAATCATAGTAATACCCAATCAGCTGGCTTAATGAGGTACGAATTAGGTTATTAAACATGAGAAGAGGTATTTTCCAATGATTGCTTACATCATTTTTATCTACCACAGTGAATATTTTCCTTCAAAAATTATCAGAAGTGATTAGCATCCTTGGAAACAATTAACTATCGCTCGTGCCAGACTACATCAGATTTGTTTGATTATATAAAATGCATGCCTTATTTCCAGAGTTTCATTTTTTAATCATTCCTCATAGGTTTTGATTTTCAAGAGCACAGTTGATGATGAGATTCTGCTGGACGTTCAACATTTTTCTATCTCCCTGTAAGGGTCTGGTAACCACTCCTGCCTGACCACACATCATTAACAGTGTGGCTTACAGAAACCCAGGATGGCACAAGCCACTGTCTCTAAAGTCTGGAAGAGAATTTTGTTATGAATCCTGTATATTTACTTTATTAAAAAGACAATATTTACTGCAAAGGGGGGAGGGGGAAGAGCCATTTAGAAGACGAGTCTCAAAGGTGTGTATTTTACCACACTATGACTATACTGGCTATGAAAATGCAAAAGCAATGAACAACTCTCTGGATTCAAAACCACGTGATGCAGGTTGATACAGCTGTAGGGTGCTACAGGACCCTGTTGAGTTTCTTTTTTTCAGAACAGGAAAAAGTCACATATGTATTTTAAATACGCTTTTTTGGTTTTATCCTCACTTGCCTAAATCTTCTCTATAATGTTATGTACTGTTTCTATAATGAACATACAGAATATACTGTATTCTGCACATTGCAGTGGTAGATTATCCCCAGCCTGCTGTGGACAAGCTCCCCTTTCTGTCAGAGTTCAGCCTCTCTTTATCCACTTTCTACACATCATGTTCTTTCTTCTTGACAAAAAACACTCTCTCTCCCTCTCCCCACCCAAGTTCTTTCAACAGACACAAAACTCAAATACCATTGCTTGAGCGGGTTCTTTTTTTTTTTTAAAGGGTACTATACATTTCCCAAAAATATCAGTTCTGAAGAGCACTGAAAATTGCACAGAAAAAAAGTCATGAATAAAATTTAGGAATGAAGTACATCTGTCCGTATTTGATTTTTTTTTAAAGAAAAGCTAGAGGCTGACTTTTTCAGAGAGTTATTTAACTGAACCACTGAATATCCTGAGATTTCAAGCTAGTATTTCCCTCCTAATTTTCACAGTTTAGCTACTAAACTGGAGAAGATGCAGAAGTGCAGACCAAGCATTTATCGAAGACCCTGCTACTTTCCCAAAACCAGATAGCTGGCTTCTCCTCCCCGCTGCCTCTCTGCAGCAGGAGGTTCATTAGGCACGACTTTTTAAACTGTACTTCCAGCTCCAACCAATCTTAACTAGAATAACAGAGTCCATTGCTTTTATGTTTTTCCTTCTTCTCCACAGTTATTCCCTTTGTGTTTTTCTCTCTTCCTAGTAGATAAAAGGAGGAATAATGCTTCTCTCTTTCCATCATATAAGAAAAAGAAACAATCATCTTTATTGTCTCCAGCCATAGCCTTTTCCATAATATTGGCCACAAACTGAAGATTTTCAAGCACAATTGCCTGAATCTGGACTTCAGTGACAAGCATTGCATAATACCACACTGCATCATGCATTTCAGATCATAATTATTTTAGGCAACCTACACAAGTGGGTTACATTTCTGCAGAGTGTGCAGCGTTTACATAGCAGAATTCATTTCTGTTTACTTCACTGAATCATTGTTGAATTTGAGGATGCCTTTCATAAACAATTATTCTGCTCTAATAGTAACAAGTAACACATTTGCTTTACAGGCACCTCAGTGAAGCACTCCTGTCAACATGAGTTGTCTGTCGTGTGCTTTAAACTGTTCTGAAAAAAATATGGTATGCCATCTGGCTCCCAAACGCTCATTAAATCCATTGGAATATGAGTGTCTAAGGAAGCTAACATCACATGATGCCAACACAGCAAGAAAGCAAGCAAGCAAGCAAGAATTTATAGAGGATACAAACAAGAAGAAAGGAAGTGGTTAAATTTTGTTTATAATTTACTTTCCTACAACTAAGAACATGCCAGCCATTTCAGAGAATAAAGACAGACGTCAGCTCCTGTTCCCAGGAGGTTATGGTCCAAGTTTATTTTCCGAGTGACATGAAGAAGGGAAAAAAATCTAGCAGGAAAATGGGATGCTAAAGCCATAGACTATTTCTGTTTCTCAGGGGAAGGATGTCCCTATGAACTGAGATTCAGAGGGCATGCTCGAAGTTTCTTTTAAGACCAGCCAAGTCACTTAGTTTTTCCCCTCCAAATCTCAGTTCTCCCATCTTTAACTGAGGCTAATGGTTGTCAACTTCCACTGCTGGCACAGCCCTGGGGAGAGCTCTCCTGCTGTACAGGAAGCTTCTGTGGAAGCACTTTTAGGCCTTTACGTAGAAAGAGGACTGCACCTGAAAAAACTGCATTACCAGCTACAAGCCTTAAACCCCATTTGGAAAGGCATCGTCTTTTATTAGGGGAGTCGCTCAATTCATTGTTCATGGGAAACTCAAAAAATAGATAGATTAGGGAAGGTTGGAGGAGTTTCCAAAAAATTTTGAGTGTTTAATTTAAAAAAAACAGGTTTGACATTAAGTCTGTATTTCCTTTAATTTGTCAAATAAGTTTTATCCTATTTACTAAAAACTGCTAGACTTTCATTTGCTGGAATAAGCAAGTGTTTTACAAAACCAGAGGTTTTTTTGTGGTAATGTGCATTTAGATTCAAAAGCTGTTAAATATATGTAAATAAACAATCTGATACATACCTGTTAAGAAATTCTTCTTATGACACATCGGCTCATTGCCTGATGACAATGATGCAAGAGAAAAGAACAAGCTGCAATCCTGCAGAAAATAGCCCAGGGAATAAAAGGAAGGAGAACAGCAAATAACAAAATGGGATAAGAAGGGAAAAAACCAGTCAGGCCTCATCCAGTAGACAGCAGGACACTATCTCCTAAATAACAAGGACTAATGGCGGATGTATTTTCTCCATTATAAGAACCTGGTAATGTTGTGCCGACTGGCCTTACCCAGCCTCTCTGCTTTTTCTCAACTCTATGCATAGCTATTTTTAGCAGCAGAACTCTGCAGAATGTTTTATAACCCATTTTGGCTGTAACGCTGCATCCAGTTGCAACATCCTGCATAGCTTGTAACTAACCAAGGCTTGCTATTTTGTTAAGCAGTTGAGGAAAAACGATACACCGGGAAATAAATAAGGCCTTGAACTCCACTACTTGGCTGCACAGGGAAGCCTTTTGCTCTAAGACTTCTGTACCTTCCACACTCAGAATTTACGATGGCCAAGACAAGTCTGTCAATGAAGGGTGGTGGCTGTAAACAAATACACTTGCTGCCACGCTCTTGTGTTTCGCCATCTGGAACTTTGCAACACAGCAGGAGGTTTCAAAACAAGATTCTAGTAAGTTAATAAATCTGTTACACTGACAAGAGGGTCATTCTGTTTTTGATCAGACAGGCTGCTCCCTGAGGGATGAGAAAGCCCATGTACGTGGAATTAACGTGCTCTGTCTGTGCTGGCAAATTTATGTGAACACAAGACAAGTCACTGCTGGGCAGCAGTTCCTAACGAGCCTCCCTGGGCATGTGCAGGGCGGCCATCCAGAGATACATCTGTTGATAAAACGGATACGCTATGAAGAGCAGGATGCAGTCGGTATTCAACTCAAAAAGCAGCACACGTTTGAAGATCTTTATAGCAGCTGAGAAACCACATCTGTCACTAACACTAATTATTTCTGTGTATTTTATCAGCCTCGCAAGTAAATTAGGAGTTCATTTCTTCTGTCAAAAGTAAAAAACATACAGGACAGTATGCTACCTAATGGTACCAGCATTCCAAGTATTTCCAAACTTGGGAGAGTTACACCTGTGTGTAAATGAAAAGTGCAAAACAAAGCCCCGTTCTACCACCTGACTAAAGCACCCTCACAGTACCACTACTGTTTGCATCTCTTGTGCCTCTACCTGTAATTGTTTCGTAAGTACGAATTTTCCAGGTTTATTTTTTATGTATATATGCATTATGCAAAGCACACACAAGTTGATAGAAGAATTTGTAGGTGAAACAGACACCATCAGCCTGTATCACAGCTACATCCATAGCTCTCTTTTCTATAAAGAAATCCATTTATTCCGCTACAGCATGTTTCAGTCCTTTCAGAAGAACACCCACGTTAACACATGAATGGCAACTACAGACACACAAATACTAATTATGGCACAGTATTCATCCATGTAGCATCCTTTGGAGGACAAGGTGTTGCAGTGCTACAGGTCCCAACTCCTCCTTACAGCATCATTTGAAAGGCACATCTTTTTTGCAGGCACTAACATTCACAAGTTACACATTTGCCTTAACTTTCATACCTTCATCACATCCTGTCACCATAAATCTTGTAGCTCATAGTGTGCAGCCATTCAATTCCTAGGCACGGTGATTTTGTCAAGTTCTTGCAGCCCTTCCTGCAGCTGGTATCCAGCACTGGTACCGGTGCCAATCCCAGCATTAGTGCTTCCCCTCACTGGTACACTTCCAGTTCCAGTTTGCTTGTAAGGCGAGGAATCACAGTTACATCACTCTTTCCTTTCCCCAAAGCAAATGCTTTGTTTTTTAAAAAGAGCAAAGAAAGGACGAAAGAAAAGCATGTGCTTTAGTGTCACAGTCCCCAAGCCTTTGAACATACTACCCTGAAGTAAAGAGCTTCCCACATCTCTTTTACAAGACGACGTCCCTCTCCCACCTCCCACTATTGAATGTTCATTCTTCAAGTTGTCAGCACAGGTAACGCTCGATTTACTTTTCCTTCACAGCTTGGGTATGTAGTTCCCCCAGGTACCACTGACGTTGCCCTCCTGCCACCAGAACCAAACCTACGCACCGAAACTACAGATGTCTGATCCAATGTCCAGCTTACACTTCGCATTGTACTTCTTTTCCTTAAAGAGAAAGCATTAGCTCTCTGCACTTCTAACTCTGCATCTACAAATTTCTCATCACAGGCTTCAGCAGTTTTCCAGCAGCAGTGAGAGGAGTCTCCACACGACTACTGCTACACACACAAGAAGCAGATCGATTTTTTTGTCAGCACTGCCAGGATTTCTTGGAGCAAGCCTCGGTCCATGTGCCGAGCTGCCCGAGTACAGCAACTGAAGGCTTTGCCCTATACTTGCTTTCAGCAGAGACATGCACTGCTCTCAGCGTCTGTGTCAGCAGACTTGTTTAAAATATCCAGTTGGTGAAGTCTCTGGGATTATTTGCTTAAGCATGGTCCAAGGCATAATTTAACTCCCTGATTCAGCAAAACTCACAAGCACCTGAAACTCCCACTGAGGTCAGTATAGCTGTAGTGCATCCACCAAAGGGCTACAGCAAATCACAGCCATGGTGACTAATGCACAGTGTGGGAGGAAGGCGGAGAGCATATTCTAGGCCAATTCAGCAAGCCACGACGATTAAATCTCAAACTTGAAAATAGAAAACATTTCCCGAGCTCTCCAAAGTGCTGTATTTTCCCCCCATATCAAAGTGTTACAGCACCCAAGAAACCAATTTCAGGTTTGAAATGTCAATTTAATTTATTATTGCTGGATTAGAAAAGTATAAATTACTTCTATTTGTAAGTAACATTGATTTCCCCCCCCCCC
>Ga0065711_1046864_pt1 | contig 12651 bp, 6 predicted proteins | sample Hoacrofraction12_FD_59098 | JGI IMG/M metagenome (GOLD analysis project Ga0065711, IMG submission 59098) | Hoatzin crop microbial communities from Cojedes, Venezuela - Epithelial fraction 12 v2 (version 2) | ecosystem: Host-associated > Birds > Digestive system > Esophagus > Crop | place...
CCCCCAGGCTGTGCCCCTTCCTGGAGTCCGGTGAAAATTAACCCTGTCCTGGCCAAACCCAGGACACACACCCTGACATCGGGGCTGCGCTGATATGTGTAGTTATCAGTATCGCAGCTGGTTACTTTCAAGAGGTTATTGTTTCTGGGATTACCTGAAATTATAAATGCTTCTCTGCAAGAAGTAGTTGTTCTGAACAAAGAGGAGATAGGAAGTCAGTGTGCAATAGCTTAATACAGAAACAAGTTAACTGATGGGTCCTCAGTGAGGGCACAACACGACAGCTTTAGTCATCTGCACTGGCAAGGGCTGCAGTGCACAAGGAGGTAATGCCCTGCTACTCTTTGTCCTCTTTGCAAAGCTGAGTGCCCTCAGTATGAATAAACTTCCTGAACAGAAAAAAATGGAACTGACTGACACCTGAATACAAGCACTGTTCTTTTAATTTCTGTGGGTAGAATCTTTACTCATTTGGGGACCTGTCTGACCAAGAGAAGGATTTGTTCTTATGGTGAAGCAGCAGTACCTTGTCTTGTCTCCCGTTTTCTTCATAATACCTTTGTGTGTACCCAGGGTAGGTTTAGTTTATATTTCAATTGTACAGCACTTTACTGGACAGGTAAAAGTATAGTAATTTTTGAGGTTTTAGACATCACACAGAAATGATTTAGAAAAATATTCTCATTGGAAACTGCTTTGATGTAGCCTTGAAATTAAGCCCCCAAATTCATCATCATCAAAGCATAGCCAAAGACAGACTGCACCACGTTCTCCAACTAACCAGCTACTTTCTGAATTTAAATATTAGAAATGGAAGCAGTAGCTGAGATTTCCCATTACACACTGAAGCCTGGTGTTTGTCACCTTTGAAACAGAGATTGTTAGTCATTTTATCGTTATCTGTTGTTGATATTCTGACCTGTTCCTTTTTTTTTTTTTTTTTACTTTGATTATTAAAAGTTTACAATAAAACCTTAGCATCCTGGACAGAATAATTTAAGTATATACGTAAAAATCTCTCCATTTCTACTAATGATCAAACTTGATCTGGAAACCCACGTACAGTCACAAAGTAAAGAATCTGGTCAGTAAACACAGACTTCTTCATTGGCTACTGGGAGAAAATTGTTCTAAAGTATGCTTATAAGAAGAAGGCTTCAGAGTCCAGGTGTGCATGTATATGACAGAGCAATGCTACTTCAGAAATATATCTTGCTGGACAGCTATGTAACCTACAGAATGAAATATTTTGGTATAGCTAACACCATTAAGTATGGTATCAGGGTTTCTTGGTGAAATGCAATCCTTTTGTATACAGAGTTCAACTAAATATTTAGCAGTTTACTCTGACCTTAAAACTTTGTGAAGCTGTTTTCTTAACTTGTGCAGAAAAATGTACTTATGTCAAATTCTAAGGCAGGCTGTTCATTCTTACGTGCATGGCAAGTGTTTCTTTCTAAGGAAACCTTTTGGAAAGGTGTAAACACTTCAAGAGATACAGCTCAAGATTTCTGAAATCATAGTTGGTTTTGATTATTCATGGCCTGGCCTATAATTTAGAAACATTCAAAGACCAACAATGATTAGTAGTCACCATGTCTAATGTGTTCAGCTCTACAGTTATGAGCCAAGAATGAGTGGTATGTGCATACCAGAGCAAATGCAGAAAAGGGTCTGTGAGTATTCATTGAAATTCAGAAGTCAGTTTTAATTCAATGATGTTCATGGAATGTTCTCATTCATTTCCTACAATCAGATTTTTGGTATTTGTGCAAGAAATCACCAAGTGCACACTTTTGCCCTGGGTTTTCATTGCAAGCTAATTTTAAATCGAATATTTGAAAGCATTGGTATTAATAATATTTTCCAGCTGGGTTTGGTTGGTTAGGTGATCTTATGATACTCTGCCAGTTCCCTTTTTGATGCTTTTTATGCATGACCAAGTGTCTGCAGAGCAGACTATAAAGGCAGATCCATCTCCTAAATTTTCTTCCTGATTTCATACACCCAGTTTGGGGTAATACAGTCGTAGGGCTGGGGCACCATACATATATTAAAACTAGCTGACTTTAAATATAAAGAAATCAGAAATCAAGACAGTATATTTGATCCTAATTTTTTTCACATTGGAATTAGGTCTTGATATCAAAGATACTGCATAAGAATGGGCAAGCAGAGTGAGATTCGGGCTGACTGCATACAAGTACAGGATGCTCTCAAGTTCAGATATTTCTGAATCTGAAAGGCTTTGTAAGCTATTGCAGAGCCAGAGTTTTGCCTTACCATCAGCAAACAGGTAAGTCTGGAGCTGCAGTGGTGGAAGGAATTGCTGAACCTCAGGTGTGTTTTGTAGAATTCATAAGTCTTAGTAGTATTTCCTGAGTTACAAATACCCATATAGACCCTATATATCTGTCAAGGACTGAAAGAAGGATAAAAGGAGTTTGGTCGGTGATGATATATGTGACAAATGTTCTCTTTGGGAGAGAAAAAAATGCTCTATTAAGGAAAAAAGATATAATTTCGTAAGGAACTGGGAAGAAATTATTTTTTCAAGGTGTTCATTTAAACTTTGAAAGTTTTTGACATGTGCAGGGATTAGAAGCTCTGTGAAATAGTGTAATCTTTTGGTTATGCTGTTACTGACCATGTTAGTCTATTTATATATCTGCCTAGGGTTAAGATCAAGGGCATTTTTGAAAAACTTCTTTGAATTCCTGGATTGCAATTCAAGTGAAAATCAAAGGTACATAAGAACATTTTGTGACTTGAAAAGTTTTCTCTTCTTGATGTGAAAAATGCTGTTGGAGGTCTCTCTTCCTTATCTTATGCTCAGTGCAACCCAGTGTGATCTGGATTACTCAACTCTCACTAAAAATTCTTAGGTAAAGAAGACCCTTTTTTTACTTTTTCTTCTTTTTATTACATATGAAATTTCAAATGCCTTGTTTAATACATTTCTCCTAAGCTCTGCTAAAGAATTGTGAAGGACAGAGAAATTTAATTACTTGTTTTTTAAAAATATAAATGTGGGGTAATAAGGTTTGATGAATGAAGTTGCAGTTGCTGAGAAGAATACCACTGACAGAACAAATTAAAGAGTCATGGAGTATCAAAAGAATTTTATCTACTGTAGTCTTTCTGGCTGTTCCTCAAGGAGTGATCATTTAAAATCCTGTGGCATATGCTAAGAACGAGGACTGAGGTTTCTATGATTGTGTGGCTATGAGGACAGCGTCTCTGTGCACGTGTAGGAAATATGCATGTGAATGTGTGTGCACACTCCCATTGTGCTCCCTCTATAATGGTCAACATCTGTCTGCTGAAATGTCACCATCTGACTGCATTTTTTAGAAGCATATTAAAGCAAATTCTACAGCGCCATTCTCTGTTAGAGTAGTTATTTACACATCGTCAGGTTAGATGGGAAATGCAACCTTGAGTCAGTGCATAAAAAAGTCCTTCCATTGGAAAAATCTGGGGGAGATCCCAAATGATGACTGCAAAAGCTTTCAGTGAAAACACTGGGCAGTTCCCCTCAGCTGTCATCTCATTTTCTTCTCAGTGAGGAAACTAACTTCACTATAGTTTTCCTATGCCGCACATAAGGAAGACATTCCAGACCCTGTGGAGGCTTTGTTGTGATATGGAGAAACAGTGGCAAATAGAACAGCGGCTCAAGTGAAGGATCCAAATATAGTTTTATATTAATGCATGACAGTATACTCATGATGTCACCCAAACTGGGCAAGGTTACAGGAGACTAGGCGAGAAAGTCAAGCGCTGTGTTGTGCTTTTAGGATGCCAATGTGCTTAATGCAACTGACCTACAACACTCAGCAACATGTGCTAGCCAAATTGTGCCTCACATATCCCCCAGCCAGAGCCCCAGTGCATGCACCTGCCTGTTTGAGAACAATTAGGCGCTTGTGCACCACACAGCAACCAACCAGTTTGTCTGGCCAGTCTTTTGGCCAAATTCTGGTCTCGATTCACTCTCTGCAACTTGTGTCCTTACTGCTGCTGCATGGGTGTAAGTAGAGGACTTATTTTTGTGTGTGCGGCATTTTAAGAAATGAACATGTTGAAAACCTAGGAAAAGTTGTAGCCAGCTGGAGCTATGTGTTTCAAGTAACAGGTACCAATCAGGTTATATACTGGTAATTTTACTTTGTTAGGCTTCTTGATACAAGAGTAAGATATTAATATGAAGGAAGATTTCTACCAAGCAGAATGGCTCTTCTGTCCTCTTTTTAAAATTTTTGCCTTAATTGTTAACTGAAGCAGAAATGAAGCTGTTCTGTTGTACTTCATGGAAATAAAGGATCTGTACCTTGTAGGAGGATACTTTAGGAGAGTTGGCCAGCCAGGTGCTTCCCAATCTGTTTACACTGCTATGTGCTATAGTGATATATATTGCTATATACCATTGATTATGGCAACTTAAAATGTGATAGTATGAGTAATAATAACCTTCACATGCTGCTGCTCAAGTAGGTTTTGGTGGCCTTTGTAGCATGGGAATCTTCTACATCTAGAAAACAGGATTCAGCATTACTGGTTGTGCCAGGCAGAGGTGCACCTGCAGGTCTGCTGTTCATGTTGGACTTCAGTGATACCCTACGCTGAAGGTCAGCACAACTCTTCTGTGCTTACCTACTCTTGATGGTCATCTCTACAGATCTTAATTTTTCCCTAATTTTTGGTAGCTTAAGTGCAGTTAAATATATATTTTTCAAGGAGATTATGTTTTCAGAAATAACGCGGCTTTGTAAGCTTAAAATGGTGAGAGAGGCCTTTGTGACATATTTTCTCCGCCTCTGATGCTTCCTGTTTCCAGCAGTGCCTTAGGAAAAAAACCCTGAGCCAGAAGAGTGGGAGGAAGCTGCCGCCATCTCCCCATGTCTCTGTGTAATCCATAGTAATTTGGGGTAGGTGGAATCTGATGCTGACAGGTATCACAAGGGGAATGGACATTAGGTGTGTCTGTTTTGAAGTTAGTGTTCAGTTGTGTCAAAGATCTGGGTAAGTGATGGCATCCAAGTGAAGAAGGGAATTTTACAGGAAGCAGTTCCTTACTTTAGAGATGTATACTCTTATTTTCACAATCTCTGGTTTATTTCATTGATAAATTAGGTCCAAATGCTCCTGATTTTTTACTCCTCCTGCTCCTCAGGCCTTGAAATATAATGCCATCAACTGGCAATGTGTCATTCTGTGACTTTTGCACTTCCTGACTGCTACTGGTTGCTGTTGACCTTCTTCAAGTCACAAACAATTGCAACTGTCACAAACACTTGCATTTGGCTTTGTCACTCCCTTCAAACGTCTGGTGATCTGCTTGCCACATTTCCTGCTGGCCTAAGCAAGTGGAAACTTGCTCACACCGAGGAAAGGAGAGATAGAAGAAAGCAGATGTTGCCCTTAAGGTAGCACCGAGCCTTCCCATTTTGACTGTGAGTGCTCTGGTTGCAATCAGCTGATGTGGAGGTGAAGAAATACGTTGTGCTTGCCTCTGCGATTTACCATGGCATAGGACAGAAACAAGACAAACCGTTGCCGTTTCATTGGAAATTGAACTTTCGGCTCCCTTTTTATCTTTTGATGCTGAGAGCTGAACTGGACAGAGCAACACACAAAAAAATAGCACCTAAAGGCTTGGCTTTTAGTGGCTGGGACAAAGCATTTTAAAACAACTCATGTTTCGTGGTTGGCTTGTTAACATAGCAGCCACAGGGCAAAGATGGAGTTGCAAGCAGGGCCGTTTCTGGAGTATTTGTGCTGATGTCAGTGTAACCTCTGAGCACATTCTATGCCGATGATCTGGAATTTCCTTTTTTCAAAACAAAATGTCTGACCATCTCTAGAGCTTAGTCAGTATAACACGAGCACATGTGGGACCACTAGCAATACACCACAGAGCTACCCACCTCACTATGTCGTTTCAGTGCCTTGAATTTAAGATCGCTTAGCAACCAAAGGAAGATGTTCGGTGTGTTTGCCCATATATCTCAAGTCATAAACCTGACAGGAAAAGAATCCCCCTTTTGCTATTAGTTGTTCCCTTGGGAGACACCATCTGTAATGTTCCTGTGAACTGTTCTGATTCCTGTACAAAGAAATGGGTTAGAAACCTGATAGGCAGTGGTATACAGAACATTAAGCTAAGGTAGTCCTGGTTGCCATTCCACAATAATGAGACCTTGCATGTAGGGTTTTCTGAGTGGCTCCAGGCACATCCTTATGTACTCTGGTTCTCATACACATAGGTGTTATCTACCAAGACTACACATTTAAGACAGAATAAAAATCTGGATTGGTTCTTTTAATGTGGTAAGGAGGTCTGTAACTCTGCATAAATACACGGTAATTACAGCATGGTTATTTTCCACTTGCAAAACACTTCCCTACGGCATTATACTGATATGACCATGCTGATGTTCTTGCAAACAGCAAAATACAGACAAAAATTCTGTCTCTGTACTTACAGTTTTGATATATATCTTACTCTCTTATTAATTTATATTTGTGCATGCTAATTCACTCTTTTAGATGGCCTCAACAGAAAAAGTTTTTCCTTGTTGAGAAGTGTACAGTCCTCTAGGACCACATAGAGGCTCTTGCTTGACAAATTCACTACTTCTACATGTATCTAAATTAGTGGCAATGTCCCTTTTCTCTCCTCATCTCTCCCTGTGCCAGCCTGTTGGCTCTCGAGGCTTTCGGCATTTTGACTGCCACAGGTTGCTCTGTGACTCACAGAGCAGCATGGAGCTGCTCGTCTTCTGAGCTCTTTTGGTTTAACATTGATCCCTGAGCTGGACTCCATGCTCTTCATGGTGCCTTCTCAAGTTTGTACTCTGCTGGTTCGAAAGAAAGGTTAGAGCTCAGTTGTGCCCTTGGATACAAACAAGCGTTTCTGGCTGGGTTCAGTGGCCTGTTGGTGTAATTTGCCTGAGTTATGCTGCACTTGGCAGCTGCTCTTGAGTTGCCCACTGTCCAAACAAGACCTGCATACAGGATCCTTCAGCAGAAGTATGCCACTTCGTTGAACCACAATTTCATGGCGTTATCTGGGATTTACATGGGATGCTGAGGTCAGAGAGTAACCTGTTGTAAACCCAGCTAAAAGTATTAGTTTTCCTAGTCAGCAGTGTTACTTCCTAGCTGGTGGGTGAAGAGGATCTTTGCAGAAAATCTTTTCTCAGCCTGGCTTTTTGTTTTTTTAAATAAGGCTTTCCAGTCACAACAGCTATTGTTGGCAGGCTTCTTCCAGGTGCACTTTGGTTTTGCTCTATGACCCAATGCTAGTCAACATTTGCAAGTCTCAGATATATACAGATGTCCTAAATTCACTTCAATTGTTCCATTGCTTGGATTATCTGACCCAATAAATGTTGTCATTTCAAGTTTATGTACAATTAGCCCCCCATAAGTAAATGCATAATCTTTTTAATATGTCCACCATAATGGTAAAGCATTCATTCTTTCTGTCATAAACTCTCATATTCTACTTCTCTGGTGAGTATCAATACTCTCATTCTAATCACAGCATTGCAGTTAAAAGATAACCAGAATTTTATTTAAAGTTGGCAATGAAGGAGTGTTTTTTCTGGAACCTCACTTTTGGAAATAACTGAGCATTTTTATAATAAATAAAAAATAAAAATTAAATAAATTAAATTGAGACAGATAATCATCAGAGAAAATTACAGAATAAGTGGTTTTGGTTTGGTAAAGTCATAAAGACCAATATTTAATAATACGAGTTTAATAGTATGGGATTCTACTTATTGTGTTTATTGTCTGTCCATACACATGCTGCTAAATGGATATATGAAATGGTATATAACAATATAAAAATGTACTACTTACACACATGTTAAAACACATAAAAATTTTAAGCATTTGCTTCATCAGCACTATTCAGTTGTAAAAAGCCATTTGTAGTAGTCTAGTCTTCTCAGGGACCATCTTTCTGGAAATAATCTGGTAATCTGGTACAAATAACATTATGTTCTTATGCCAAAACATCCCCTGTGCACAAGGATATTTGCATTTTGCAAAGCAGTAATGGGGACTCAAGTCTGATTTTCCATCTTCAGAACTCTTATTGCTGTCTCCTGCTGCTGTGACTGCTTTGGACTGACTCCAAACCACTGACTCTTCTTTCAAATGTACTGTTAATATGCTATTATGTTAAACAGGCTGATAGAGTAAAATGGAAATGAACATGTGCAAAAGTCATTTAGGTCAAATGAAGTAACATGCTTTCAAAATATTAGCCAAAATTTTAGCATAAAACTTTGATGAGGCTGAGAAATCCTCTATTCAGCAGGAGTGTGGAATTAGCCCTTGTACAGACCATGTTTAGAACCTTATGATACTGTTTAATTCTATGGTTCCCCAAGGGCTACTTATAACTGAATTAAGGGGCGTCTTGTGCATGTTCTGGACACTGATTATGGGACCACAGACTGAAGCCGAAGACAGCTCTACAGCCACTAAGTATGCAAGTAGAGACACCCCTTAATTCAATTAAATGTACCCTCTGGGATCTCCGTAGTTATAATAATAAGAAGACATTTTGCAATTTATCCAAGCCCAGAGTAAGAGCTGGGGTTTGTTTTTGTGTGTGCCTGTGAAGAAGGTATTTTCTCAGTCTCAGAAGATTCAGCAACTCACCTGTGTCTGCTTTTCCTTGGGATATTCATGGGATTGTGGCTGTTCCGCAGAAATGCCTCAAAATGCCTGTGGTTGCTGGAATGCTATACCGAGAGCATTCATGAGCTCAGGTCTTCGTTCTGTCTGGTTTAAAAGAATATGATTCTGGCATTGCAGCCGTGCTGCCCAGACCTATCATTTAAAGTCTCTGCCAACCTGGAGATCTTGGCGTGCATTAGCTGAAATGGCATTCTAGTAGACTGAATGTCCCTGAATGGTTTGTCAGACAATAAACACCACAGTGTGTAGGGGATATAGGGGATGGAAGCTTCTGTCCGTATTTGTCTACAACAGATTATGTGCTTTGTAAGTAAAATCAGTACGACTCCGTTGACTTTGGCAGAAGTTTGCCAACGTACACCATCTGAATATTTGGCTCAGCCAGTAAATCAGATTTTTGAAACAAATATGTACATTTTAGTACAGTCCCTGGGCATAGTGATGCATTTTTTTCCCGAGATGAAATAACAGGTGTTCCTTTAGATGATTATCACCACCCCTAGGACCAGAGACACTGTCACGCATTTTTAATGGTTACATCTGATAGACTATTGTGTAAACCAATGTTTATACTCTCCATTGTTAGTGAAGGGTATATATTGGAGTAACACTGTGTTCAGTGGAAGGTAAGTGCCAGTAATCCACTTTGTACACTGTAATGTTTATGCAAATTTCACTGGTTTCAAGCCAGTAAGCTTACCACTTTCTTGGTTCAATGTTCATGACTGCCTTGTTTCCAAATCAGCTAAGAATAGAAGCATCCATGGTAAGCTAGAAGTTATTTTCCCTTTCTGTTCCTCAGGCTGGTTTAACAGAAGTGGAAATTCCTATCTTGCTGTTACTTGCAATGGGTTTATTCCAGCTGAGGGTGTGTTGTCAGCTAATAGGGGACTGGCTTGGTCTAGTCCTACTGGGTTTGGTCTCAGCCAGTAGGACTGGTACCAGCAGACCATGTGCTCTCTTGGTGCTGCAATGTACGGAGCAGAGAAAACTGGTCGAATGTAACAACTATATGCAGTTTACAAAAGGATGGCACTAGATGACATTGCAAAGTATATCTCAGGAACATCTTGATGGGAGACAATCACCTAATTGTACAGTTTGGCCATTGGGTCCAGGTGCAGCACACTGGTGCTCTTGAGTGCTCGTACCTCTAATTCCCTATATGAGGTGGAAATGCAAAGAACTAAGTGGAAGACAAGTTGTGAGGGTACAGGAAGATCCTGGAGACATGTCTCTGTCATCCTTGATTTCAGTGTGATTACACAGTGAGGTACTAGTCAGCCTAAATAAAACAGGCATACCATGTGTTAAGAGCTGTGCAGAAGTCTGAAGCATTCATACTGTAAAGCCTAGCACCTAAAAAGCTCTGTAGCCTACAGACCTCTGCAGCAAACAACAGAATCATTAATACTGAAAAAAAGGCATGCTGCTTACCAGTCTTGCAAGATTAAAAGAAGTTTCTAAACAACTTTCTTTTCTATAGTTCTCCTTAGACTTATGCAACATGTCATCTACATGAAAAATACCTTTCCCTGGAAGTAATCTTTGAAGAAATGATAGACTCGCAATGCTGTCAGAGTCAATGCCAGCCCCCAAGGATGGGACGGGTGAAATTCTTGAGGGGAGAAAATCTATGGAGAATGACCAAAAAATAACCAGTTTTATAAAATTCAGAATATTTCAAGGGTTTGTGTAAACCAAGAGCAAGTTTTAGCTATTACTAGATGAGAAGTTGTCCCTTTGGCTGTTGAAGGCATTTTGGGCAATGTTATATTTATAGATGATGGCTGACTAAGCTAGAGTTTTCATCCAGGTCTTTAGAGCTCGCTAAACGCATGGTCTTTCAGTGTTGTGTCCAAGGCAAACACGCTCACTGGGAGTATTAGAAGTTGAGATGCAAATGCTTTACCTCTGACTCCAATAGACTTTCTTTGGGAAGAAACAGCCAGACTTTTCATCAGACATATTTTCCTAGACACACGTGTGAAGCTCTTTGGGTTTTTTTTCCACCCCTCTGGCTCAGACTTTTAAAAGCAGTTGCTGTTGAGGTGAAACATGTAACAGGCATAAACAGAGGCAGGGTGGTTGCTCTGCTGCATGAGCTGTCCCCTTCTCATCTGTGATTGCCCATTTGGCATGCAGCGAAGTTCAACTGTGCAATGCTACTGATGCACACAGAGTAAGCTTTGTGTTGGACCTGGGAAGGTGTAGCGTGAGAAGCATCACCACATGCTTTGCTTGCTTTTACATCCTGGCCTAGGCAACTGCTACTGTTTCTGTTCGTGGACGTACTACTGATGGAGTGGGATTTGCAGTCTAATCTAGTACAGCTGCTCTTATACTGCCAGAAAATCCAAGAGGGTGGTTTAAAAATTTTGTGTTTTAAGTGGAACAAATCAAGATTTTTCTAAAAAAATTTATATCTTTGGATGGAAAGCATTAGAGCTGTAGCCTGGAGAAGTGAAAAACCAATACGAAGAGCAGGTCCTACCAAAATGCTTTGCAAGCCCTCAGGCAGCTCATAGCTTTTGCTGGCATTAAGTCCAGAAATGCATTTCACCCACTTTGAATTTATTGTGCCATATGTTCCCCTTGGCACCTCTCTCTGTCTCTCTGAACAAAATTAACTTCTGAAACTGGCAACTGATTAATTCTGCTGAACACTCCAGGCCTCCTCTCAGTAAAGCCCACCTGGAAAACATCAGGTTGCCATCTTCAAGCCCACAGATTTCCTGTTTGCTGCTGTTAACTGAAACAGATCCTTCTCCTCTTTCTAATCCCCCATCACCTACACTGATCACAGGCATCCTTCCTCACAGGGATGCAGAGCTTGATCAAATACACAGCATATGAAGGATACTATAGTTGCATGGTCTTCTGGTAAAACCAAAACAATGCTTTTGCCAAGTACTTATGACAGAATAACATTTCTGCAAAAGCCTATGTATATTCAGGAGGATGAAAATACAATTCAACCCAACCATGAGGGTTCTTCTGCAACAGTGGTGTGTATCGCTTTGGCATGAAAGCACAATGGGTTGCTTTGTAGAGTTCTTTAGAAGTTCTCAGTCTTTCTGGAAGGTTCTCTGCAAAGTCTGCAGGAAAGGAGGTGTCTCTCAGCTATATTTCAGTGGAAGGTTATCCTGCAGAGAGTGAAGCAAATTCTAGTGTTGCAAATTCAAAGATTTTTCTATAGCAAACAGGATTGTCTCTGCTTGCAATTAAAAGAAAAAAAGAAAGCCTGTTTCTTGTCCTAGTGGTCATAAAGAACTCAAAAATTTGATCTGTTATGGCCTGCAGGTGATCTTACTCATGAATTTTGAATACCTCAAGGATAATAATACATTTTAGTTTTCTTGTTCCCCACTGAGTAAGTGTGGCTTAGCTCAGTTGCAGGCTGATTACTTGGCATTTTTCATTGTACTCAGTTTGGTGACCAGTCAGGTGGGCAGAGACAAATCACAACCAATAAAACAGGAATTTCTCCATCAGGATGGCAATCACTTTGTCAGGATTTGTCGCAGACAGGGTATTTTCTTTCACTGTGGACTGTATGAAGCTGAACCAGTTTTCCCCTGGTGTGGACTGAAAGGAATTTCAGAGACAGTTACCACAACTCAGCAGAAGGGCAGTTGCCTGCTGTAGCATGGCAACTTGAGGGCAGAGCAGCACTTCTAGGAAAAATATGTATGTCTCAGCTGAGATATCTTTCACTGAGGACATTGTATAGGAAAAAAAAAAACCATGGAGATCATTTCTAGTTGTCTTGGTTTCGGCTGCTGCCGGCAACAAAAGCGCCACGCGGCCGCCCCTCCCCCCGCTGGCGTGCGGAGGAGAATGAAAAAGAAAACAGGCAGAAACCGGTGGGTCGGGATAAGGGCAGTTTAACAGAACAGCAAACAGAGGGAAACAGGAACAACAATG
>Ga0065711_1010764_pt1 | contig 12650 bp, 11 predicted proteins | sample Hoacrofraction12_FD_59098 | JGI IMG/M metagenome (GOLD analysis project Ga0065711, IMG submission 59098) | Hoatzin crop microbial communities from Cojedes, Venezuela - Epithelial fraction 12 v2 (version 2) | ecosystem: Host-associated > Birds > Digestive system > Esophagus > Crop | place...
CAAATTTCTCGTTGACCTTATCAAAGGGTCTGGACTAAGTATAGAAAAGTTGTCAGGAGGAAGAGTTGACGAAGGCCAGTTAGGTGGAAAGGAAAGTTTCCGAGACAATCCCCTACCGATAATGTACCAGTCGGGATACCTTACCATTACAGGATACGATGAGGTACGTGAATGTTATATATTAGGATTCCCAAATGAAGAAGTTAGGAGAGGATTTATAAAAGACCTAGCTCCAGAATACTTAAGGACAAAAGCCAATGGCCCTTTTGATACAGGTTTGTTCGTAGATGAGCTTTTCGATGGTAATGTGGAAGGTTTTATGAAACGCCTTCAGACATTATATGCTAATCTCGATTTTGCGATAGCTGGTGACAAGGAAATGTATTTCCATAACACCCTGAATATAATCTTTATGATGGTTGGGTTATACTGCGATGTAGAAAAGCATACTTCTAACGGTTCTATGGATTTAACTATAAAAACGAATGATTTTATTTACATCATGGAACTGAAATATGACAAATCCCCAGAAGACGCATTGAAACAGATTGAAGATAAAAACTATGCCGCTCCTTTTGCTATGGATAAACGAAAAATTATTAAACTTGGCATTGAGTTTGACTCAAAGACACGTGGAATAAAAGAATGGCAGGTTAAATACAATTAATATGAGAATAATCTGTGATGCTCCAGGACAGACATGCAATAGACTGTGGACGTATGTTACTACAGTGGCGATGAAGAAAAGGTATATTATTAGTTAGTTACTATCATCAACAAAATTGTCCTAAAACAGAGATATAAATGAAGATAGCGATTCTTACATCAGGAATATTGCCGATTCCCGCGGTTCAAGGAGGTGCCGTGGAGAATCTTATAGATGCATACTTGGAATATAACGATGCGAATAAGCTACATGACATAACCGTCTATAGTGTTTATAATGATGAGGTCGTGAACCATAAGTCTTTATCTTCTGATGTGAATCACTACAAGTATATTAAAGTTAATACCGTCTTTTCTAAAATAAAGAAATTCTTTTATAAGCATCTGTTTAAGAATACATATTACCACTATACGATTGAATATTTCCTACACGAAGCAATACGAGATATAAAAGGTCAAAGTTACGATATTATTGTGTTAGAAAACCGCCCTGGTTATGCTTTGGCTTTATCAAAAGTTACAGATGCAAAATTGATATATCATATACACAATGATGTTTTGAATGATTCGTCTAATAATGGCTTGGAGATCTTTAATTTAGCATATAAAATCATTACAGTATCTGATTATATTAATAGGCGAATTCGAACGATAAATAATGATACATGTAAGGTTATCACCGTTAACAATGGAATAGATCTGACCCTTTTCCATCCTAATAAATTAACAAGAGAATCTGTTAGACAGGAGTTGAATATTCAGGAAGATGATTTCCTGATGGTTTACAGTGGCCGTGTAAATAAAGAGAAAGGTATAGATGTTTTGATAGATGCTCTAATTTTATTGAAAGATGTACCCAAAATAAAACTCTTGGTGATAGGAGGCTCTTTTTTCGGCAATGATTTTTCTGAAGATGCTTTTTATAAATCATTACGGGAAAAAGCAGAACAGATTCCTGATAGAATAATTTTTACAGGTTTCAAACCGTATAATGAGATACCAGATTATTTAGCAGCTTCGGATTTAGCAGTAATACCATCAGTATGGGATGATCCTTTTCCAACAACAGTTTTGGAAGCTCAGGCGATGGGATTACCTATTATTACAACGAATAAAGGTGGTATTCCAGAGGAAGTTTCTCCTGAGAATGCAATATTGCTTGATGTTGATGAAAATATGACTAAAAATCTGTCTGCTGCAATAGAAGCATTGTATAATGATGAACAATTACGTCATAAGATGAGTGAATGTTCTTTGTTACGGTCAAAATCTTTCAAAAAGGAGATCTTCGCAGAAACGTTTTTAAAGCAATTATCTTGATAGAATTAACGCCGTCGCTCCATCTGCAGAAACCTTTGAAGTTAAAGCGAATTTAATACAATCCTTCATGTAATCATAATCCCATTCGTTGTCGTTATAGCTATGTAGAGCGAGAACGATGGGCTTCTTGTATTTACGGCAGATTTTAATGTGTTTTATGAAGTCAGGCATAGGTGTGTTTTTACCTAGAAAATATCTTGGTATACAGTGAGTTCTTGGGTATATGAAATAGTCTGTAGGCAAGAAGGAACCGACGAAGCATATCTTATGTTCTTCTCCTAGTATTTCCCTTGAAGAATAATCTTTTCCACAGTTTCTTGGCGCGACAAAAATACTATCATCGGTCGTTATCTTAGACAATGATTTTTTAGCAGTAAGAATATCCCTTCTTAATACGTTGGTATCGTATGCATCTTCGTATGGATCTAATTTTTTAGAATGACTATATGAGTGTGAAACTATTCTGAAACCTTCCGCCCTGCAACTGTCATAAAAATCGTAATATTCTTTTCTGTCACCTATAACTGCGAATAAGCATTTTATGTTTAACTCGTTGCATAACTTAATCATCCTTCGCATTCCCTTTGGATCACCGTCATCATCGATAATAATTACGGTGTCAGACTTTATTTTCCATTTCTCATCTGTAATATATCCACATCGCCTATCTAGACGATATAGAGCATAAATCGTAGAGATAGATATGATTAACAACAAAATAGCCAATACCTTTTTATTCATTGTTATCTTCGTACAATGGGATTTTGGTGCGAATTTAATAAAAAAAGTAAGAAATCATGATGTTTCCTTATACTTTTCAGAAAAAAACATTATATTTGCATATAAAATGGTCGTATTGAGGTTCTATTAATGTGATAACTATGAGGACTCCATTTAGTGAATTAAAGAAACTTGCCAAGAAGTCACCTGATATGGGTATGCCTAGTGTTAAGGTAGCTCTTTTGGGTGATACAGCAACGCAGTTCCTTGCGACAGCAATGAAAGGCGATGCTATACAGCGTGGATTCTCTTTGGATCTTTATGAAGCGGAATATAATCAGGTAGAACGGCAATTCTTGGATCCAACGAGTGATTTGCATAACTTTAATGCAGATTATATTGTTGTATATCAGTCTTCACATAAATGGAATGAGCAATATAGCATGATGTCCGCTGATGAGCAATTGTCATTGGCAGACAATCGTTTGGCGTTTATTAAGGAGATTTGTTCACTTACAAAGGCTCGCATCATATATTTAAACTATGCAGAGATAGAAGATGGCGTTTTTGGTTCATACTCCAACAGAGTCGAAAGTTCATTTACGTACCAAGTGCGTAAGATGAATTATCTCTTAATGCAGTTGACTCATGAAATAGCTAACCTCTTTATTTGTGATATAGCAGGATTGCAGAATAAGTACGGCCGTGATTATATGTTCGATGCTGCGATCTATACTAGCACAGAGATGATACTTTCTGTAGATGCCGTACCTTTAGTTGCCGATCGTATTATCGATATCATCAGTGCTTCGTTGGGTAAATTCAAGAAATGTTTGATATTAGACTTGGACAATACATTATGGGGTGGTGTTATTGGAGATGATGGTCTTGAAGGTATCCAACTGGGACATGGATTGGGTATAGGCAAGGCTTTTACCGAATTCCAGATGTGGGTAAAGAAACTAAAGAATCGTGGCATTATCATTTGTATCTGTAGCAAGAATGACGAAGATAAGGCGAAAGAACCATTCCTGAAACATCCTGATATGGTGCTGAAACTGGATGATATATCTGTTTTTATGGCTAATTGGGATACTAAGGTGGATAATATACATGCGATACAACAGATTCTGAATATCGGTTTTGATTCAATGGTTTTTCTTGATGATAATCCTTTTGAAAGAAATATTGTTAGAGAAAACATACCCGGTATTACGGTACCGGAACTTCCGGAGGATCCTGCAGATTACTTGGAATTTGTTTATGGCGAGAACCTTTTTGAAACTGTTTCTTACAGTTCGGCAGATAAGGATAGAACAAAACAGTATCAGGTACAGGCAATGCGTGCATCTAGTGCAAAGACCTTTGCGAATGAATCAGAATTCCTCGCTTCTCTAAACATGGTATCTGTGGTTGAGCCATTTAATAAGTTTAATACGCCTAGAGTAGCACAGTTATCACAAAGAAGTAATCAGTTTAATCTCAGAACGATAAGATATACTGAAGGTGATATTGAAGCTATGTCAAAAGATGACGATGTTATAGGTCTAACATTTACATTGGAGGATAAGTTTGGAGATAACGGACTGATATGCGTTGTTATTTTAAAGAAGGTTGATGCGGAAACACTTTTCATTGATACTTGGTTTATGAGTTGTCGTGTATTGAAAAGAGGCATGGAAGATTTTACGCTTAACACTATTGTGGAGGTTGCAAAGTCTAAAGGATATAAGAAGTTAGAGGGAGAGTATATACCGACTCCAAAGAATGACATGGTTAAGAATCATTATTCAAATCTCGGTTTTAAAGCGACGGAAGAGGAAAACAAATATGTTTTAGATGTAGATACCTATACTTCAAGAAACTGTTATATAAGTAGAAAATAAAAATAGTAAATGTAAATATTATGGAACGTACAGAAATATTAGAAAAGTTGAATGAAATTTATAGAGATACTCTCGATAATGAGGATATAACTATCGAAGACGAGACTACAGCCGATGATATTGAAGAATGGGATTCTTTGTCTCATATACAACTGATTGTTGCAATAGAACGGGCGTTCGGTATTAAATTTACGTCTAAGGAAATTTTACGTTGGAACAATGTAGGAGAGATGATAGACTCTATAGAAAGTCATCTTTCAAAATAAATTTTCATGAAAGATCTGGTTTTTCATCATATAGGTTATGCTACGAATAGCATAAAAGAAACCTCTTCCTTTTATCTTGAAAGAGGATATAAAGCTAGTGAAATCATATATGATGAGGTGCAACAGACGAATATCTGTTTTCTTACAAAGGTTGGAAATCCGACAATAGAGTTGATAGAACCTGCAACAGAGAAAAGTTCCATACATAAAATTCTGAAAAAGAATGGAGTCCACCCTTATCACTGCTGTTATGAGGTGGAAGATATTGAGAAAAGTTTCGACCAGTTTGCCGAAGATGGTTTTACGCCTCTATTCCGTCCCGTTGAGGCCATTGCTTTAGATAACCGTCTGATATGTTATTTTTACAGGTCGGATGTCGGTTTCATAGAGCTTTTAAATAAGCTGTAGTTATTATGTTGATAAATTCGTTCCAATTTCTATACTTTTTTGTAATAGTTTTTGTCTTATATTATATTTTTAGCAGTAAGGCAAAACTTCAAAATCTAATATTGCTCGTCGCATCATATTACTTTTATGGAGCTGCAAATTGGAAGATGTGTATATTGTTGCTGGCAACAACCGTCATCTTTTATTTCATAGGTCTGGGAATAGAAAAATATAATGAATCCGATGAAAAGAAGGCATCACTGCTTACCACCTGTGGAATATCATTAGGAGTAGGTATTTTGTTATACTATAAATATTTGAATTTTTTCATAGAATCCTTTGCCTCTTTATTTACCCATCTCGGATTAAACTGTAATCCGATAACCTTTAATATCGTTCTTCCAATAGGTATAAGTTTCTTTACCTTTAAGTTGATGGGATATTTGTTAGATATACATCACGGAAAAATTGATGCATGTAAAGATTTCGTTGAATTTGCAGCATTCGTTTCCTTTTTTCCAACGATATTGTCTGGTCCTATCGACAGAGCAGGAAAGTTTATCCTGCAACTGCAGAAAAATCGTTCTGCTGACGGAGACTTAATGATAGAAGGTTGTACCCAACTAATGTGGGGAATGTTCATGAAAATGTGTATATCTGATAGACTAAATATATACAATGAGGCGATATTTAATAATATGCAGTTTCATAATGGTGCGTCCGTAACATTAGCATGCTTGTTATATCCATTACAGATGTACACCGATTTTGCAGGTTATTCAGATATGGCAATTGGAGTAGGAAAAATGTTAGGGTTGAAGGTCGCTAAGAACTTTAACTATCCCTTCTTCGGTCGTAATATCGCTGAATATTGGCGAAATTGGCATATCTCATTAACAAGTTGGTTAACGGATTATGTATTTATGCCATTAAACGTAAAATTTAGGGACTTAGGGAAATGGGGCTCAGAATTAGCGATACTTATCACATTTGTACTTATAGGTTTATGGCACAATGCAGCGTGGACTTTCGCATTATTTGGCTTGTATCATGGTTTGTTATATTTACCCTCAATGATGAGTGGATCCTTCTTTAAAAAGAAAAAGCTGCAGCTTAATGCCTGTAAACTTCCTAAATGTGCGGATGCATTGAAAATGCTACAGACGTATTTGTTAGTAGCCTTTGGTTTGATTATATTTCGTTCTCAGGGAATTAATGAGATAGGATTAACGCTATCACGCATTTTTTCATCATGGGATATACCCTTTATCGATACCAATAGTTTAGGGTTTTCATTTATTGGATTGATAGTCTTGTTTCTTAGTGACGCAAATGGTGCTTGGAAAACTTTTCCTTGGATAGATAAAATACCTTCGGTATGTAAGGTCTCTATGATTATTGTAGCCTTGTTATTAATGGGCGTTTTCGATGGTAGTCAGTTTATATATTTCCAGTTTTAGATGAAGAAGTTTCTGCTATTTATAATATTCTCTCTAGCTATAACATTTGTTGTAGATAGAGTTCTGGCTATAGGAATGTCGTATATTCACCAAAAATCGAATTTTACAGACTCTTATAAACTAAATATGGATGTTTATAACGTTGATGAAGATATTCTTTTTATGGGCTCTTCGCGCGCACATCATGTATATGTACCTTCTGTAATAGAAGACACCTTGGGAGCTCCAGTATATAACGCTGCTTTATGGGGTATGCAAAATATCTATTTTCAATACGCAATGTTGAATTTAATTCTTGAACGTTATACGCCAAAGGCCATATTTTATGAAGTACATCCTGTTGATATTCTAAAAACACCGTTCTCTGATACTGAGCGTCTTAATAAGTTGAGTTCATACATTGGAATAAATGGCGTAACTGATAGTTTGATGAAGTTTACAGGTAAATATACATACTACAAACTATCTCATCTATATAGGTATAATGGCAGTTTAATAAATGATCTTTGTGGCATAACCATAATCAATAATTCGCAGTTAGATTGTGGGTATAAACCGTTATACACGCATGTTAAAGAGGGTGAGCAACCAGATGATTTCAATTTTCCTATAGATAGTGTTAAGTTGGATTTTATGAATAAGTTTATATCTTTGTGTAAAAAGAAAGATATAAAATTAATATTTACATGTTCCCCTATGTACCTGAGATCGCCTCAGATAGTGGAGACTTTTAATAAGTTTGACAGTATTGCCGTATCTAACAAGATACCATATATAGACAATCTTTCAAATGCAGAAATAGTTAATAATCCACGTTTCTTTGCAGACAGAGGACATTTGAATAATGAGGGCGCACATAAATTTTCCTCTATATTTGCACATCAAGCGAAAATTCTTTTAAAGGATGAAAAAGAGTAAACAAATAATGCGTGCGTATTTAGCAATTATAACATTAATTGCACTGCCACTATCTATTCACGTTTGGGGGTCTATTGACGACACTGTTCGTGAAGGGAGTACTATATACTTAGTTCCCGTTTATGGGCAGTCGTTGGCCTTAGGTGAAGAGGCTCAACTCGTAACAGATGTAGATTCTTTACTAAAAGCATGTGATTATAGGTTACTTGGGGTAGAGTTAAACAATAACCTAGGCTATTTTCATCAGGAGGATTTATGGAAGCAACGTTTAAAGTTGATTTTAAGAAGCAATAAACGTAGATTTGAAACTAGCTGTTATTCCTTGGGAGCATACCTAATAGAATCACTCATATCCCATGGTGACGATAGTTCGTATGTTTGTACATTTGAAGCAGGATGTGGTGCTACATGTCTAGAAGATATGAGTAAAGGTAGTATTGCGTATGAGAAGTTTATTGATCAGTTGCAGAGAATAAATAACGTGGCGAGAGAGAAAAATTGTAATGTTATCATTCCTGCTTTCTGCTTTGTGCAAGGAGAGACAAATCTAACGAGTTCAAGAGATTCTGATTATCGTCGCAAGTTGAGTGAATTTAGACAGAATCTGGAAACAGATATTAGGAGAATCTTTTCTGACCAGAAGAATTTATTTGCTGGTAGAAAATCTTTGGCTTGTGTGTTGTATCAAACATCCTGTTTGTCTATAGCAGAAGATGGATATAATCCTTTAGATTATGATTCTCATGTATTAAATGTGCCTAATGCACAGAGGCAGCTCATAATGGAAGATAGCACATTTGTGGCGTCTTGTCCTGTATACCAATTTAATGTTGTCAGAGAATATGTACATATAGATGCTAAAGGACAACAATCATTGGGTAAGTATGAAGGACGGGCTGTGGCAGATCTTTTATTTGCAAATAAGAAAGATATTGGATTTCAACTAAAAGATATGTCTATAGATGGTAGTTGTATAGTTCTTTCGTTTGATATACCAGAGCCTCCGCTGTCTATAGATACAAGCATCGTTAATAAAGTTGCTAATTATGGATTTAGCGTGGTAACGCCAGAAAACAAGAATATATTAGATAGGGTGGAAGTGCGTGATAGTACTATTGTTCTCTATTGTAATAAAAATGTTGAATCTGGTTTAAAGGTAAGATATGGTATGAACGGCGATGTATGGAAAAGCGGAAGACTACATGGACCGAGAGGAAATATCTGTGATTCTGATACTTTGAGTAATTATCTATATATGTTTGAAGTCTATTCCGAATAAATTTGAAATTATTAAAAATTAATTGCTTGCCATGAGCGGTAGAGTAGAAAAAAGCGTTAAGAATATGAAAGTAGGGATGATATTTTACATATTGTCTTTTCTTCTTGCTTTTTTTTCTCGTAAAATATTCTTGGATTGTTTAGGGGCGGATTTTATAGGCTTAACAGGTACATTAGGTGAAATACTGAGCTTTTTGAATATAGCAGAATTAGGTCTTAGTTCTACAATCGTATATTTTCTTTACAAACCTTTGTTATATGACAATCGCAGGGAGATTTGTAAAATAACTTCTATGTTGTCATATCTTTACCGAATAGTTGGGTTTGTTATATTGTTTGGAGGAATAACCGTAAGTCTTTTTTTCCCATTAATGTTTAAAGATGTATCATTGGATTTGCCATTAATATATTTTACATTTTATACATTTCTGGCATCTTCTGTCGTCGGCTACATATTCAATTATAGAATGTTGATCTTGTCTGCAAATCAACAACAATATTTGGTTGATATGTATATGCAGTCTATGTCTATCCTTCAGGGCATTACTCAAATCATCTTAGCTTTAGTTTATAAGAATTTATATTTATGGATTTTTGTTCAATTCCTTTTTAGTTTACTTGGTTGCATATTATTAAATTACCGCATAAATAAATATTATCCTTGGTTAAAAACAAATTTAACTGCTGGGAAGCTCGCTTTGAAAGATTATCCAGAAATTATAGTTAAGACCAAACAACTGTTTGTACAATGCATAAAAGAATTTTTAATAACTCGATGTGATCAGATAATGATTTTTGCTTATGTATCATTAAAAATGGTGGCATATTATGGAAACTATACGATGATAATAAATAAGGTTGTTTTGGTAATAAACATCTTATTCAACGGAGTTAAGGCAGGAGTTGGTAATCTTGTGGCAGAGGGTGATGATCATAATACAATGAAAATTTTTTGGGAATTGACCTCTCTTCGAACTTTTTTTACAGGTCTTTTGATATTTCCAACAACTTTGTTTATTAAACCTTTTATTGTTTGTTGGTTGGGAGAGGAATATGTATTAGATGATACTATCGTTTATCTGTTAGTGACATATTTTTTCTTTGCATTAATGTACAATGTGGTATCTATGTTTATTTTTGCATACGGATTATTTAGGGATGTTTGGGCCTCATTTGTTGAACTGATATTGTCGTTTGGAGGAATGTTACTATTAGGTCCATTTTATGGAATAACCGGATTATTAACCGCAAAAATAGTATATTATATTTTTGTTATGTCATGGAAACCATATTTTTTGTTTAAGGAAGGATTCCATAAAAGTGTGTTTGTTTTTTGGCGTGGTATGCTAAAGTATATTCTTATATTTATTATATTTATGTTGATTACTCTTTTTGTCAAAATAGCGATAGTAGACGGAATGGATTGCTCATGGTTAAATTTAATTATTTATTCTATAATTGTTTGCTCTTTAATACTTATTTCATATTTTGTTAGTTTACTGATATTTACAGATGGCATGAAATACTTTCTATCTCGTTATCCTCGTGTTTACACTGTAATAAAGAGATTTATACCATTTTGCTAAATAATATTGAAAGTTCTTCCGGCTTTCCTAAAGTTTACCAAAACGTCCTATAATAAAATGAAAAATACCAAGCAAAATCATTCCGTTCTTTTTCAGACGATTATGCTCATATTTATTGATTGCAACAATATGTCTAATCAATTCTTTTGCTTGAGATCTCAAGCAATGATTACGTTGTCCACGAAGTAACATATTGCGTGCAATATAGTAATTGCGTAAAGGTGAATGGTTGGAGATACGAATAGTTTTCCCCATAACGTTTACAAGTCTACTGTCTTTGCCAAGTTCATGAAGTAATCGGACCGTATTTATACGCAAAATTTTGTAACCACATCTCCATATCTGGTTACAAAAATCAATGTCTACTTCATCAATAAACATTTTTTCGCAATAATGTTCAGTTCGTTCCCATGCTTCCACACGTGTTAAACTTCCAGATGTAATACAAGCACCAACATATTCTTCTTTGCATGTCCTTTTAATTCGGTCTTTATTGTGTTGACCAATATAATCCAAATCACAGGCGATAACACCCAATTCTTCATTTTCACAGTATAATCTATATGTCTCCACTATATTGGGAGGAACCACAGAATCTTGGTCAAGAGTAAGAACCCAGTCGAACTCATGAGCTACAGCATACTCCATTTGCTGATTTAATGCACGAGCAACCCCGAAATTTTCTTCATTTTTCAACAAGAGGACATTAGGTGTTTGGTTAACCAAACGTTCTATTTCTAATATATTTTTAGAATTATTGTCTATTAAAAGAATTTTATTCACTTGATTTTCTATTGCCGCAATATTTTCCTTCAATCGCTCTATGTCAGGATTGTATGTTATAATGCCTGTTATAATCTTCATATATTTCTAATATTAAATTTGATATATTTTGTAAGTGTAATGCTCTCTCATATATACTGCAGAAAGCATGAACATTTGTTCGTACTTAAGTTATCTACACTCTTTGACTGAATGTACGACGCAGCCAAATACGTATGTTACTATAGGCATCGGTTACTCGCTGATTTAAAGCCTTTTTTAATCTACAAGAAGGCCATTCTACAATGTTCCAATCAAAATCTTTCATCTTTTCAGGATGCGTGTCCCGTATGTGTTCCACCATGCTTACCGACCGTTGTTCTATTACGATGTTTTGTAGAAACTTAGGCCATTTCAAACGACGCATTATCCATCGCTTTAGTGGAATATCTTGGCGGAGAAACTGTACCAATGTGTCGTAACGCATAGAAACGTTTTGCCCCCATCTGTATATAAAAAGATGTTTGTCATATAACCACACATTTGCATGGACTATCGCCTTTACGTTGAAATAGTAGTCACATGAAGGATAGGCCGCTTCATCATATCCACCTAGTTTCATAACCGTTTCGCGTTTCATAAAAACTCCAGTCGGTGGATATTCACACACCATTAGTACGTCCCATAGTTTTAATTGGTAAAGTGGTCTTTTCCCTGTTAGACTTTGTATTGGCTTTTGTCCTTTGTCCTCCCATACTGCTTTTGTAGAGAAAATGATGTCTGCTTCGGGTTTTATTCTAGTTATTCTCATACATTCGGAAAGAAAGTTAGGGTAAAGTAAATCGTCATCGTGTAGTAGTACTATATAGGGACTACGACATAATTCTACAAGACGATTCCAGTTACCAGTCATCCCCATGTTTTTTTCATTTTTATAATATATGATACGATCGCAGTCTAGAGCAGTGATATATTGTTCGGTTTCATCATTACGCTCAGGATTGTCGTCGCTTACTATTATCTCATAATCGTTAAACCCTTGCTGTGCTAATATGCTGTCTATTGTTTCTCGTAGTAGTTCTACGCGTTTGTAGGCAGGTATGCATACTGCCATTGTAGGTACCTTATTTGTTTGTTTACCACAGATCTGAATAGATTTAATATCAGCATATACGTAAAAATTGTCTTTCATACTGAGACTGTCGTCAACTTTTTTACCAGTCATTGTGACGAGATCATCATTTGTTTTCTTCATATAATGTTTATAACTCAAGTTTCGCAAGTGTCAATCATATTGCATAAATTAACATAATATAAGAACAAAAAAAGCTTTGAAATTTGCATAACTCATAGAAAATGAGTAACTTAGTAATCGCAAAACAACTAAACGCAAACATCAAA
>Ga0065711_1046872_pt1 | contig 12650 bp, 7 predicted proteins | sample Hoacrofraction12_FD_59098 | JGI IMG/M metagenome (GOLD analysis project Ga0065711, IMG submission 59098) | Hoatzin crop microbial communities from Cojedes, Venezuela - Epithelial fraction 12 v2 (version 2) | ecosystem: Host-associated > Birds > Digestive system > Esophagus > Crop | place...
TCTAACCCACAAGCTTTCAACTCCTTCTTCACTTGCCCCCAGGCCAAGCTCAATGCATTCCAGTTGCTCCCTCACATATAGAGCAACTCCCCCACCTCTCCTTGTTGACCTGTCTTTCCTAAAGAGTCTGCAGCCATCCATGACAGCATGCGGTAGCTTCTATGTGCAGTTTAAATCATTGAAGAAAATCTAGTTTCTGATTAAAGGGGTCTAGTAGCGTTAGACATGCCATGAGGAGGTGGGAGAGGAAAGAGCAATGTGAAAACTGCTGCCTGTTTATAAGTCCCATCCAACTACTGGCTCCCAGTTCTTGAGAGTTTTTATTTAAGATTGGGGACTGCAAATCCATGCTGAAATGTGGCATAGATAATGACAATCATATATTTTTTGTTTTTATTCTGTGGTTCCCCTTCTTTCTTCTGCATTAAAAGTGGGAACATGATAGGCTAATAACTGTGGGAGTACATCTACAGACGGGGAAAAAAACCAGCAATCCAAAAGACAACGGGGTTTCATTACATGAGAGGTTTTCACTTGTTGCGACTTGCATTAGTGGCCGCTGAAATAGGTCAGCTTTCAGGGAGCCAAACAATGTGCAGACCATGCTGTCGGCAGTATGTTTGCATTTGATGCTGGGAAACTGGAGGAACTGAAGTGGTTCTTTTACTTTAGTGGGGAGACCATTATCTGTTTATGACAGGAAATACAATGATGCTCATAAAGAGCAGGGAGTTTTCCGATACTTAGCCTCCCTCTAAAAGTTTTTAGTTCCCTTTTCTATGCCTGACAAAATATTAGGATTAGTAAAATAATTATTATGACTTCTGTATAATAATAGAAATCAAGCAAATGGGAACAGTGAGAGCTATTCTTTTCTTTACCTGCTCTTGTACTAAAAATGTCTTGGATCCTGCTCTGAACAAAACACCTCTGTAACCTTATTCTGTAAAACTTATTTAAATTACAGGTTGCAGTACATGAATTAAAGCTCCTGAACTGCACCAGTTAGAATAGGTACCACAAAAAGCTTTGTTCTCAATTAAAATTCCTGTTATATTTTTCATTAGCTCCTTGAGCAAAACCTGATTTGCTCAAGTTAAAATCTCTGTCTGCGGCAGTAGGATGGTTCTCCCGTAAACCATTTCTTTTGGGAGAAGAAGACTCAGCTATTTATTTGCCAGGGACAGGAGTGTCTTTTTGGATTTCCTGCTAATGCTCAGTATGGTGTCAGTGGAAACAATGTCAGCTTTCCTGGCTTGGCTGTCCGTGTCAGATGGGTCTTCGCTGCAATGTCTCGCCTTGCCTTGAAGAAGGCAAAGAGAGTATGTCCCTAAAATATGTTAGGAAGGAAAAGAGCCTCAATCATGAAGGCTAGGGACAGGCTGGTTGAGAAGTGAACAGGGTGATGTGTACACTCCTTGCGCTCTCTCTCCCTTATTTTATGAATATGAATGTTTGTTTTGAGAGGGATAATGTTGAGGAGGTTGTTTTTTAAACTGGGATATCAGGTGAAAATGTCAGGTGCTACTTACAAAAGTACAATTCACTTTAGAAAATACCAAATGATTAAAAATACTTGAAAGGGGCATGAGAGTCATAAAATGGTTTGGGTTGGAAGCGAGCTTTAAAGGTCATCTAGTCCAACCCCCCTGCAATGTTTCTAGGGATGGGGCATCTACCACTTTTCTGGGCAATCTGTGCCAGCATTTCACCATCCTCATTATAAAAAATCTGTTCCTTATATGTAGTCTGAATCTACCCTCTTTTAGTGTAAAACCATTCCCTCTCGTCCTACACTCCCTAATAAAGAGTCCCTCCCCATCTTTCCTGTAGGCCCCCTATAAGTACTGAAAGGCCGCAATAAGGTCTCCCCGCAGCCTTCTCTTCTGCAGGCTTAACACCCCCAACTCTCTCAGTCTCTTCTTCTAGGAGAGGAGTTCCATTCCTCCGATCTTTTTTGTGGCCCTCGTCCGGACCTGCTCCAGCAGGTCCATGTCTTTCCTGTGCTGAGGGCTCCAGAGCTGGATGCAGGACTCCCGGGGGGGTCTCACCAGAGCGGAATAGAGTGGCAGAATCACCTCACTTGACCTGCTGGCTATGCTTCTCTTGATGCAGCGAAGGATACATTTGGCCTTCTGGGCTGCGAGCGCTTTTTGGTGGTTCATGCCCAACTGTTCATCCACCAGTACCCCCAGGTCCTTCTTGGCAGGGCTGCTCTCAATCCCTTCATCCCCCAGCCTGTATTGATACTGGGGCTTATCCTGGCCCATGTGCAGGACCTTGCAGTTGGCCTTGTTGAACCTCATGAGGTTCACATGGGTCTACTTTCTGAGCTTGTCCAGGTCCCTCTGGATGGCATCTGCAAAGTTGCTGAGGGCGCAGTCGATCCTCCTGTCTATGTCATTGATGAAGATATTAAACAGTACTGGTCCCAATACGGACCCCTGAGGGACACCACTTGTCACTGATCTCCGTCTGGATCAAAGTGGCCTTTGACCACTACCCTCTGGATGCGACCATCCAACCGATTCCTCATGTACTGAACAGTGCACCCATCAAATCCATCTCTCCAATGTAGAGAGAAGGATGTCATGGGGAATTGTGTCAAAGGTCTTAATGAAGTCCAGATAGAAGACATCCGTAGCTCTTCCGTTGTCCGCTGGTCACTCGGATCGTAGAAGGCCACTGAGTTGGTCAGGCAGGACTTGCCCTTGGTGAAGCCATGCTGGCTGTCTCGAATCACCTCCCTGTCCTCCACATGCCTTACCAGAACTTGTAGGAGGATCTGTTCCATGATCTTCCCAGGCACAGAGGTGAGGCTGACAGGTTGGTAGTTCACTGAACTTCAAGAAGTTCACTTGTATCATGGACTTGGTGGATTATTCCTGCATGTGATACAGCAGCTTGGCTTTAAAGTTACCTGGTTGTTTTTGTTGCAGTTCTTGTGCTCGTTGGCAAGACGAAACCAAGTATTTGTGAACTTTATAAACATTATCTGGGATGGTACTGTGAATATTATTTTCTCTTATATTTAGTATAGAGGTGATATTTCCCTTGCTTCAAGTAAAATCTAGATGTATTTCTTCAGATTATTACATAAGGAAGAAAGAAGATACTTGGTGCAGAGAAGAAACAGATTTCTTTGGAGAATCATTTGCAATTGAGGGTATCTTCTAACTTGAAATAAAGTTTTGTGACAAAAGAATAATTAAGATTAACTGTAAAAAAATCCCCACGAAGTGTTTAAACTACTGTTTATCCTCTTGAAAATATTTTTTTGTCTTTTCAGGGACTGTGACTCTTTCTAACCTGCTTTTATATGCACAAGTTTTCCATGACACAAACACATATTATAAGCGTAGTATTATGTCATATTACAGATGTACGAATACACTATACGTAAATCGTGGAAAACCTTTCCATAGCACAAGTGGAACGGTCTGAGGGTATGTAACTAAATGGCATCAATACAAATACAGAATTGGATTAGTGGTTAGGTATGAAGGATTTTTTAAATGGTCCTTTTCAGACTTGATGTGATTAGTGTCAAGATAGATGCGAATATATGATCATCTTAGCAGTTCAACAGATATCGTTCAATGTATTTGTTTTAGAAAAATTGTAGTTCAAACAGGTTAATGTAATACTACATTCTGAAAAGGACCCCGTTTACGTTTGGTGAAGGTTTTTTTCATTTTATGATTACATGGATGTTTTCAGCAAGAATTCTAAGAAGACTTAACTGTACACAAGATGTGGCATTCCTCTCCTAACTGCTTTTTCATTCTTCATCATCCTGCCTATTCAACTTTGTGACTCTCAGTTTTCTCTTAACAGGTGTCTCATTTTTAAATGTTTGAACTAATCCTTAAAGTGCTTAAGGTTTCACTCTTACTGAGGTTAAAGACAGACTTTAAAATAACAAAAGCATATGTTTTCTAGTATATTGCAAGCTAGTACGATGGACTAGTCAGGAGAAGAATCTCCTGTCCTAATCGTATCCCATTTATTTTGTCAGCTGTGGACTGTACAGGAGGAGGGAGAGGAGGGTGGAATGGGCTAGGCAGAGGAATTGATCACCTGGGGAGAAGAAGTGTCAGAGGAGCTTTGCTTTGCTTTGCATTTTCTGTTGCTTTTCTGAAAGCAGGCTGCTGTTTTCTAGCAACATGGAGTAAATGTTTTGTCTTTCATTCTTCTGGAACTTACCTGTTGTTACTGTGGTTTTGGTTCTGTTGTTTCCCGTTGCATGATAATTCTGATACATCTTCCCTACTCTGTTTGGTTTTTTAATCTTATGCGTTTCACCCTCGTGTTGTGTTACTGCACCATTTGTTCATCTCCCCTCCCCTCACCCCCAAACTGTACAGCATGAGATACTAAAAGCAGCTTTCACGTCCTGCACTAAAAATGCTATAAACCAAACAGTACGTGCTTCAACTGTTTAAAAAAATCTAAATTTTTTTCTTAAGAAAACCACCTCATTTCTTGTAACATTAAGAATTGCCCCATCTTATGAGGATAGAATCATGGAATGGTTTGGGTTGGAAGGGACCTTTAGAGGTCATCTAGCCCAACCCCTCTGCAGTGAGCAGGGACATCTTCGACTAGACCAGCTTGCTCAGAGCCCCATCCAACCTGGCCTTGAATGTTTCCAGGGATGGGGCCTCCACTGCCTCTCTGGACAACCTGTGCCAGTGTTTCACTGCCTTCATTGTAAAAAATTTCTTTCTTATATCCAGTCTAAATCTTTCCTCCCTTAGTTTAAAGTCATTACTCTTGTCCTGTTGCATCAAGCCCTGCTGAAAATATTTTCCCCATCTTTCCTGACGGCCCCCTTCGGGTACTGAAAGGCTGCTACAAGGTCTCCCCGCAGCCTTCTGCAGGCTGAACAGCCCCAACTCTCTCAGCCTGTCCTCATAGAAGAGGTGCTCCATCCTTCACATCATTTTTGTGTCCCTCCTCTGGCCCTGCTCCGACAGCTCCATGTCCTTCTTGTGCTGGATATAATATTTGTCACTAAGTTTTGCGCATTTATCCAGGCAAAACCAAAACAATCTCAAAGGGGGCTATCTTCCTTCACACGTCCTGTGCTGATGTCCCATAGCAGCACAGTATAACAAAGGAGGAAAAAAAACCAGGTCGTACACTTCCTAATCATTACTGTCCCAGCTTTTACTAAGAGATCACTCATAAAAACCAGATCTGTCACAGTAAATTATGTCAACATTTGTCTAGGATCCAAACTGTCTCTTAGGCATGGAGGTGTTCTTTCTCATTATTTGGTATAATACTACTGAAGCAATACTTGCCGGGTATGTTTCTATGCTATGGTTCACACCTACCAGATGCCAGATCTGTCTGTCATTTGTTAAAATGCTGATGTTTTACACAGTAATTTAATTAAAGCTTTGAGCAGGATTTTCCTCAGTCTTACACATCAGTTCAGTGTTGCTCCAAGTGGAAGTTACAGATTATACTCTTATTTCAATATTTTTATTACTTACATTTTTTTTACAAACTGATAGTATTTTTATTGCACTAAGAAAAAAATAGCAACATTTGAAGGTTTATCAGGTGGTGTAAGTAGTGTTACTGTTTGTGGTGGTACATAATATTGTGTATGGTGGTACATGAAACTGATATTTCTTAATTTTTTTTATATAAAACTTGTAACATTGTTTTGGCTGAGGTGCGTTTTTAGTTGTTTCAGCTTTGCGTTTTTATTTTACTTTTAAGATAAATGCTGTTTGAAGTCTTGTGGAATGGGAATTTCTGTGCTGTAGGCTTTATAATGTTTAACGGTGCTGCTTAAACCTAGGTGATGGAGGATGATGCTTCAAATAGAAATATGCTTAATAAATTGTTAAATAAATTACGAAGACTTACTTCTCCAGAAATAAGCTTGATTTTTGACTCCCTGTCCTATGTCAGACACCTGCTTTATTCTTAAACATGCTGAGCAGTCAGCCTGTATCACTGAGGTCTGATGAAACATTTGGATACTGAGCATGTTTGACAAATCTGGTTGGGCACTAAACAGGGATAATAAATAATAATAAGAAACAGGAATTAAATGTCAGTCAGATGTGAATAATACACATGCTAACACAAACATCCTTGTTTATATCACACTTCAAAAATAATGAATATGAAATGTATAATATTTAAAAAGCATTTTCTTAATCTTTTTAAGAAGTTCCATGGTTGTGGATATACTGGTGTAAGAATTGAATTAAGATCCTCTCTTTTAAAAAAACATTAATTTTGAAAACGAAATGTTACTTAATTTCTGCTTACAAAGTAGTTTTTAAAATTATGCTAATCTGGAAATCATGCCGGTTTTCTTTGGTTTTGCCTTTGTCATTAATTGTTTTCACTCCTTTTACACATCAGTGTAAGAGCCAGTGTAGTTGTAGGGGGGGAGCTGCTGCACACACTTTCTTCAGTACACCATGATGCAGATGATTTAGGGTTTGAGACGGAGATATTTGTACAAAGCTAGGGCTTTAGCTCTTGAATCTTTCCCGAGGTTTCAGGCAGTATTGGAAAACGATTGGTCAACAAAGTCCCATAGACTTTTTGATATTTACAGCAGCAAGGAAACACATGTACAAAATAAACCGGCTTTTAAGAGATTAAGAGTCTGAGTTTGAGGAGTTGGAGTTTGTGCAATGTTAGGTGTTTTCCATGTGCTAGTTAGATTTTAACTCGACACTGTCCCTTTAGCAAGAGTCTAAGACTAAAACTGTCACTCCTGAGCTGTGCTGCTGATTGTTGTTTTCCTGCAGTATTGTTAATTTGGTGGTGGTGGGGAAAATAAAAGACAGAGAGAAGAGTCCAGAGACCGCTAAACTGAAAAAAATTAACTTGGCAGTAACACATCTATTTTACTGCTTAATATAAAATAGTCCACATTCACAGCAGAATTATATGAAGTTTTGGGGGGCAGGAAGCATGAAAGGGGGGAATATTTACATTTAGCTGGTAGTCTTAACTTTTCAGTCTCTACTTTAGCTACATTTCTGCGTTTTTAATTAGGGTTGAGTACCCAGAGTGTAATGATGATAGTTATGGCTCAGCTCTCCACACTTTGGTTTTTCTCTGTCTGGGATGGCTCATTTAGGCCCTGGCTTACACTAAGCACGGAGTTTTTCAATAATATGAAGAGGCATGAACGATCTTTATACTTGGATAAATCGGAGGTCTCCATGTCGTGTCCTGACAAGTAGCATGAGCGCGCTGGGGAGCTCACATGCTTCTCTTGCAGGGCTCTCGTTCTTCCTGCCTTGTCTCCCAAGGCTCTGAGCGTGTACCTTTGTCCCATTGCTTTCCAAAGCACGTTTTCATTTCCCCTCTGTATGCGTTACTCTGGATATGTCATTTTCCTCCTTGTGATGTCTCCTGGCTTCTCTTCTCTTTGGGGATGAGGGAGTTGAGGGCATCAGCTGCCCTGCCAGGATGCTACCCCATTTATTGCAGCAGCTGAAGCCCAGAAGTCGTAGCAGCATCCTCTGGTGCTGCCTGGTTACTGCCTCCCAGCCTCTTACAGCTTCTGCGCCTGGCATCCTGCTTGGCTGGCCGTACATCCATGAAATGCCCCAGCCTTGGAGGAAATAATCACCCCCCCCGCTTTTTTTTTCCTTCCCGCCAGCAGCCCTAGTCTGAGAAGCTGAATCGGTCTTTTCTTGTTTACACAAACATATGAAAATGTTCATGAATGTTTCCTGTGTGTAAACTAGGATTTTTCTGAATGTTTTTCTCGCTCCAAAATGGAATTTTAAAAATAATTATAAAAGCTTCTTTTTTCATTCTGCAAGTATTTCAGGTGTACTGAGGGAGCCTTAGTGAGAGTGAGACCTTGGATAAGCCACGTAGTAAGATGACCCCTTAAAATTCGTGGCAGAATAGATGGAACAAAAACTAAAGATGAAAGATAAAATATTACAGCCCTCCTAACTGGGAGGGGGTCACAGAGGGAGAAATATAGGCTTCTACAAGACCAGTAGCTTGTGACAGAACAAGAGCTAAACCTAGATATTATTTCTCAGCCAAAGTTAAAAATGTTGTGTTTTTGTTACCTCCATATATCAATATTTTTAAGATATAAGTAGGAAAAAAACAGTTGAAATTTTAAATAAAAATACCTTAAATTTCTAACATCAGGGTTTTTCTCTCCAGTAAAAGAGAGCACTTGTAATAGTTTCTGCGATTCTTTTCCACCTTTATGCCCTTTTGTTTTTTTTAATTAACATATGCTGCTCTCATTTTCTGTTAAGTACACAAATTCCTATGACTTCAACTTTTTCATAGAAGATTAACAGAAATGTCTAATATCACTTCTCCTAACTGTTATATTCTGTTCCAGTATTCAGTTAGGGTGAAGACTATTCCTGCTGACAAGGAGCAATGTACAGTATTGGTGGTGCTGTTTTTGCACTTTATTCTTTTGTGTCCAGGTGGAACGTTTGGGGTCGTGGACATGAAAGGTTATTTTGTAATTTGGAGAAGATATCTTTGTGAAACCCCAACAGTTATCGATTAATATAAGAGCTGCCTTTCAGGTGACTGGAAAAGTAATGGAATAGTAAAGGTGGCTTTACCTTCCTCTTTTTTTCCTCTCCCAAGAGTCCTCTGCAAATGATAACCTCATGAGGTCCAGAACAATTTGTTTCTTTTGTTAAGCTTAACTTTCTGTACCTTGATCCCAGTTACACTGTTGCATCCCCTAGTTCATGCTTGTGCAACACTGCAGATTTTTGTGAGCTTCAGTGAGACTTGAGCCTAGGACCCACCTCGTTTCTGAGTGTGACTAGCATGCTAATTTTGCAGTCTCTTCCAATACCACATTTTAATCGCTCAGTATCTTGCAGACTTCTGCAGTTCTTTGTGGGTGAGCTAGTACTGATACTTTGTCGTATGAAATTTCTATATAAAAAAGATGTCACTGTTCTTAGTTTTCCTTCTTCAGGGGATTTGTAACTTTGAAAAGCAGTAAGATTCGTCTAGGCTATACATTTATAAAAATATGTCCTGCTTATAATTTCTGAAAATGTCCCCTCCGTGTTGCTCGTAGTGCTTGCTTTTAGGGATTCTTTTTTCACTTGATGTTCTTAATGATGCCTCTAGATTTCCAAAAATAAAGAAGATTAGCACTATTCGTTCTAAAACTGACATTCATTTGTGCAGATTATTTTTAATGTGCTTTTATGTACCTCCTACGCTCAAAATGTGTCACTACTTTTGATTTTTTTTTTATACGAGTAATTAATTTTCCTTTCACTTTGTTTCCACATTTTGCATCTTTCTTGAAACAACTACTCTCGCATTTTGCGGGTGTATGTGTGTTTGTCTGTATTTACACTGTATGTACTTGTATAATAATTCAAAGTTTTATACTTTCTCTAGACCATTATTTGCACTACAGTTCTGTAGTATAATCGAGTCCATGATTATTGCCTGACTACTCAACCTAAAATCTAAAACCGTTTAAAGCTTGCAGGCCACTATCTGCTTTACAAATGAATATCTGCTCATGGTTCAGTGTTCTTGCATACTTTTCATACTTCTCTGTGTGTTTGTGTATGTCTCTGCAATCCCAAAACACCAGTGTTTCTCTTTTTTTACCTCCTTCCTTCAGCAGTGATTTCTTCTGGTCGTGACAGTCTGCTGTGGCACTCTTTGGATCAGCGACATTCTCCTGACATTTCTCGTCAACCACCACAGGCTTTCAGTAATCCCATTTTGAACAGAAAATCCTATGAAATGTTTCTGCAAGCTCCTTACCACAACAAACCACTAACTGTCTACAGCCGCACAGGAGCTAATAGCCTAGAGTAGTACATTTGAGTACATAGTTGTTCTCTAGTTCCATTTATTTTCTTGGAAGATTTTTGTTGCAAGGTGACTCTTAATTCTCTTTGTTTCACTGCTTGTCTGAATCTAATTGAGAAGATCTCAAAGGCACAAAGAATTTCAATTTTGAGTGCACTGCCTGTAGCCTTTTCTACCTTAGAAAACATTTTTCTTCTTGAATATCCTGTTTGTGTAGCAGTAGTCCTGAACTTCGAGTAGCTTGTGTCCACGGGTGAATAAGCTATGTAAAGGTGGTCATAATCAAATTCATACTTCGTTCTAGTTTACTATAAAATTTTAAAATAGGATGGAGTGTTTTGTTTTTAAAACAGATTGATTCTTACATAGAGTTGGCATGGGAGGGGGAGATGAAAAGCATATCTGTCTTTCTAACCTTGAGCGTTTTGGGGACTGTATTGTAAAGAAAATCAGGGTTGAACCCTCAAGGGTGTTTGAAGGGAGGGAGCTTGACTTAATCTTTACACTATGATGTAGTAACACTCAAAGCAATAGAGATCATGCTTAGGTGTTTGAAAGAAAATGGAAAAAAAATATGTACAAAATCTTCTAAGGGGCATCCAGCCTCAGGGATTTCCCAGGAAGTGATCTGGCAGCCCTTACGGGTCTCCTTTAAGAATCTCAGTTATTCTGCATTCCTAGAAGGCAGCGGCAATGCCCAGAAAAATATGTACTAAGTAGTCGGAGACCTCTAACAGCCGTAAAGTGGACAAGATATAATTAATGTTTTATTATCCTAGACTCAGTCATAAGCACGCTAAAATACTGTAGCTGGCCACAGTATATAAGTGCTTCGTAACACTGCTAGTAGTATAATGCTCCTAACAATGTGAAAGTGTTTTATATCACAGCTAAGCATAATTACAGCAGTAATATGTAGCTGCAAAGGGAGATGGATGTTTGATTGCACAAATAAGGGACAGAAAAACATGAATCAATGATTTAAGTACTTAAATCTGCAAGCGAAAACAAAGAACACAGAGTAAGGAGGAAAGATTTCTGGTGGAACCAGAACAGTTTCTGGTCCTAAAGAAAAGGAGGTAAGTAATGTCAGCAGTGGGTGATATTTCTTCCCACACTCTTTTTTGGTGAAGGGGATTACGAGCTTTAAAAACACCCAGCGACATGAAGGAGAAGCGGGGAAGAAAGAAGTCTACCACCAGGGCTCTTGCTTCAGAGTCCAAATAGCGCTCTCACCTGTTCACCTCAACTTCAGCAGCTAAGGCCATCAAGGACCATAGCTATCCGTGTATAACTACATGGCATCGGTTCAGTGCTATTGTGTACTCAAAGCTAATTTAGGATAAGATGATTAGGGCCTAGCTGTTTGAATATGTAGTGATAATGGCTGATAATGATTAAGAACTTCACCATTGGCAATGCGTATGTCTAATGAATGTCAGTCTAGTGAAGTGTTGTTATGAAGTTGGCAACTGGTCTCATTTATCAGGTTTCCAAATCTTCCCATCACAGCTACCTTACACTTAGCCGTGTTAAGCAGTCACTGCTTATCAGGACAGGGACGAGTGAAGGATCTCCATGGATTTTTCTGTTCAAAGCCTAAAATTGGTTTTACATAGTTAAGAAATTACTTCAATTGCAGGCTAGAGATGTGATTACCTGTTTTGAGGTAAAGAAATTATGCACAACTTCATCAGACCTCAATGACAATGAACGCGTGCGTGTATTTTGTGTGAATCTAGCTAGGAATCTGCAATGTGCTTGCTGTACCTTGGCACTTGCATGCATAATTTATGTTCTGTAAGCTCGGCGAGGAGTCATTTGCTTGTGAGCCTTTCTGTTCTGTGATCTTAAGTCACAACAGCTTATTATATATTCTTGCTTTTCCTGTTTGCAGTACAAGCTCCAGATTCACAAATTACATTGAAATAAACATGGAAAAAAAAATCTTAGGTTAATTTATATTAAAAATGTTTACTATCTTATGCTCTCTCTCGTCCCAGATGCACATGCTTCCATATAATCAATATGTGTGTGATCACTAACTTGTTTCATTAGTTTTATACTGAGTGATGTAAATTTAGTCTGCTGCCAGTTTTTTTAGATTTCCCAAACCTGTCGAAAGTATTGTGTAGTGCGTTAAATTTCTTCTAGAAATTTCAGGTTTTTCTTTTTCTTCATGTCTCTCCCTTCATTAGAACTGATGTTCCTCACGCTCAACCCTCATACCTTTTGGTGTCTGAAAACATCTTTTTTTCTGAGAAGGAGAGGGAAAGGCAGAACACAAATACTAAACTTTTACAGAAAGAAAACCCGAGTTACTGCCTTCCTCTTTGCAGGTTCTGACTGCTCCATCTCCCTTTTCTTAAAATAGCTGCAATGAGCTGATTGCCCCTCCTTTTCCTTGCCCTGCACAGAATCACAGAATGTTCACAGAGGGTTGGAAGGGACCTCTGTGAGTCATCTAGTCCAACCCCCCTGCCAAAGCAGGGTCACCTACAGCAGGGTGTAGAGGACCTTGTCCAGGTGGGTCTTGAATATCTCCAGAGAAGGAGACTCCACAACCACCCTGGGCAGCCTGTTCCAGTGCTCCGTCACCCTCAGAGGGAAGAAGGTCTTCCTAATGTTCAGATGGAACTTCCTATGCTTCAGTTTGTGCCCATTGTCCCTTGTCCTGTCGCTGGGCACTACTGAAAAGAGTCTGGCCCCATCCTCCTGACACCCACCCTTCAGATATTTATAAGCATTTATTAGGTCCCCTCTCAGCCTTCTCTTCTTCAGGCTGAACAAGCCCAGCTCCCTCAGCCTCTCCTTGTAGG
>Ga0065711_1046873_pt1 | contig 12650 bp, 9 predicted proteins | sample Hoacrofraction12_FD_59098 | JGI IMG/M metagenome (GOLD analysis project Ga0065711, IMG submission 59098) | Hoatzin crop microbial communities from Cojedes, Venezuela - Epithelial fraction 12 v2 (version 2) | ecosystem: Host-associated > Birds > Digestive system > Esophagus > Crop | place...
CATCTTCCACCAGCCCAGGTTGCTCAGAGCTCCATCCAACCTGGCCTTGAGCACTGCCAGGGAGGGGGCAGCCACAGCTTCTCTGGGCAACCTGGGGCAGGGCCTCACCACCCTCATGGGGAAGAATTTCTTCCTAATATCTCATCTAAATCTGCCCTCTTTTAGTTTAGAGCCATTCCCCCTTGTCCTGTCACTGCACCCCCTTGTGAAAAGCCCCTCTCCATCCTTCCTGTCGGCCCCTTCAGGCACTGGAAGGCTGCTTTAAGGTCACCCCAGAGCCTTCTCTTCTCCAAGCTGAACAGCCCCAACTCCCTCAGCCTGTCCTTGTAGGAGAGGTGCTCCAGCCCTCGGATCATCTTCATGGCCCTCCTCTGGACCTGCCCCAACACATCCATGTCCTCCTTATGTTGGGGGCCCCAGAGCAAGAACTTTCCTTGGCTGACTCTTGACTGCCAGCCTGGTAACTGTGCAGACAGAGCATTTGAGACCTTCACAACAGAATGTGTATTTCCTGTAGTCTAGCGGTAAAGCCTGCAAAATCAGAACATTACCATCCCTCTCATCAACAGTTCTGGACTGCCACAAGCTTGACACCTGTTTTGTTCTATGCTGACAACACACCTTTCAAAGAGAAGACTTGCTTTGTAGCATCTGTTAGCACCTTTTAAGGGTAACAGGAATACTATAAGCATTCTAAAATAATCTAAGATTTTGCGAGATGTGAACAACAGATATTGATATGGCTGGCACTGCAATTTATCACTGTTAACAAGATCTTAATCCTATAGACTGACTGACCAGCCTATGCCAAACCTTGCCACAAAAAGGTAAGAGAAAATTAAAGGTGCGGAGAGGTATAATCTAACCTTCTTGCCTTGAAAACTCCAATTTATCTACTCTCAGTAGAAGCAGAAAACATGCTACAGCAGTTACTTTTAAATTCATCCATTCTAATTTCAATATAAGAACATTCATAAGCAAGCAAGCTCAGGAAAATTGCAACCCATCAAAACCATCTACTTGCTAAAGCATGAAGTTGTCTGAAGGTAGCCAGCGCACAAAGCAGCTTGCTCTGAGGTCACGTACCCAGGCTCCAGACCAAACTTCAGAGCTGAACTGCAGGTGGATTTCCATCAGTTCCAGTCTGCCTCCCCTGCTGAGGTTCCCTCACGTGAGCGGCAGCAAGGTTTGGCTGGTGCAGAGGCTGCTGGGCAGCCAAAGCAGGCAGTGGCAGGACGCGTGCTGGGAAGGACGGCAGAGCCTCCGCTGCTGCGTCGTCCAGCGATGCAGCCCCACGCTGAAGCCCAGCCCTGAGCTGCTCCAAGATGGTGCTTGTAGGCACCTCCCAGAGCTGCTGCCTGGTTACTCTCCCGAAGTGCACGGCTAATGGTTTGTTTCAGCGTGAGGAGCTTGGTTCCCAGCATTACAAAGGCCGTCTGCTCTCCTCTAGACTGACAAAGTTTTGCGTGCGTGTGCATTATTTAAGGGCACAGCTGACAAGTACATCCCACTTCAGTGACACTCCTAGCAGGTCTGAGCAGACACAAATTAAGACATACAACAATTTAAATACTTTTCAGTCTTGCTGCTATGCACAAGTCTTGTCAAATGTACCTTATCTGTATAAATCCCTTTGTAAAAATTGGCCTCTTTCATAACACCTACCTATAGTAGCAACTGGAATCACAATTTTGAAATTTAATTGAACCAAGCCTCTACCTAGCTACACTGCTACAATCCATCTTGCCTTGTTTTGTCACACCAACATTCAAGTTTGCAAGCCTGGACTGACAGACAACATGTCAAGCAACTCACTTGCTTTTGGGCAGTATAACCTAAGTATTATCCAGGCTCAGATATTTATAATCCAGATGTTATATGGGCATGCCTGACAGGCATGGATTAATGAACTGAAGAGTAAAACTCCTGAAAGGACTTTAATTAGTTGTAATCCCTAACCTATGCATTAATATGGAAGAAAAAACCCCACACAGTTATCAAGAAAGGAATCAAAAAATAGAGTTAACATTTCTAGAGTCCTAAAATGTGTCTTAATTCTTGAGTACTCTGTGGAATATTCAGTGCTGAGGTCTTACCTGCTTTTATTTTTCTCTCAGACACCAAAGAGATCAATTTAAAGTCAGTTATTACATAGATTTTAAATTTATTTCCAAATGACCTTTTTTTTAAAAAATGCTAAAAATTAACTAAAGTGTAGCTTTACTAAAAGGATCTTTACTCTTCCAAATAGTCTTAAGGCTAAAACCCCTGCACTGGATGCTAGGAGATGTATGTTAGATTCCCAGCTCAACTACAGATTTACTAAGTGACCTTGGCCAAATTAATTCTCCTGCATCTTAATTCTCCTCTTCTCGGAAACGTGGATAACACTCTCTTCCCCCATCATCCTGCCTTTTCCGCTTAAGATGCTGAGGCACTTCAAACACCTAAGAGAAGGGCTCTTATTTCAGTTGAAACTTCAGTCGTTTCGTACATGTCTGATACATACCGTGAGGTAGCATAGCAGAAATTCACATCCAGACTTTCAAACACTGTACATAAAAATGAGTTTCTAATCCTCTATCAAAGTACACAAATGCTTATATTAGTTCAACTTTGAAAAGCAAAGGACTAACTCTTTTGGAAGAGAGGCTTTCCATTCCTAAGACTAACCTTACCCAGAGTTTCCCAGCTTGTCTGTTAGGGATCAGCTTCTAAGCAGAAGTTATTTATGAACTGCAGCTAGAATTGATATCAAGGCAAATATTGATATCAGATGCAAATACACCTAATCCAACCATATTTAAATTACAAAACTCTAGGAGAACAGAAGTACTAGAATATGCTCGTATGTTATATTTGCTCCTTTATTTCAGCTTGGCTGGGAAGTGTAACAGTTAATGCAGACTGGATGACTGCTAGAGTCCCTACATCTAGAAATACAATCATCGAATGGTTTGGGTTGGAAGGCACCTTACAGACCATCTCGTTCCAACCCCCTGCCACAGGCAGGGACCCCTTCCACCATACCAGGGTGCTCAAAGCCCCGTCCAACCTGGCCTTGAACACTTCCAATCATGGGGCATCCACAGCTTCTCCGGGCAACCTGCGCTAGGGCCTCACCACCCTCAGGGGGAAGCATTTCTTTCTTATAACTAATCTAAATCTCCCCTCTTTCAGTTCAAAACCATTACACCTTGTCCTATCGCAACAGGCCGCTAAAAAGTTTGTCCCCATCTCTCTTACAAGCCCCTTGAAGGGGCCACAATAAGTTCTCCCTGCAGCCTTCTCTTCTCGAGGCTGAGCAATCCCAACTCTCTCAGCGTATAAACAGAGAACAGGTTTGATTTTTAATTTCTTGCAAAATGCAAGAATCATTCAAAAAGTCACAGCACATTTCAGTTCCATCTCAGCACTGGTAAGTGAGCATGCAGGTGCTGACAGTTCTTCAACAACAGTCAACTATTAACATTCTCCTTCACATAACGAACCGCCAAAATGTGAAAGCCCAGATCAGAAGCGATGATATGTTAGCCGGTACTCCAAGCCCTTCTTGTTCCAAAGGGCAGGAAGACAGACAACAGCAAACATAAGCACACAAAACACATGGTAACATGGTCCCTATTAGCCAAATAAAGTTGGTACGTTCCATTTAATCTTTACTAGTGCTTTATGGTGACTAGGACTACCTGAGAACATTGAACCACTGTACTTCCTTCTGCTGAGTGTAATGGAACCTGACAAACAGAACACAAATTCCAAAGCTTGCTTTGCTCTACTCCCACCTTTATATAAGTTATATTTCAATTTTGCTAGAATGTTAATATCCACTTTAAGGCAACAGTCTTCTGCCCCTTCCAAACTGAAATAAAACTTTTTGTCTCATGTACTTTGTATCTAATCATATAGCACATATCTGTAAAACTACTACACAACAAAAAGAAACTGTGTTAAACTGACACAAGTCTACGTTCTAAATTCTTTGTTAAACAATCAGTCTTCTTAAGATACAGTTCTTCAGTGAAGTACACATTGAGGAATTTTAAGTTTCCTCATCTTATGTTTCGTGAACTTAACAGGACACTTTTCTCCTTTCTCATCTATAGTTTCAGCACTTTTCTTTTAAAGAAGGTATAAACACCTATTTACACTAAAGAGGTGTAATATGTAGAATTAACTAATACACAACTACATAATAATTTAGGGTGTAAGGAGCCCCTGGAGATCTGTAATCTAAGCCCTTGTTAAAAGCAGGGCTACTTTCAAAGTTAGGTTGCTAACTTTCAGGTTTCAGGTTGCGCGGGGCCTCATCCATCTGACTTTTAAGTTTTTCCAAGGACAGAGGCTCTGTAACATCTCTGGGCCCCTGTCCCAGTGGCTGATCACTCACACTGTGATTTTTAATTTTTTTTTTATACCTAATCAGAATTTTCTATGTGGCAATTTATGCCTAGCGCCTCTCACCCTATCACTGTGTACCTCTGAAGAGTTTCAATCTTCTCCATATCCTTCCCCTATGTAGTGGAGACCATACTTCCATCCCACCTTCACTTTCTCCCCTCCAGCCTGAGCACATCGTGTTCTCCCAGGCCCTTCTGCCCTTCACCCTGCCCTAACCAGAGAGGTGGCCCTCCACCAAAGTATCTCGAGTGCATCAATGCCATTGCTGTAGCACGACATGAAATGCAGCTCCACCAGCACCAAACAGAACAGTCACCTCCCTTGACCGGCAGCATCTCCACAAAGCCAAAAAAACAGGCACTGCCAAAAGCTCTCCATAGCTGCTTGTATAATTGCAGTGTACGAGAAGTGGGAGAGTGAAATCTGTTCCCAGCAGTACAGAGACAGAAGTCAGTTAACGTTTCCTATTAATTATTGAAGAGCAAACTAAAGTTGGTACAACAACAAAGTCCTCTTTTCTACATCTTCATCTAAAACTGGAAATGTGTTATTTTGTTGCAGAGATGGCAGAGCCAATTCAGCAGCTGACTAGAAATAACAGTCCCCAGGGGAGAGAGACCATCCCGTTCACCCTGATCCAGCGCAAAGAAAAGGTACGCTTTCCCTCCCCAGCTGAGGTTTTAATAGTTTTCAGCATTCATACCTAGCTTCCAAAAATATGTTGCTTTATAAAATTATTTTAACCGTTTAGGATCCTTAACATCGTAAGTGCAAAGCTGGATAACTGCATTTCACTTTTAACTTCTCACCATTCTATATGTGTGAATTTTTCTTTTTTGTTAAGGTAGAAACTGGCAGGAATGTCAGAAGATGGCCAGGAATTACAGTCTTTGTGACACTTTATAATTAGTTAACAAACCCCCCTCATATTTTGACATTTGAAATAAAAATGCCTGTTTTCTTCAGTTAAATCAGTGCATTTGCTTCTTCACACAATCATGTTACTAAAACCTTAGCAAAGAATACTTGAAAGAGATTAATACCTGAATTTAAAACCAAACATGTACTTTTGTATCAGGAGTCATTATCAAACAAAGCAGCAATGTGCAAATCCATCTTATCTAAAACCAACATGTCCTCCAATGAAAAACTGAAATTGATGTCCAGCAAATTGTTTACAGCTCAGGAAATGTGCAAGCAGGTGTCTAACCTGAAACACATGGCAAGTCGAGCAACCATCTATGAAGAATTCTTGTCACATTTCTTTTAAATAGATCTATATATTTCAAATTTATCAATGTCATAATTTGATTGAGTCTATGTCATTTAAATAGTTTGGGACTCCTGACTGTTGTAATTAAATGCTTGAAAGCAATTGCTCAGTAATACTGTAATAATTGCAGATAAAAAATAAGGTTATTCAGTGCTAATTGCAACTAAATGTTTAATATTGCAAGTCCAAAAGATGACAGTTCATTATTTTAAAGAAAAACTACCTAGAAGTCTCCTGAAATAAATTTTTGGTCCAAGATCAGCAACATATACATTCTTGATTCAGGAGGAAGGACTGAAATTCACATATTCCTTTGAAGATCGTTTCTCTGACAGGTGAAAAAAGATGCAGTTATTCTTGTACTCAAGTAAGATGCATACACTGCATTGGTTTTGGATATCTACTTACATGCCAGCCTGGACCTTGAAATGAAGCGCATGCGAACTAAGTATTAAACAGAATGCGCTTAAGGTACAGCTGACACTGAGACTTCAAACCATTCCTCGTGCTTCCCGTTCTCCTAAAGACCTAGAGAAGTTGATTTCTTTATGCTACAAGTAAAGCACTGAAATATTGTTTGACTTCTGTTTGTTTGCTTGGATTTTTTGGGTGATTAACTTAAGGTACAAAATTATTATCTTACTGTGTTTGCAGCTTGGAGATCTGCTTTATGAAAAACGTCAGTATGGAAAAGCCAAGTGGGCTTGTATAAAAATGAAAGAAAAACAGTACGAACAAAGCATATGCCTTGGATTCATGAAGCTTATGAGGTACATTTGTGAGCAGAATTCCTCAGGTAATCGATACCACAATTCTACATTAAAGTTAAAACGTTATATTTATGCACTAGCTCCTCCTAACAGGGGAGATGCTTTTAGTGGCTTTTTTCCAAATACTCCACCCTGTCTACATGGACATTTTTCTGCAGCACAGCCTTTCCAGCAGAGTCTGGACCGCGGGGCTGCTCCCTCTGCGTATGTGCAGCAGAGAAGGTCTGCGGGAAGCGCGCACTGTCTGCAAAGGCACTCTGACCACTCTGCCTGCCTGGCAATTGACACTGGCTAATTTTGTAGGCTGTCAGCTATAAATCAGGCTTTTGCTACAGAATTTTAGCGGTTTAATCTTCACAGCGGTACTGAAATCACCTATTCTAAGAACTTATTCAGAGTGTAATGCCAAAAGAGACCATAACGTTTTGCCTCCTTCGTTTTAGTCTATGATACTTAAATAGTGCACGTTGGAATGGACACCAAACATTTGTGTGGTTGAAGCTTTTTTCCCCAAAAGATAAATCCAGTTTTAACTCAAGTACGTTAAAGTAATGGCAAGTCCACCATGTTCCTGATAGCTTGTGCCAACAGTTCCCAATCCACTTCATTGTGATTTCAACTTCCAGCCGTCAGTTCTCGTTGTTTTTTTTTTTTTCATTCTCCAGTTGATTACAAACTATTGCAGTGCCCAGTGTTTTGTTCTCTAATAGTACATGTGCTGTAATCAAGTCAACCCTTAATTTTCCTTCCAAGAACTAAAAACTTTGATCACAAAAGCTCTTCCTTTATCAGGTATTTTCCCCACTCTCCCCATTCTTTTAACACTTTAACACGGTTCAAAAGTAATTTTGGCTCCACAACAGTGCAGTTTTGTTTTCAAACTGTGTACAGGAGCAAAATTCCCACTCCTAGTCAGCACCGCTACCTGCACAGTCAAAACAGTCAACCTTTTCCTCTAGCACTGCAAAAATACAGCAACATGTTTACTAACAGCAAATCCTAAATGAATTCACAACACAGCACCCTTGTCTTGCCTATGTATTTGTTCCCAAATATTTACACCACCACACAAGGTCAGTTTACAAGATAAACAGGGGGAAAGAAGTTAAGTCAAACTCCTTGCCCTGCATGAAGATAGGACAGCTCACCAAATACTACATCTTAGACACACATGCACACACATTTGCACATGTAGGTTTTAGATAGATAGATATACACACACACAAACTACAAGGCATAATAAAATGCTACTTCCAACTTGGAATACACAACCCCATTTCCTAAAACATCCTACTGAATTCCTTTTAGTAGTGAAACTCTGCTCTGTGGTACGCACTTTATATTATTCAGTACAAGTTCAGATGTCAAGCACAGCATGCAGACCTTCTTTTGTGTTTTCTAAAAGTCACGTTTGTCTCCTCAGGACTGTACTTGGGGATAACAATACCCATTGTGACCATAGTCCACACAAATGAATCTCAGTCGGAGATGACACAGTCAGTGACAGTGGCGTACTACCTGCCCGAAGTGCTGCAGGAAGAGCCACCTCATCCTTTTGACTCTGACATAATCATCGAAGAATGGCCTTCTACTATTGTTTATAGTAGGTAAGAAACACTTCAATTTTGTTCTAGTAAAAATGGTAAAAAGATGCAGTTTTCAATTTGTTCATGTTACGTCTTTTAAACCAAGTTCTAAAAGCTAACACATAGTAAAACTTTATTTTCAGTAACTGTTAAAAGCTGCTTGCTTTATCAAACTGGGATATTCAGGAAATAATCATTAGCAATTTACTTGGGAAAATGATGCATCTATAATTGTGAGATATAACAGTATCTCAAAACACAGACTAGTCTGTATAGTTGGGAACAAGGTATCTGACATCACTGAAACCACTGAGTTAAGAAAAAACTGTTATCTCTTTGAGGTCAGTCACAGTCAGGCAGTATCATTTGTGAAGCATGACTAAATAATTTAGCAGGAGGCATTTCTAGGCTCTGGAAAAACTGTGGATTTTAAAAAGAACTTGATATGAAGTTGATTGTTACAGGAGCTTCAGAGGAATCACCAACGAAGACTCTATAATGCGAGAAATAAACCTGTTGGCGGAAATTCTGGAGAGCCCCGAGTTATGTTTGCAGGACACATTCATCATTGCAGGATATACAAATCCAGCTGCGGCCAATCGACACAACGAGATATGGTTCCTTCAAAGACCATAGCCTTCAATTTCTGGTGCTTGTCAGTCACCAGAATCAGCTCTGATTTACTGGCAGAATCTTACAGGTGAATCTCACGAGACTAGATGTCAGACCCTCACAGCTTATAGAAATGTGGCTTTTAGCCTGTTGAGCAAGGCAATTACTCCAACTTAATAATCAGAGGTAACACCTGAAAAATACACATTTTCCTATGTCAACTTTGATAGTTTTAGCACAATTCTTATGGAGATTTTTAGCACTTTAAAAGTTAGTTTGCCTTATCTTTTTTTACAAGATAAGGCAGACAGACACCTCCCTCCTCAACCACTTATTAGCACCTCTAGACTGCCTGTGGCTGGGGACAGTGCTAGGGGAGATCCTGGAGCCCCCGGCCCGGCCTGCTCTGCGCCCAGCTACACAGAGACCCTGTTGGGGCTGTCCCTGGGACACACATTAAAGCAGGCTATGCTTCAGAAAAAGAATGTTCAGGTCTTAATTTCTGAAGAGAACCACCAGATTTAGACCACTGGGATTAAACCAAGGAGTAAGAGTAGGCCAATGCCAACTGCTCTTAATGTCATCATCTGTGGAGCAGAGATTCTTAATGCTTACCTCAGAAAGCATTCAGCCAAAGTACTCTTAACTTTGAGAAGAGACCAAGAAGGCAGAACAGTCTTAATGCTCATTAAAGTTTTCACAGCAAAAGGTACAGGTTACCTTAACCACACACTCATAGTAATCCCATGCCTGTATTTGGCATTCCTAAATAGAAAGTGGTTATTCTCAACTCTTCAGTTTTCGGAACACTTTACTCTTACAACTTTCCTGAATGTTAAAACCCTGCAGCTGAAGTGATTTGTTCAGTACTTTTTACATTCTTCTGGCAGTACCACAGAGTTATAAACGATACAGATGTTTCACAGAATCACAGTAAAACTGTCAGCTAGGAGTGACCTCTGGCAGTCACCTGGCCCAGCCCCAGCAGGGCCAGCGCTGCTGGCAGAGCAGGCTGCTCAGGGCCTCGCACAGTCGGATTTTAAGCATCTCCAGGGACGAGGAGCCCGTAACCCCTCTGGGCCTTGTTCCAGTATTCGACCACCCTCACTGTGAGAATTTTTCTTCCTAATGTCTAATTTTCCATGTTGCAGCTTCTGTCTTTTACCCTTCATCCATATGATAATTCTTCAAGTAGACAACTGCTAGTCTAGCACGCTGTGACAGAAAGCCAAGCTCACATGGCTTTACCTGCATCCGAAAGTCTGAAAGCATCACTCCTGCTTTGCTACGTACCACAGTTCAAGAGCATCTACTGCACTTTAGAATCAGGGTAGCAAACAGTTTGGCTCTCAAAAATCCCTTCTTATTGTCTCCCCTTACAGATATGGTGGTAGAGTTTAATCTTAATAGAAGTAAAGGTCTTTTTATATAAAATTTCATGAAGTCTATCACCCACATTATTTATTGATTATACGACTTATGCTTTAAATAGAGCTTTTGTGTTACTTAGTTACAACGTACAAAACGGCAACCAGAGTCAGTGTCTGCTAGCTTACAGCAGCGTTAATTGGCAAAAGAAATGGACTTGTGCAGTACTTCTGACTGAATAAACGTACAGGTCTCACGAACTTTAAGCCTCCTTGGTCCACAAGGCTCTCTGCTGCACAAAACTGACTTTAACGCTTAACCTAAAACCTCTTGCTGAGCAGCAGGATCAGAAGGGTACCGACCGGCTGACATGCTTAAGCGTGACCAAGGTGCTCTCTGGTGGTTGCTGCCTACAAGGATTACTCGGTAGGGGGGACAGCAAGGGGGGGAGAAGAAAAAAAAAGGAGGGGTCGGGGAAAGAGAGCAAAAAGCCTTAGTTTTAGCATAAACAAACTGATATGCTTTGTGGAGAGGGGGAAAAAAAGAAAAAAGCAATCCTCACATCCTTCCTCTGAATGTCTGTTCTCCCTAGCTGTTCAGACATCCTGCGCTAGTCCAGCACAAACATTTACATTGCCACAAATTAACTGATGATAAACCGATGGGGGGGGGGGTGTGAATCTCAGAAAAGACTGTGGGTTTGGGGTCCTTCTTCCAAGCAGAAAGCTATCTAATCTCATTTGCCAGGTGACAGCACAAATGCTTGTGCCAGTTGTGGCCGTAATTAGAACCACTTTCTCTGATGTGCTAATGTAAATGCACGTCAAAGTATTTCTTACTTAACAGAATGAGACAATGAAGGTACCTGTCATGTCTTTGATTCCTCTCAATTTGTTCAAGATACAGGATCATAGCCAAGGAAAAAAATTCAGAATTCCTTTTCAGTATGTTGTTTCCTGTTTGATATTTTATTTATTTTGCTTTTTATTTATTTTTAACATTTCCTCAGATTGTTGGAAATGCCAGCCAGCATTAAAGTGAAAACTAAAAAATTAATGGAAAACAATAACATTTTTTTAACACTGAGTTGAGTAGAGGGCCCAGGGAGGCATTAAACTACAGGTTTTGCTCTGCCTTTACACCCCCCTCAAGATTTTTATATGAGCAAATAAAAACAATTTTCGCCTTTGACTTAATTTTATGGCAAATTAAAAAAGTTACTGCAATTTGATTGCTTTTGCCAGTTATAGAAATTATTTTAATGCTTTCGCACAACAAATGTTGAATAGCTACTGGAAGTATTTAAATCCTCTCACCATAAAGCACCAGTCTGTACGTACTTTACATTTTAAATGTCTATTGCAAAAAGCACTTGCTATATGTTATGTCTCTTTCCATAGGCAATCTTCATCTAAATACTTCTGTGACTCAGCTACTTGTGGGTATGTTATAGAAACATTCTTGTTACTGAAATATAAAAAGAAGGTATTTATCTGAATGTGCTGATATCCAAACCGCGGCAAAGTGTTCAGTGTTGTCTTACGTAAAACTGTGAATTCCAAGATAGCATTTATTTTGACTTATGTTAGACGGCTGCTGCTGAGAAAGAACCGATTAATCTCCAGTTCAGAGATACACTTTATGGCTACAGAACACTGTACCAGCTTCTGTAAATGGCCCTCACAAGCACGGGCACAAAGAATTGCAGTTTTTAACCAACACACAATAAAGTTTACTTAATAGTTACACCAGGGAACACCAGTGAACGCCAAGGAAATGTTACTATCACTCAAATGTATCATTTTAGAAAGTTTGAAAACATCATGTCAAGCGTGATTACCTAACTCCTCCTCTCAGAATGAGTATTATATTACCTAACTGTGGCTCTACTTTGTAAGCCATTAATAAATGGATTTTCATTTTTAAATTTGAAGTTACTAGATTTCCACGATTCAAAGTAGACAATAAAACAGAATTCACCCATATTTTTGGAAGATTAAATGATGTAGCCTTAACAGATAAATGTTGTCCTGCATACTGTGTATTGTTCGAACAAGCGTTAGTGCCTAAAAAGTTTATTCCAGCTATTGTGATACTCAGGGCCTTGCTTATTGTATGTATACAAATATAAGCATAACTTTTCTAGCATTGCTGCATTGTGCTATTTTACACTGTCCTTCATTTTCACTGAAATGTCGTGTTGTTTACTGTTACTGTTTGTCAAAATTAAAGATAATTATTTTATTGTGCAGAGTACACCTGGCTTTCTTTTTTGTAACAGACATACAACTCCTTTTGCTATTTTTCCTTTGAATGCGAACAGCAGAAGTCATAAGTTACTATTCTGATTTTACAAAAGCCATGTAAGCCCCAAATTTGAAATGGCTGCTCCAATACACACACAAAAAAAACTTTCAAAAAACATACATTGTTTGAAATAAAGACACATGTTTGGAGCTATGAGTCTCCATGCCGCAGCCAGCAGGTCTGCTAGCAAACTCACTCCTCTTCACCCCAGGAGCCATCTGCAGCCCCATTTTTGTCAAGCATCCACCAGCACAGTCTCCCACAATTCTTACCACAGCACAGACTGGGGCAGGACTGGTTTCAGCACTAAACTGCCAAGAAGCAGTTCTTAAC
>Ga0065711_1008536_pt1 | contig 12649 bp, 12 predicted proteins | sample Hoacrofraction12_FD_59098 | JGI IMG/M metagenome (GOLD analysis project Ga0065711, IMG submission 59098) | Hoatzin crop microbial communities from Cojedes, Venezuela - Epithelial fraction 12 v2 (version 2) | ecosystem: Host-associated > Birds > Digestive system > Esophagus > Crop | place...
CCCGGCGGCGCGCGAGCTCCCGCCCCGGACCCGCCAACCCGCGCCGCGAGTCACCCACCTGTAGGCCGACACCCGCGCCCTGCCCGGGATCTGAAGCTCTCTCTCCATCTCCTCTCGGCTGGAGCCCAGCTGGGCCTCCAGGAGGTCGATCCGACCGATGCGGTAGAGCAGCTCCCTCAGGAAGGACAGGTTACCCGGTTCGATCATGCCTTTCTCCTGCAGCGTTTCGAAGAAGTCCTGCGCCTTCTGGGTGGCTTCCAGCTTCCTCATGGGGACGTGCTCCAGGCTGAGGAACTTCAAAGCCTCCAGCTCGGCCCGGCCCAGCTCCTCGCTGACCACCAGCAGCCGCTGCCTCGGCAACTCCATCGCGCCGCGGCCGCGCCAGCCCCGGGCAGGCGCAGAGGGCGCTTCCCCGCCGCGCTTCCGCCTGCCACCAGCCTGGGGCGGGCAGGAGGCGGCGGCGGGCTTCTGGAGGGCCGGCGAGGTGTCTGACTGGAACAAACCGAAAACCTCACAACTTAACAACTGACTTCTCTCGGACGCATTTTAAGCTCCCTTCGTTTACAGTTACGCAGCACTGACTATTCTTGAGTCCATTCTCGAGAAAACTGAACTTGCTAGTGCAGGTCCAAAGGCTGCCTTCTGCCCGAGCTTTTCCTGCAATCGCCTCCCTAGTTTAAAGGCACTCACAGTTCATTGCCATTTTAATACAAGCAGAAAGAAGCTCATAACACCGCTGACTTGACGTCTTCCTTGTGAGGCTTTTGGGGCTGCCGGCAGGCAATGCAGCACGCCCAGTGCGGGTGCTCAGCCCTGTACCCCAACAGGAATGGGCCATGGAACCGGCCCTTCCCACCCTCACGATTCGCTGAAGACTCTTCCAGCAGCAGGAGCACTGCGCAATGGCATAAGGCCCTGAAACGGTGTGCCACCTCTGATGCAGCACTCCCAAGAGATGGTATTTCACAGCAACAAGAAGAGGAAGGAGGAGGGAAGAAATTTTACCAGTTGGCATTTCATCCTTCTGAAACCAAACATTAACAGTCTGGTGCTCACCTTGAGCAGGAGAGCCACCCTCAGGGCATCCATACTCTCCAAATAAAGAAACAGCACTCTCGCTCAGCACTGATTTAAAACCAGAATCCCTTCACCCCAAAACCTAGGAAAAACAGTTTGACAATATATTAAGCAGACATCTTTACATTGTTCTCATAGAATTGGCTTATCAACATTCAAAACTCTACACAAGATATTTGATTACTCTGTGTGTGGCAAGTTGGGTCAAAGGTGGAAGTAATCTGAACATGGCAAGACACTTTTTAACAGCCCGCGAGCGAACACGCCCTCAAGTCATGCTAAAACAAGCTCTTCCTCATAAACAGACTGAAGGAGGTATGGATCCTTCTCTTTGCACTGATATGCCTGGACAAATCAAGCCTAAATACAAAGTAGCTACACAAATATAAAACTAATGTAAAAGGCCTAGGCCAAGCTCAGAAGACATGCCCAGAATAATGTTGCACCTAGCTAGAAATGTATTACAGTTGGCACCCATAAAAGCCAGCCACGTTCGGGCCTGGGGAATTCCTGTGGCTGTCAGTAACAAACAGATACAGTGACAAGCAAAGGCACAACTATAGAAACGACACACAGAAATGAGTATCTGGGAATTCCCAAAAATCTCAGCTAATATTTTTTAGCGCATTGCACAGAAGTCATTGCAGATTAAACGTGCCATTCTCTGTTCATAATTTGACACATCTCTAGCTGAATAGAGGCAGACTTGAGTAATTTCAGAGAGAATGTGCCCATGTTAGTTAGGGGTCAGAATAAAAAGGGTAACCAGCAAGGGCTGAACACCCAACATCTCCCAAGAAAAATCTAGCTCTGGACTGCCTGCTGCACAGCTCAGTCTCCTAAATGGCGTGTATTTTGTTTCCACTTCTTCCTGGGCTTCAAGATTTCCTGCAGGGGATCTTACAGACTGCAGACATAGCCAACAGTTCAACTAATCAAAACTCGTCAGTATCTGAATTTATCTCTGAGAACGAAGTGTGAACCCTTACAGAGGTGGTGGGAAAACCCATACTTAGAGCAGCGCATGCAATGTGAGAAGCTGGCAGCAATGCAAACACGGGCAGGCTACTCACACATACCACTAACCCATCCCAAGAGCAGCACATTCACAAGTCACTCCAAAACAGTTATGGTGGAGAGAATGACAAACTTCGCATGGAAGGTGGCCGTAAACAGCTCTCTGGGAAAGTGGTGTTAAACTGAACGAATAGGTAGCTTGCAAGATGCAAATAACTGGGCATGGATTCATGCCACTGAATAACCTTTCCACCTCTGCAGCTAACAGTCCTCCCCAACTATTCTAAGCATTTCCCTTTTCAAACAGCATCACTGTGACCTTGCCTGCCTTCAGCTTAAGCTTGCAAGACTTCAACTCACCAACTTTGCTTTCCTACCAATGTTCTGACTCCGCTTTCTGGTGGTAGCACTTCTGCTGGCTGAAAATAAAAACATAGAATTGAATGCCAGGATTATTTTTGCTATAGCATTTGGCCTCCAAGCCAGGAGTTGAAGAAAAGTGAGGACAGGCAAAGTAACTATAGCTGAGGGCCTTCAGAGAGGAAAGGCGATTGCCCTCACCATTCTCCCAGTTGTGCTACAGCAGAAAAAACTAGTCAGAAAATTGCAGATCCAACTTCATTCTTACCCTTCAGTTCTGTGGGAGGTCCACAAATACGTGCAAGAACGTATCAGCCACCCTGCTGCAGGCATGTGTGAGCGTACGTTGCGCAGAACCATAAAACTGAAAGTGTGTTTTCCCCTTCCTCCATCACTGCATAAACCACACATAAATTTATGGTACCACTACTTCCTGCAGTCCTTCAGAGGATTTTCACAGGGTTCTCTCTCCCTTCTAGTAGGTCTTCATCAGCAGGCAATAATGTTAGCTGTGGAGGTCACCTGATTTTAACAGGTAGAACAAAATACTACACAATTTCATGACAGGGTGTGACTGACCAGCATCCCCCCCACAGTGGAGGACAGCTCAGAGGAGAAAGGCAAAACCCCAATGATTTCAGGGAAGAATATATCATAAAAAAAGCTCAATTCACCTCAACAACAGGGACACTGGAGGGTAACCTTAGTTTTAGAGGAGACAGTTGCACCTGTGAATCATCAGGTTCCCCAAGACAATTAACAAAGAATAATGTCTTCCTGAGCTAGCCAGACCAGCATAGGGGGTGTGAATACATGGCTCAGCCCAACATAAAAGTATAGAAACTGGACAGCTGATAAAACATTTAAACTTTGAAAAGAACAAAGGGCTTGAGCTGGCTTCAACCCACACATTCTATCGTAACTGGGGATGCTCAATGTCATGATGGTCAGCACACAGAGACAGATAACAAGCATCATGTTTGTATTCTGATTCAATTGTATATTGCAATTTCTAAATTATGCTTGTGTTGTGATTTCAGTATGTTTCTGTATCACTCTACAAAACGTAACACCAAAAAAGTAAATTTGATATCCATTTCCTCCTCATGTGGCATATCTGAAAGAACTTGATTTGAGTGTATTGAACTCTGACACAGAGAAATATGAAAACACACAAATGCTGTAGATTCGCAACTTTACTATTGGAGCAGCTGCCACCTTCCAGCAAGTTTCTCCCAGAGGAAGCAGTTACTTCATTTAAGCTATATTTCCTTATAGTAAAACAATATTCACAAATCTAATTACTAACTTCATCTCAGGGTCCCATTTATGAAAACATTAGAACAATGTAAATAAATTGTTGCCATACTGCCTAAATAGTTAAGCCACAGAACTGTATCACTCCTGGTAACACCTTCTGGTAACTTTTGCCACAAACAGCACTCTCATTTCTATAGTGCTTGTAAAGTCTATGTATTATTTATGAAAACTGTGTGAACAGAGCTGTGATTCTAAGCATGGGCATTCTCCCTTTGACCTGGGAGGTGCAAAAGGGTAAGGGGAGAAAAGTGAAACTGCCAACACATAGTATGGAATTAGAAAAAAAAGTTTCGCTTCAAGAACACAAGCAGGATTGAATAAAGAAGCCCTGCTTTACAGCTAGACATAGATTTCCAAAAAATACAAACTAAAAAAAGCATAAGTTAAAGTGTCTCAAATCCATCCTTTACCTTGTTATAAACTCAGAAGGAATGTAGCTGTTAGAATCCCACACCGCTCCCACACACCACCTACATGCTGCTGAGGATGCAAGGTAAGAACAGCCTCACTGGTATCAGCTGCCATTATTACGAAAGTCCTAAACTTAAACTTACTCTTTGCTACTATCTCTCCAGCTGCTAATGAAGGGATATCAATATGCTACCCTTTGGGGTGGCTGCCATAGAATACTTCAACGAGAACAAAATAACGTCTTCTGCTGAAGTAAAATTGTTCGTCATGCTGACTGTCCTCAGTCAGCTCATCCGAAAGAGAAACATACCACAAACAAAGGTAATGTGAAAACCAAGAGAGTTTATTACAACAGAAACAAAAGTCCACAGGAGCTAGAGTCAGATGCCAGAAGGAGAAGGCATCTCAAGAGTAGCGGATCTAATGGAGTGCGACCTTCCTTCCAGCAGGCTGACAGCCATTCAGAACAGACTGTCCCCTAAGAGCTCTGAGAAAAAACACAGTTAGAACCCTTACTACTAAAAAACCTAAACAGCAGTGCTGTTTAGCCAAGTAAATTAATAACATAAAGCAAACCAAACTTGTATTATCATCTTTTTTTGGTCCTTCTGGACAGGGATGTTATTTTCCATGAAAAATTATACAGACATAGCCAATTACACACACACAGCCAATGATTCACCTCTGGGTATATCAGTTACAATTTACACATGCTCCCTGGGAAGAGATCTAGCATTCTGAATCTATCTGTTCTTTTCTTCAGATTTCAGGGACTTACAACAACTCAGACAGTACTGGGACTCCCACTGGCACTTCCAGTAACTCGTACGACTTGGAAGTGCTTCCTCACTTGAAACCCAGACTGAACAGACTCCACTGCTTCTGCAGTACAGAAAGCCAGATCCGTACTCCTCTACGGCCTTACCAGACTGCTACAGATCGAGGTGCCAGGAGACTGATTTAACATGGGAACTGGAAAATTTAGGCCCTGTGGCCCCTTGAAAGACAGGGGCTAATTACACAGGTCCAGGTAATCTCTCTTGCAGATTCTCTTTCTTGTGGAAGTCCATTCCAGAAGTGATTCCTAACTGAGTATATTCTTATTTTTCTAGTTTTCAGTTGACTGACGTCGTGGAACTTGGAAAATCAATTGCTTCCGTAGGGTTGATGTTATCTTTGGCATTTGTTTCCATCCATTTAATACTCTTCCTCCCACTTCCTTGTTCACTTGGGTCAGGATGGTTATGAGATCTTTGTGGCTTGAACAAAAATGAAGAAAAGTTACATTGAAATACACGGTACTTGCAGCTAGGCCAAGAAGCTGATCTACGTTTGCTCCAATAAAGTGGTATCTCAGGGACGGCTAGCATCTTCCCCTCACCTCACTTGTCACAGAAATTGCACACTCCATTGTGTAACCACAGAATACCATGTGTTCGGGGGAATAAAAGCAATCTCCATGTAGCATTGCTTTACCAACACACACAGTCCCCTACTTTGGTTATAGTCAGAAGAGCGCACCAAGATGAAACAGAACCAACAACAAACCTATGCATTCTCCAAGCCCTCTTCTGGACACCATGAGAAAGTGATGTCTGAAGAGAAATTTTATTTTCTAAATCGAGTTTATGATGGGGATGGGAGGGAGGCAACAATGAAAATTATGACTAAAGATGACTGATTTTTTTGTCTGTGTAATCACTCAAATTTGCGTCTTACCAGGTGCTACTGGAAGAAAAATAATTTCTCAGTCAAAAAATGTTAAAAACATGCACAGACATACATACACTTGTTTACATGCAATGTTCCAGCATTACAACACTGGTTCTGTCACAGGCAAGCTAGGGGAAGTCACTTGTACTTTGGTTAATCTGTAGAAGAATAACAATGCCCAGTTCTAGAATATTTACTGTTCTGAACTGTCCTGCAGGTGAAAAGCATTATACAGCACAAATGCAAAACACTGATGTTTCAGCACAGCATGCTTATGTATATATATATGTCTGCAATACCCCAAATAAGCGTGGATTAAAAATAGTACTTACAGTGGGCAAAGTAACTTCATCTTGTCACAGAGGCACTGAACGTAAACACTGCCAGTCTTTGTACAGCGGTAGCACTCATAGCCTTCTACTGTAGCCATGCCAACCAGAATATCAGCCTGATCAGGAATGGAAGTCAGAGGGACAGCATCAGTCTCAAGATGGCCAGAAAAGTCTTCTTTCACTGTGACAGCTGGATGACCGACAGAGCCTTGGCAAGCCTGGATGAAAAACAGCTTGGGTTTGCCAGCAAGAGAAGGACAATTAGATCCACTGAAGCAGGAGAGTAAATCTTTAATATTTACAAACTCATGGTCAATGCCTTTTATTTTGTCTTTTTCACCATGGGAAAAAATGAAGCAAACGAAACAGTCCATGTTACTGTGATCTTTTTTGCTGTATTCTTTAACTTTTGCATACATTTGCTTTGCTTCTAGATCCATGTGCTCAACTGTCTCAAACTGAAGCCACTTAAAGACCTTCTTCACAGCCTCTAGGAAAAAAAGTCAGAAGGCACTTGTTAAACAAACAGTGGCAAGGAAGATGCTGAAACATCAGTGTCTGTGTGGTAGAACAGATGTTAGCAGAAGCGTTCAGATCCCACCAATAAACTCACCTGACTGACTCTTAGCCTGCAAAATCTAATTAGAAAAACCCAAATGCCTAATTTTATTTTTTTTAAATACAACTGGGTTAAGCATCACACTATCTGGGAAAAAAAAAAGTTTCAGATTATTTGATTAATCAGTACAAATTAGCGAAGCTTACTGTGTTAAAGCAAGCTTTAACTGTGCATTGCATAGTAATCTCAGATGATTAAGAACAACACTTAGCAAGTTAAAGAAGAGGTACCTTTTTAGAATGACAAATTCTGCCACTCTTAAATAAGGTAGATCCCTCATTCTGTAAGAATGATCAATACAGCAAGAAGGAAGGCAGGGTAACCTGCTAACACATGCTATGTAGAATTCTCAGCAAATGTTGACTTAATTGTTGTGTGGGCAGTGAGAAAGTAGCTGGGAAGCAAGCAGCCTGTAGACAGGTTGGATGGAGTTAAAATATCAGTGATGTGTGCTTTCATGAAACAGATTTTACTTTTTTACCTTAAAAGTGACTCCATCAGGGAGACAGGCTTTAAGGAAAATTATAAAGCAGTAGCATTTATCTGAGCATTAAATAGAATTTAAGGACTTAAGAATATTATGCCATGATAGCTAAGAATTACAAACAATCAAAAAGTCAAAAGGTGGAACAGTAATCCCTTCTTCACTATTTGGTACATATGACCAACTAAGATGATGCTTTTTACCTAGAACAGAAAGCTGTTCCTTCTTTAAGCCATCAGCTAAACTGTTGGAAGTAGTGTATTTCCAGTTACTACAGTGACTGTCATTCCAGTTACTCTGGAAGCAAAGGAGCTCAGTGGACATGATTGTTCTTCACAGGAAAGATTAGATCATTCTTTCAGAGAATTATCAGAGAAAAAACCAAACCCATAATTGGATTAAAAAAGTACTCACCTCCATCTTGCACTGTTCCTTCTCTGGCTTCATACGGATTTTTAAAAATGTAGTTGTTAAGAATCACACAGTAACCATGTGGGTTATTTTTCATCTTATATGATTCCACAAGCTATAGAAACAAAGAAAGCAGGTAAGAAAGCAGTGCTGAGAATCCAAAAGAGAAATATGCTATACACAGATTGTTGGTTCTTCATGTCCAAGTGCAAAAAATCATGAGGCCAAGACACAAGAAAGGAAAAGCTTAAGAATACAAGTTAGCTACAGGGGAGATGAATCTGCTTTTTCTCCCTGAATCCCTCCTCCTCTCTCTCTGTGGTTAGGATATGATTTTGGCATGGGAGAAAGTGAGTATCCAGGAACACAGCTTTGCATGTGCAGAGGAAAATTTCCTGCAACCTGTCATTCCCTCTGAGAGTCACAGAATCACAGAATGTTAGGATTTGGAAGAGACCTCTGTGGGTCATCTAGTCCAACCCCCCTGCCAAAGCAGGGTCACCTACATCAGGCTGCACAGGAGCTTGTCCAGGTGGGTCTCCAGAGAAGGAGATGCCACAACCTCACTGGGCAGCCGGTTCCAGTGCTCCATCACCCTCAGAATAAAGAAGTTCTTCCTCACGTTCAGACGGAAATTCCTATGCTTCAGTTTGTGCCTGTTGCCCCTTGTCCTGTCACTGGGCACTACTGAAAAGAGTTTGGCCCCATCCTCTTGACACCCACCCTTAAGATATTTATAAGCATTTATAAGGTCACCTCTCAGCCTTCTCTTCTTCAGGCTAAACAAGCCCAGCTCCCTCAGCCTTTCCTCGTTCTTGTGGGTTTCTAGTGAGACAGCAAATTCTATTGTTCCCTTCCATCTGTCCAGGAGTATCTTGACCAGTATTTCAATACCCCAGTCTCCATTATCGTTAAGATACACAACAGCCACTCCTTCACTTCTTGCCTAAAAGGTTGCTGACAGCCAGGTCCTCACAAAGGAACAAGGCTTGGTCTTGTTTTGAAAATAGGAATCGTTCCAAGGCCTATATACAAAGCCAGAATCCCTCCCTTTCAGCTCTTCCACCTGATTATTCTTAAGAATTTACACTCCCTCCTCCAAGGAGCTGGATAAATACTTTCAAGGTAATCTTGAGGTATTTCTCACCACGTGTGGTGTCTCCCCCTCTGCTCCTTGTCCTGCTGGATGCACAGACACAGACAGTGGATAGTGGAGTTTTTCCTTAGAATCACTTTCTATGAGGGAGAAGATAAACAGAACATTTTATGACTAAAAAGATAAATCTTCCACTGTGCATATTTCAACACTCAAAAAAAACAGTGCAAGGAGTGAGGTGGAGGGTGTTTTCCGCATCACTGAGACACCATCCTTTTGTAGAGCTGGGCCAAGCAGGGTTCCAGTTTCACAGACTGCTGGTTATTGAAGCTGTGCAGAGCTGTGCTCCATTTCTTCTCTGCTCATTTACTGGTAGCAAGAGCCATATAATAAAAGGCTGAATGTGAGTAGTCACCCCAGGCAAACCATTCACAAGCATGTCCACTATGGGATACATAAGTGACAGAAGAGACCCATTTTTGTACAGTGGTACACTACAACTAGCTCTTTTATTTTTGACACCATTGTCTCTTCTCCAGAGAACTTTACTTTGGGTGGACACACCAAGGATGCAGAATACCAGCACAATGGAAGATCTCCTCAAAGCAACAAAACAATTCTTCGGCTACAACTGCCTGAATTAAGTGAAGAAATCAAACTCATTACCCAAGGAAATAAGTCACTGTACCCCTTTTACAAGTTACACCAATGTGTTTACATGGAATTTAATTGCCAGCGCAACAAGATCTGTAAGACTCACTCTTTTTCTACCTACCAAGGGGAACAAAATAATAACAATAGAACTAAAAACGCCATTCCCCTGACACAGGGCTTGCTTACACTAGCCACCCTTGCAATTATCTTCTGCTGTTTTAGAGATACAAGTACAAGTCAGCAGCACAAAGACATGCTGGGGAAACCAGTTGGTATCTCTGCAGGGAACTGCATGGGCTGTATTGATATGTCTAAGGAAACATACATCCTGAGTTATCCAAAAAGAGGTTCTGGGGAAAAATTCAATAGGTTTCAGTTGTTGTTGGTTGACACATCCTGTTTACCAAACAGTAAGGCCCAGCTGCAGTGTCACAGGTCGCCACCCCAGCTTCAACAGCCCAGATAATGCTGAAGTCCTTGAAATTTCGCATCTGGTACAGAAAGCTAACGGTTACACTTTAGCCAAGTACCTGGTCTCCAGGGACTTTAACTTTGACTAAGAGCAAACAGCCTGCCTAACAGAAAATAATGCTGACGATCTCCCAATACAAGTTTCCCCAAGAGAACGGTCACCTCCAGTCTATTTCAGTGACTGAAAAGCTATCCTGGTCTAAAACCAGCACTGCACTGTTTCCTGAAGAGAAAAATTGCATTTAAGGCAAAGAGGAGGGAGAAGCAGACCATTCACAAGGCACAGAACGTATTTAAAGGAGAGATACAAGAAGGTATGATAATGAAGTAGCAGAAAATGTCAGAAACCACAGGTATCAAGAGCCACTCTGCCTATCCTAGGATACTGTAAGAATACTCTGGACTCCTAAGCTGCCAAGGGCAATAATCACAAGAATACCAGCTCTACTCTTGAACAGCAGATTAATTTACCTTTTTTTTCTTCTTCATAGGTATCAATTTTTTTCTTTACATCAGCTCTAAATCCCTTTAATATATCTTTCAGCATTGCCAGGTCATCTTCTTTAATTATTCCATTTCTTTCCATTTCCAGTAATACCTTCAACATTGACTGGTAAAACAAAAACACATAACCCAAACTCATAGAGTGAACTTCAACAACTGCAGTATCAGGCACTTCTGGACAGAGCACAAGATAACATCCTCATTCCCAGAGATCGACCAGCTGAAGACCAATTTCTTTTTCCTCCAAACTTCATTAAAACAAGGGTCAGGATGCAATGCAACTCAAGAAATACATCACTAAGGTTAAGACAGGATCATTAGAAATTGCCTATGGCTAGGCTATCCTGCTTTGTTTCAGCAGTGCAACACCCCAGTGTGGATAACAACATGGCATCCTGTTGTACTTCGGTGTTCAGATGAAGTGCTGTTAAGTCATTTAGCTGTGCCATTGTACATTTTCTGTCACAGAAAATGTGTTCAGGGCTATTTTTATTTTTTTTGATAGTCCGCCAAGTTGGAGGTAAAACTGCTGATTTACCTATTAGTGCCACAATACAAATATGACTTTTAAGGAAGCTTCTTAGTAATACCAAGCATTTTTATAACACCGTTTATTATTTACAATAGAAGTATTGAACTAGCTCATCAAACCTCTTAATACTTTTGTTGGGAGAGTTAACAAAATGCTGTTACCTCAAATTACAATAAAGTAGAAAATATACCCAATGACACAGAAAAGTTTGTGGCTGAAGTCACATTAGAACTTGATTTTCTGTCTCAAAAACATTGTTTTTCCTCTAGCAAACATCACTCTTCCTAGATACAGCATATGTACAAACATCTTACAAGAGCCAAGCAAAGACAAAAGGAAGAGCATGACAGATTTTGCAAGAAGAAAACATTAGGGAGACAGATGGTAGTGGGAAAATACAAACAGGAGAGCAAAAAAAGGCAGAGAAAAGATAGAATGAGTACAAAAGCGTCCATTCTTTCACACAGCAGCTATCAGCTAACATTACAATTCTTTCAACATCAGATTTTAGTGACAGCGGACTGTTTTCTCTTTCCTCCGTACAAAAACTAGCAGACTCTGAACTACCCTTGCAAGAAAATTATCAAGATCACTTTGTATACAGCATTATCGTGGAGCTTGTTCTTTGGTATTTGTTTCTGGAGTAGGAACTTCACGCTCTTGACATCTTCTGGAGTCAAGTCCTCTGCAATTCCATATAGCAGTTGCCTGGCAGTAAGAATAGAGAAAGACTGATTAAGAAAGTTATGAGAAGTAAACACTACAATTACACTTTTGAACTGCAAAATGTAAAACTCACAATGGCAGGCAGTCATGCTGTAATAAATACAGTTACGCTGGGATATTCATAAGACAACTGTGCAGACAGAAAGCAAGACACACAACATTGCTGTTGTACATTTTGCATGCAAAGGTTTACTTACTTCTGTGCTTACCTGTAGGCTGACACTTTTGCCCTGCCTGGGATCTGAAGCTCTCTCTCCATCTCCTCTCGGCTAGAGCCCAGGTGGGCAGCCAGGAGGTCCATCCGATTGATCCGGTAAAGCAGCTCCTTCAGGAAGAACAGGCTCCCCACCTCGATCATGTCTTTCTCCTGCAGCGCTTCAAAGAAGGCCTTGGGCTCCTGGATGGCTTCCAGCTTCCTCATGGGGATGTGCTCCAGGCTGAGGAACTTCAGAGCCACCACTTCATCTGTGACCAAAGCCTCAGAAATGTCAAAAAGGAGTTTGCGGAAGTCTGTACTCATTTCACATCATTTAGATTTGGATCTAAACACAAACAGAAGTTGATTTCATTTATCAGTAACAGCAGTGCATCGACATGATATAAAAGGTATTACATCATGTAGAATAGCCAAAAATAAACACATGCAATCAAAAGTACTTCAGTACAGAGATGCTGTCTTGTTATCATAGCTTTGATGCTTAGCTCTTTCAGTGCTCTTGACTTAACAAAGAATATGAAAAATTCTCTACTAAGTGAAATTAACAGAAGAAGTCATGGATATGGATCATTCTTGCTTCCTATGGTGTGTCCTGGGTTTGGCCAGGACAGGGTTAATTTTCACTGGACTCCAGGAAGGGGCACAGCCGGGGGGTGGGGGCTGACCCCACCTGGCCAAACAGAGCCCGGTATTCCATACCATGTG
>Ga0065711_1046875_pt1 | contig 12649 bp, 7 predicted proteins | sample Hoacrofraction12_FD_59098 | JGI IMG/M metagenome (GOLD analysis project Ga0065711, IMG submission 59098) | Hoatzin crop microbial communities from Cojedes, Venezuela - Epithelial fraction 12 v2 (version 2) | ecosystem: Host-associated > Birds > Digestive system > Esophagus > Crop | place...
GTTTGAAAATATGAGCATGAGCGTGTCCCTACACTGTGTACATGGATACTTGTATGCCTGAAGTCACACAAATATTTCTTACTAGTATTTCTTTCCTAAAGCAAAGAAACTTTTTTGACTGCTTCGCATGTGAAACCTGGTAGCTATTTTGCATGCCTTGAGGAAGCCATACAATATAGCTGGTAGCCCTGCTCATAAACAGTTGTGTGGACTAGGGAAATAAACACAGGAGATAAACTTCAGTGTTTAATTTCCATCTCCACTCTTGCTTGTGACAGTCTTGTACACATAAAATATGTAAAATTTTATTTAGCTGTCTCACAAAACCCTTCTTTCACATTGATAAGTATATTTTTGATGGACTGGAAAGTTTAAATAATGTAAGTGCTTAAGGCAGCATCCCAGAGACTGTCAGTGTCAGATTCAGGATTAAAATCTTGGTCTCTATCTTTATTATCCCTTGCCAAATCCAGTAAACCTTATGGCCCACAGTCAATTAGTCTTTCCATGTTGAGACTGACAGTGCTTTCACTCAAAGGAAGTTTGAGCTGTATTTTGTTAATGTTTGCACAGCACTTTGAAAGTCTTAGTTGTGTATAGATGCCACCTATGTTATTTCAGTGCCTGTTTAAACCCCAAAATGTGTAAAGGGTCAGAGAGGAAAATCGCGGAGTCGAGGAAAAACATCTTTTCCATGAGGTTTCCTGGCTGCTGGTAAGAGAGAGAGAGTATCTCAAAGGATATACAGTGGTAAATTAAGGTGGCAGGTGAGGAAGAAGTGTGTCTAGCCAGAAGGATTTTTAGTAGTGAGAGAAGAAAGAGAAAATAAAGAACATCATGCATTTTGGTGTGTAAGTATTTCAAGAAAGATCTCTGAAAGAATCTCCCAGTCATCCAGTGCCTACAGGTAGATTTCTTCCCCTGTAACTTCCCACCTTGCTCTGTTTGCTCAACTTCTTTAACACCATCTCCTTTTAAAATATGGCAAATTTACCAATTTTGAACTGAGTTTGAATTTCCTCTTTTTTTAATTTGTTCTGATGCTTAAATTCCATCACCCCTTCTCTGCCTGTTTTGCTTGTCACATTACTACAGATGCTTTAGAAAACTGAAGTAGCAATTTTCAGACAAGACACCTTTAAGCTTTGGTTTGTTCCTTAGATCTCTTAAAGTTCTTCAGACAGCACGTATATATTGCTTCACATTTTGAAAAAACATTCATAATTTTTTCCCTCTTTATCTGTGTACATAAAGGTCAGCTGGATGGATTTATTCATGCTTTCCAAATTGTGGAATCTACATGTCTGTGTTAAGACTTCAGAAAATTTCATAAAGTGTACATTTTAAGGAAGAATATGACCCAATATGAAGAAATCTATTATTGATTGTTTATTTTGTTTGGGGAATGAGTGTTTTTGTTAAATATTATGGAGATCTCTATTTTTGCCATACAAAACCTTCATAAACATCATGACGTAGAAACTTTTCATTTAACTCAGTGTTCTGAATGCATCTTTCTTGTTTTATGTATTTGTCTAGGTTGCTTTTACAGTTCTGTTTGATTTAGAAGCTCTCCTGAAGATCTGGTGTTTGGGTTTCACAGGATACATCAGCTCATCTCTTCACAAGTTTGAATTGCTGCTTGTAGTTGGAACTACTCTTCATATTTATCCAGACCTCTATCACTCTCAGTTTACGTATTTTCAGGTATGATCAGCTACTTTTACATTTTACTTTATACACTGATTAAAAAAACTACACATCAACATTTTGCTCTCATTTACTTCCAATCTATAGATGTTCTCACAATATTGACTCATTTTGATGATATTTTTAAAATAGCAAATACATCTGTTCTTAACTATGTTTATTGGGTGGATTTACAGAAATAGGATTCTTTCTAACTTTGCTGAGAAGTCCTTTCTGTTTTCAGTAACTCCCATTTCTTACCTGAGCTACACTGTTCAGTAGGTTCTGAAAAAGTTTATTGACTGTCCTTCAGTCAGCCTTGACCTTGCACACAACTGTTTACAGCGTTGCCTTCCTGTAGTGCTCACTGCTGCTTTTCTGGCTTCTTTCCCTGAGGCCTCAGTATACTTGCTGTTGCTTCTCCACATCTTCATCTCTGGCAGTCACATGCCTAAGAGTCTCTGCTCCAGTTATGATGGGTCTTCCGAGGTAATTTCTCTAGAATCACCATAGTGTTTGTTTTTATAGCCCTCCAACCATTCCTCATCTAGAGGAAAAGTGCGTTTATTGAGGCTCTTCCCACATTTTCACTTTGAGGAATTGCAGGAAGGAGAGACAAAGAAAGACTGATTAATTCAGACTTCTGATTCTCCCTCTGTCAGCCAGTCCAACCAGTTCCCCATTCATCGTCCTTGAAGTGCTTGGGCTTCCTCCAGTTGTGGGAGAAAGCACTGAGATTCATTATAATGTGCTATGTTCTACGGTGCTAAAGAAAGTGATTTTCTAAAAAAAAAAAAAAAGAAATGTTTCATATCTGTCCATTATTTAGCAGTAGATTGATATGGTGAATAATTAATAATCAATAAAGGCAAATAGCAAATCACCGGACAGAGTCCTGTCAATAAATGTGATTAGCTATAGTGACACATATTGTAATCAAGTGAGTACAATATGGGCGAGCAACCTCCCCGAGTGCGGTTTGAAATGTGCTGGCCTTTTCAGATTTCTGCAAATGCCATCCTGTATATTCTTCTGAATGGTTCTACAAACCTCGTCAAGAAAGCTATCAGGATGACAAATTCCATTTTGCTTTCACCTGGTATCATTTAAAGGCTTTAGATAGTTATAGCTTTCATTATGCTGTCGAAACATGTAGAATGTTGTTATTAAATGTGACATGGTATTTCTAACCTGCAAGAAAGGGTGATCTATCAGGAGCATGCCATTGCACTCTTGTATCAAAAGCACACAGGAAACCTAGCTGAGAGCTCTCAGTTACAACAGTTAGCAACGTAGTTTGTGGTTGGTCCAGATTTTTTAGGTTGAAGTCTGCTTACATCTGATGATTTCTTTTGTAGGAATTTTAAGCATAAATTATGAATATATTGAACTAAATAGGTAACATCATCACTAACTCATAGGATTGAAAATATAATTAAAATGTAGCCAGATGTTGATAATAAAATAATAAGTATTTTCCTTTTAATTGATTTAATTAGTTTCCTGGGATGGGGTGTGATGGGGGTGGTGGTGAGTTTTTTTTAAAACAGGGCTAGCTTTTATGATAGAAAATGTCAGAAAGTGATTTTTTTTCCCCAAATAAATGAGAGACATACATTTTACAAGCAGAAACACCTCTTACACTGAAAGATTTGGGTTGTATTTTGCAATCCTGATCCCCTAAGAGGCAAATGACAGTAAGGTTGGAAAATGCTTTACCTTTGCTGTCAGTGTATAACGGAAGTACACACCGTATTCCCCCACAATTAAGCTTCTGGGCAAGCAAGATAACACATTTTCGAATCAACCAAGGTCAAAACATCTTTTTCACATGGATACGTTTTGGCATTAGGCAAATTTCCAGGCCTTTAGGTATTAATGACGACAGTTTAAATGTGTTCCTTGTCAGCCAACAAAACAGATTACAGAAAACAGAATTCTTATTTGACACATTCCGGGATAGTGAGTAGAAATATCATTTGGCTTATCTGGTTTTCCTTACCATATATTTCAGTCTGCATTATTCATTGGTCTTTATCATTACCTTTTGCCAACACATCATTCACTCTTCACCACACTGGCTACTGTCCACTCTCCCACCTGTCTTCCTTGCATTCACTTTATGCTCATTCAGAACACTTCTGCAAAGCCCTCTGTGAAAGACTACCATTCCATGGCTATAATCTGCAGAACACAAAATCAGCAGAGAAATGACAAAATTTGCATGTTATTGTAGAGATTTGTAATAAACCAGTGTAAAAGGGAAAGATTTAAACAAAATTTGACCTGTACTACACTGAAGAGATGGTATTGTATTTGTGCTTGTAGAAGACACTGCTGAGTCATTTCCTGAATAAATATCATCAATTTTAGTAGATGCAGCCATAATTTTTAACAAAGCTGTGGATTCTCTTTTGTATTTTTCATTTTCATTTGTTTTTTAACGTATTTTTATATTTAATCCACATAGCGCACCTCTGCAGCTCTTAAATGTAATACAGTTTACGATTCAGTTGCATAGAATGCATGAATGTTCATTAGAGTGTACTTTTGCTAGATTCACTTTGTCACTTAGTGAAAATAATTGAAAAAAACAAATAGAATCAATAAGATTAGAGTGTTTCTTAAAGGTAAATTAAAGTTCCCCAAAGGAAGGGCAAAAAAAGTAAGGCAGGTAGTACAGTTTGTCTAACACAAATTGGAATACTGACCAGCATGAAATCTTCACCTCACTGAGGTCAGTGTTAAAACTAGTGTTGATGGGAACAGAGCTAGCATTTATGCTGCAAGTAGATCGTGTGAGGAAGAAAGGACCATGTTTACATTTCCATTGTACTTGGAAATCTCACCCGTCTCACTGTCTGTCACTGCCTTGCTAACCAGTTTCATGTGCTCAGATTATATGTAATGTGATCACGGGTACCACTTTGTCTCACCTTGTTCTAATGTTATGAAAGTTAAGCTGTCAGTGTAACCTAGGTATCTAGGACCCTTTTTAACTGCTGAAAACAGTGAAGGCTCGTCCCATCTCACACAGGGGTCTGCTATGTTTGGAATTAGTTGCTCTCTCGAGTTGACTTCCCTCTCTCTCGCCTTTGACAGTAAAGTCTAGATGACTAGTATATTCGGCATACCTGACAGATAGGTAGGAAGATGAGTTTCATGTGAAATGCAAAGGCGTACATTATTAGCAAGCTGCAAGGCAGTGAAGTCTTTCTGTAAACAGCTACCGTATTCTTCTGTCAAACTTATTTTCTCTCCAAAAGCAGCACAGTAATTGTATGTGACTTGTACATAAGGTCAGCCTATAATTGCACTGTAATTCCTACCTTTCTGTTTCAATATGATTCTTGTGGAAATATAGGTAATACCTTGGGCTAGAGACTCTTTTTCTTTGTAAGAACCACGGAATCTCATTTGCCTCATATGCTGCTGTCTGTTGTCACCAGCAACTGTTGTGACTGCCACTGCCTCTTGTTGATACTGATGTTATGTCACTGTTCATGCCAGTGTGAGTGGCAGAAGTAGGAGGATCAGAGCTGTCAGCAGCTTTTCCAAGGTAGAGTCAGCAGCGGATGGGTCAGGAGTTCCACACATGATCACGCTTCAACCACCACTACTAATACTGAGAGGTGTCAAATACGTCAGTGGCGCACAGTGCTGTTTCCTCTGATACTGAGAAATGCCACCCAAAATTTCCCTTGTTGTATGCAGCCTGAAAAAGCAAAATACATTCATTACCGAACTTGCTAGGTTATATGATACGCTATGCAAGCAATTTTGTCTTGGGTCACAGAAGTTGAGAAATGGCTTGTGGAAGAAGAGTTGGCAGCTCTGTATGTGAATATGTAATGTGATATAACAAATAACACAGAATCATAGAAAAATCTAGGTTGGAAGTGGTCTTTCAAAGTCATCTCATCTAGCCTGCTGCTCAAAGCAGAGCTTACTTCAAAGACTGTTCAGGACCCTGTCCATTTAGAATAAGTATGAATTTTTAACAGTGATGATAATCAAACTGGAGCAGTTTACCTAGCACTGCAGTAGATTCTCAGTTGCTAAATGTAGACTGATATATTTTGACCTCTGCCTGAAGCCATTCTTATGTTTGCTAACACACTGTAAACCTTCATAGGTCTGTAATTCCTAAAACACAGGACAGTGTTGTATTTTGCCTGTGTCTTTGTTCCCTTTGTTACCCCACAACCCACTTTACCTAACTGCATTGCTGTGATGACTGTTGGTGATCGGCGAGTTGATCACAGCCGTGGGGGCCCTGGGTAATCCTCCTGTGCCTGAACTCTCAAGGCCCCTGCTGTCATCCCTTGGCTGTACACTTCGATGCTGCATTTTGTTAAAGGGTCACAGATAGTTCATTCCATGCAAAATTACAGCTTGTTATTACTATACTTTAGAAAAAAAGAGATGTGTAACACTAAGCATTACACCACACAATCGTAAAAAGCTAAGCGAAAGACGAAGCAGGTTAACAGTTGCCTAGTCATTGGGTAACTGCTGTTACTAGCTGAAGCAAATCTCCAGGCAGGCGAAGATAAGTACATACAAAACCTGACAGGCTCCGGGACTTGTGTTTTAACCTAAGACACAATGTGTGGTCTGTGACAAGCAGTGGCAACCTGATACTCACTGGGCTACATTTTTGGCCTTGAAGTCTCTGATCCTGTGAAAAAATGGTTGATTAAAGTAGTAATGAAATAACTAATACAGTTCTATTTTCTCTTTCTTTGCAGGTTCTTAGAGTAGTTCGGCTGATAAAGATTTCTCCTGCTTTGGAGGATTTTGTGTATAAGATATTTGGACCAGGAAAAAAACTTGGGAGTTTGGTGGTGTTTACTGCCAGCCTTTTAATCGTAATGTCAGCCATCAGTTTACAGATGTTTTGTTTTGTGGAGGAACTGGATAGATTTACCACCTTTCCACGGGTAAGTGTAAAAAGCATCGATTACTCATTGCTTGTTATTATTTTCTTGTCATTGATATGTCGTATTTGTTATTACATTAGCAGTCTTCCTTTCCTTGTAAGAACCATGGAGCAGTTTATCTCCATATGCATAGATAAAAGAATTGTATTTTCTGGGTGTAACAGTCTTCGTGTAGTCCTTCAGTGTCTGTCTTTGGCTTAGGTGTTCTATATCTGCCATTGAGGGAACACAGAGAAATTCTGTGTATACGCTGTGGTGACACAACAAAGCATATGGCTTTATGGTAGTCTAGCATGCTGCAGAAAGAGGAGTCGTGCGCAGTTGTGAATATTAGCCACAAAATGTATATAGAACATGTCTACACATGATTTTTATCTTCATATTATGAAAGTGGTTGTTCTTAATTTGTACATGAATGTTTGTTTTACACAGGGTTATAAAACCTGTCTGCATTGACAAAATAAGTGTTTGCCTTTTGGATATAAATAATGGATATTTATGGGCATTGCATTAATTTAGAACAGAACATTGAAAATCAGTGGAAATTGGAGCTAATGTATTTATTGAAGTACACTGTTCTGAATGAGAATACTGCCATTTCTTTAATAATGGATTAGACTGAATGTACATGGATTGTTTCCAGTCACAATTTATTTGTTTCTGTCATTCTAGCTTGGTTATCCAATGTATCTGTTTTAGTGAAAGTGCATTGATTGGAACAATTAAATAACAATGAATAAGACAGCCTCAAGGGTCATGCATTTAGCAAACAAAATGGCTTGGCCACAATTTGTAATTATCAACCTGGACTTGATGTATGGGAGGTTTGCCATCAAATGTAAGACAAAAAATACCTACCCACAGGGAATAATGTAACACCATGCTTTCTGTTTTGGAAAATGTGCTAGGAAAAGCAGCCAGTAGGATGATTAAGAATTAGTATAGTTCATTTTTTAAATGATGAAGAAAGCAAAAAAAAAAATAATAAAACTTAATCTTTTCTAATGAAGTAGGGCTTCTGTCTCTAAATTGAGTGTTAGTACCACCTTACTGAATGCCCAACTCCCGTGTATAACTTCTGAAAGAAACTTCTGACTGCAAATTTAAAATCACCATGGAATTTAGTTTTGGAATTATTTTTATTATTTATGCAAAATGGCAATGACAGTCCTGAAAGAATTACTGTAGTATAATTAAAATAAGACAGATTCACAACCACCTGCACATTTTAAGTGGATAAATTAGTAGAAGTAACTGAGAATGATCCACTTGCAGGAAAACATTCCCAAGATACGTCAAGATATTAGTAAAATTTTAAATTATTTTGGGCATTTCAATCTGAGGCCATTTGGGCCTCAATAAGAACTTCTATCATATTGAATTTTAACAGATATATGTATATTCTAAAATACGTGTTTGAAGAGTGAGAAAATATTTACTCCATAAATTATACAGTTTTTTACAAACAGAAAATATCCAAACTTGTTTTCCGTTTTCTGAATTATGTTTTGGAAAAACAGAAGACCTGTTACCAATAATAAAAAGGTGTTTCAGCAGTACTGAACTGAAATATTTTAATACCTTTTATGTGATAGCCAGAAACAAGAGTCTCTCCTTATTTTTTGGTTAATGTTTATTTGTATACATATTCACCTCGTTATGAGTGGTTCGGAAGTATACCTTACAGTATGTGGTTTCTTTTTGTAGTTTTCTAATGAAATATCTCTTAATAGGGTAATGAGTTAGTGAAAGTTTTGTACTCAAAAATTGTGATTGATGGTGTGAGTGATGGTGTCCCTCCAAAGGAGTGTGTCTTCCTAGCAAAGGCTGGAGGATTCCTGCTGGTGTTGTGTGCTCTGAAGAAAGACTGCTGAATCAGTTTACAAGAAGATAGTTATAAAATATGTGCTTTGGGGTTTGCCATACCCCAAAGACATGCTTGCATTACTATATAATGTAGGAGGTGGTGTGAAATCTGCATCAGCAGATTATTCTACAAGAAGTTTTTAGGGGCTTACTTGCAAAGAAGAGCAAAAACCTAAAATGGCCAGGACTGTTGCTGTGGACTTTTTCAATTACAAATACAGAGAGGACAAGCACACTAGCAAGAATGGTTACACCAGAGGCTGAATTTTGAGTTTGTGCATTAAAGTGCCTTCTGCGCTAAAACAGACAAAAGCTAAAATCATTTTGAAACCATAAGTGCTTTACAAGAAGGCACAGTATGGGTTTTGGAACAAGCAGACCTCCTCCTTTCACTAATGCCTCTAAATTGCATGTTTTCACATGGTTTCCTGACAACAGTCAATAGGCACAAGCTCAGTGTTGCCATGGCTACAAATTTCACCCTTCTTTTGGCCATTGCAACTTCCCAAATGGACTGGCTTTCTCTCTAATAGTAAGTATAAAAATATAGATGTTTGCTATACTGTTCTTAACTGGTCTGCCAACTCTATCTTTGCACGTCTTTTTGGGCCGCACATATTGAGCCATGAGAAGAACAGGGGGTGGCTGGGACCCCTGAAGAAGGAACTAGGAGGGGGGCAGTGTCTGTTCAAAGGCATTGGTGTAAGATGGCCGCTAAGAAATTTTAGAATTCACTGCATGGAAAACAAAACATGTTGTTAGTGTCTCTGACTTCTGTGCCCCAGTTTCTCTTGGGTTTTGAGGCCATGTGTTGACTACTCAGTGTCTCAAATTACAAAGCTGGGAATGCTGCTCTTCTTTCAAATGGCTCAACACAAGATGAAAGCCAGGCCCAACTGATCTCCGCAGCAAAAATCCCCCTGTCTTCAGCAAAACCAGGACATCACTCCTAGCCTTGAGCTCAAGTTGTGAAATGTTGGTTCAGCCTGAGCATCATCCATTAAAAAGGCTGAATGATGTAGTCTTAATTCTCCAATGCAGTTGCAATCTCAGTGCCACTGCCACGTGTTTACAGGACAGCTACTCTTCTCTCAGGGTGTTATTGAGCACTCATGACTCTGTTAGGAGAAAAAGGTAAGTTTACACAGGTAGAACAGATTGCAAGCATTTCACAGTGCTGGCCTAAGTCCTGTTAGCTTTATTTGCGGAATTAACCCCACTGATTGTAGGACTACTGCCATGAATAAGGCTACTGGGATTTGGCCCATAATATTTTATGGACAAGTGGCAGTTACACGTCAAGTATGTTATAACTGTAAGTCGTAATTTGTGTGACACCACCCCTGTAAGAGTTGGACACGATATCAGAATTGGCACTTCGGCTCATGTGTTCCATCGAACTTTTGCCAATCTTCCACTATAAATAAAAAGGTAGTATGACTTCCATCATCAAAACAGCTAATTAAATAATAGGGCGTAAATACTCAAAGAAATTGACAGTCTTTTCTATAACACAAATTAATTCAGAAAATCACCATTTGCATAAATCTCTAAGTCTCATCTTCACAGATGTTGATTCTGTCAGCTAGTTGCATTTCAAATTAATTTTAAAATAAACAGTGGGAAATATACCTTTCAACTAAAAATAACTTGCTTCAAAGCAGATTGCTGGGTGCAAAGCACACGCTCTTTGTGCAGTGCTGTATTTTCTTAAAACTAATTTTTTTGTCATACATTGGACTAATGTTATAATAAAATGTTTAAATTATACTGAAAGGCCATTTTATATAACTATATGTTTTATGGACAACTGTTGTAGATGGAAGATTAGATTTTTATGATGTTAAAAGAATGTCTTTTCCAAATTAATCTAGTGCCGGTATTAATGAGGGGTCCACAACATTGTACTGGAAGTATGTTTATACCTTGAAGAATTAATTAAAATATGTATTTTTAAAAAGCAATAAACTATACTAATTTAGTGTGATTCAGAAGACGGGATACTGCACTAGTTCAGTTATCCAGTCCCTCAGGTGTTTCTAAATCCAGCAGTGGGGTGTATTACCTAATGTAGTGCGCACCTTGCGTTTCGGCACGGAGTGTCACAGCAGACAGATGTGACCACCGCTGCCCTGAGATGCTCGGAGCGTGGGGAAGCAGCGCCTGCCCCTCACAAAGGAGGGTTGTGAAGCTGTGTGGGGCACTGGCGGGGCAGTTGTCATCTTCACCCTCAGGCACCACTGGCAGCTATAAAGGAGGTTGAATTTGCTGCGTGTTTTATGCATGCTCCTCTGGCTGCTGAAGGGCTCTCCTGAGCTAAAGATCTGAGACCTTTCCTTCTCTGCAGGTCTTGCGTAGGGAGAGACATGAGGTATTTTGCAGAGCTAGATAACACTTGCTGGTGGATTTGGGGGCTTTTTTGGCAGAACCCTTATAATAATTTTTTGTAAGGAAAAGAATGACTAGTAAGAGTCTGCAGTTTTGGGTAGCGTAAGCAGTCTGCGTGTGCGGCTGTGAGGGGACACTAACCCAACGGGGTGGGGTCTCGGGGAGGACCTGGCCGCAGGTCAGCCCTGTGCTGGTTAGGGCCAAGCTTACTGGCAGGAACATGCAAGCGGAGGGCACAGTGCAAATTCCAGCCCCCCTCCTGGGGCTCTCCTAACACATGACACAGCAAAGATTTCAACTGACATAAAGGATTTACAGAAAGGTTGTTGCAAGCAGTTTTCTCTGTCTGCTACTTCTAGTTTATGCTACCTTTTGTTCTCTGTGGGATCTGTATGTTCAAAGGAAGGGTTGGGATGTTACATTTGGTCAAGATATTGCTGATGTAGAAATTAAAGTCATGCTTAACATCATCCCCCAAGGTGTGCAATTGCTCACTTGGATGCCCTGATCTGTTCTATGTACACCATAGCTTCACTTCTTGTGAGTGATTTGGACTTGTAGGCTTAATCATCTCTGAAAATTTGATTAGAGTGATTTAATTCTGAAAAGCAGCTGTAAAAATAGCTCTCAAACTCCGTGGTCTTAGCCTAACTGTGTTTATGCTTCTGTCTGCTCCAGAGAGTGCCACAGAACATAGCAGAAATAGGAAACTGAGCTGGATTCTGGTGTGGGTTTTTTGAGAGAGCCAACAGGCACATTTTTTACAAAGCCCTTGACAGCTAAATATTTGTGAGCCCTCTAACACAGTCAAAGTGCACAGGTCCTCCTCTGGACATCTGGAGACAACATGATCCAATTTGACTGCTTTAAAATGTGTGCTAGTTACAATGGACAGAGGAGAAAAAGCTTCAGTCCTAGCATCCTTATCAGTGGTCAGTGAAAGATGGTCAGACGCTGAGCTCGAGCACTGGCCTGCTGATACTGATGCTGCTTAGCTGTTAACTTGCTTCCTGCTTCCAGCGAACTCTCTCCAAGGCAGTCCCTGGGCACGAGCAGGGGAAGAAGTTCTCTCCAGCTGGGCACTCCAAAAGGCAGTGCCTTTTATGCAGTGCTTTACATAACAAGGTGCGCCAGATTACATCATCTCTGCCTTACCCAAGCCCTGCTACAGCACCCCAGCAAGCTTTGCACTTGCAGACCCTCCTTTCAAATTTTAGGCATATAGCATACACTCTTGATTTCATAACACAGAAACAGCATGTGGCAAGCTATGCCACATCCTTGTTATTATTTCAGATAGCTGGAACCAGCTGCTTGTCACCAAATATTAATGATGTGTTATCACCATAGGGACATCACATAGGGCCAGGAGGAGATGGAGGACCAAGTGCTAGATGCATGGGACATGGACAGTCTGCTCTAGAGTAAATTGGCCTACGTGGCAGGATAGAAATCACAGCCTAGAGTGGAGTCCCTTAAGGGTGTGGGTGTAACCTTAAGGGTCCTGTTTGCATTGGGAGAAACTGCTTAGAGAAAACATTGTTTTGTTTGAAAAACTCTGCAAATTTGATAAGGAGTCCAAGCAAAGTACTTGCCTGTAGTTAATATTAATAACATAAACTTGAAGTCTCCCCTCCAGTTGCTACTGGAGAGAGTCCAGCAGAGGGCTACGAGGATGATGAGGGGACTGGAACATCTCTCCTACGAGGAGAGGCTGAGGGAGCTGGGCTTGTTCAGCCTGAAGAAGAGAAGGCTGAGAGGGG
>Ga0065711_1008537_pt1 | contig 12647 bp, 6 predicted proteins | sample Hoacrofraction12_FD_59098 | JGI IMG/M metagenome (GOLD analysis project Ga0065711, IMG submission 59098) | Hoatzin crop microbial communities from Cojedes, Venezuela - Epithelial fraction 12 v2 (version 2) | ecosystem: Host-associated > Birds > Digestive system > Esophagus > Crop | place...
GGAGGCTGCAGCAGGCCGCGGATCAAGCGGCGGCAGGCGGCGGGCGGCAGAGCGCGGTTCTCCAGCAGCGCCAGGCCCAGCAGCTGCGGGCAGTGTCCCAGGTGGGAGAAGCCGAGCAGAGGGCTGGGCTGGCCTCGCCGCAGCCTCCGCCTCACGGCCTCCCGGAGCCGGGGCCGGGCGCGGAAGCGGTCGTGGAGGTGCTGGAAGTACCGGGCCCACTCTAGAGCCCTATCCAGAGTGAGGGAGTCCCAGTCCCGCACCAGCGCGGAGCGGGACACGGCCAGGAGCGCGGGCAGCTGCTCCACCTGCTCCAGCACGGCCTCCATGGCGGGCGGCCCCGGCCTTGGCGCCACCGGTTCGAGCAGAAGTCCCGCCTCCAGCCAGGAACCGAAGCCAATCCGAACCGGGAGAGGAGGAGATTCGTAACTCTATTGGCTGAGTCTGACGTCAATCCGATGCGGATCGCTCTGCCCTTAAAGGAGCCTTTAAGCGGCCTGCTGTGTCGGTCATTTGTGGCTAATCCCTCAACCAAGGGCGGGGAAATTGAGCCGAATTAAAGCAATAAAAACCGAGCAGGATTAAGAATTTATAAAACCAAACAAACAAACAGCTAAGAAGCTTAGAATAAGCCTCAGAATAATATTCCTAAATACCCCTTAAAAAAATAAAACTCTTCAAGAGCGAACATCCCCTGCCCCACATTTGGGGGTGTTTCCCCGTTTCTGTGATACGCCCTGTTCCTGGTGGGCAGCCATGGCCGAGCTCAACGTGGAGCCAGGCTGGCTCCCCAGCGCTGCCTGCAACCCTGCCAGGGCCGAACCCTGCTCAGCCCACACGGCTGGGCTCGCCCTACTGACCTGCCAGCTAACGGCTTTGTAGCTCATTAGTTTTTCCTCAGTGTACCTGGCCTTCCCCAGGTACCTGTGCCAGGCCTCTGGCTGCCTTCAGAGCTAATGGCTGACGCCTGTCCTGGCCTTCTGTGTGCCAGCACAGGCAGGGTTTCCCACACAGATGGTCTCCAGAGAGCATGGTGGAAACGTGCTACAACCTCTCCTCGTCGAGGAGAGGCGGCCCGTTCTCTCTTTCCCGCCTCAGCCAGCCAAGGGGTAGTTTTACATGGCAGGCTAGAGGTCTTAGGCGTAGCTTGCAGGACGCACTCTACCTGTTGGAGCGACTCTTCCCGGCTGCTTCCCTCACGTCCGCCGCCTCGAGGGCTGCTGCTCAGCTGGGAGACGGGCCCTTTCCGTCCATCCTCATCCCCACGACAGACCTGCTGCTCTCAGCATCCCCTCATGGTGTGGAAGGCAGCAGGCGGGCCCGGCTTCCGGCAGCTTCTGCAGGTGCCCCCTGCACCCCCGCTCCTGAGGGGGTGAAGCAGCGGCGGGAAGGCGCCGGGCTGGGGGGCTGGGGAGCTGCTGGGCGCTCCTCAGGGAGCCCACGAATCCTGTGGCCTAATCCTGGCCACTCAGCGGGTACGGAGGCGGCGGGGAGGCCCGGAGAGGCCCCAGCACTGTTGGCTGGGCCCGGAGCTGGGCTGCAGCAGTCCCCGGGGCCGGGCTGTGGGGAGGCAGAGCCGGGCACCTCCTTACCCACGCCTGGCAGGACAGGGCCCCACACCCACGCCTTGGGGACAGGAGCGAGGGACCCACAGACGCCGCTGCCAGCCTGCCTGAGCGACTGCTTTGGTGAGGGCTTTCTGGAAGGCAAGAGTGAACAAAGTTTGACTGGAATTTATCACAGGAACCAGCAACAGAAACCAAACTGTAATGGTGTGATACGATACAGTAGAGCAAACCATAATACTCTTCCTCTTATGCAGAAAGCGTGTTTTCTTCCATACATCTTAGTGCTGGAAATGGTTTCCCCTGAGTTTGTTATCTAAAATAACTGTTAATCTAAATTAATTATTAAACTAAATTTTTGAGTGATGAAGTGAGTGTGTGATAGACTCAGTAGCAAATATCCTTTAGCTCGGATACTAAGAGCTACGACTTTTGTAGCCTCCGAGTTACACCAGACTTCAAACTAGCATGGGTGAAAGGCAAGAAGGAGGCCCACAACTTGCTGCTTCTGCTTTTTTTTTCTGCTAAGGAAAACTGAATTGGGTGAGCAGAGCCACTGGACCTGTTGGAGTCCCATGCCTTGCTAGGAACACTCTCAGACCTTGTCTCCGGGCCATAGACCCCTGCCCTAAAGGTAGGTGCTAACTGTTAGTGGCTGACTTCTATAATTCACATCATACTTCCAAAATGAAGCGAAAGAGAGAATAACAAAATTGTAAGTAAGGGTTTAGATATCAGCGTCCCGTCTTCAAACCCTCTCCTGGACTGCCCTGGATGGTTGTTTAGGAAAGATCTTTCTCAAGTGCTCTCAAGAAAACAAAGCTCTCGTCTGAGTTCTTACCCTATTTTCTTATTTCATATCTTATTTTCTTATTTCAGTTATCTATTTAAAAAACAATGGGGTTATAGGCTTAATGGTCTAAACCACCTGTAGGTTAAGGGCCTAATATAGGAATTAGAGAGAAATTCTGTGGCCCTTCTAGTCGAAGGGGCTTGTAACAATCCCTCAACCTCTAGGAATATAATGTATTTTAAGATATCATTCTAAAATGTTTGTTTTTCTCCTGAAAAATCTCTTTTAAGCCTTCTGTTAACTATTTCTGGAGTAATAAATACAAAATTGGCTACAGGTGGCTAGAGATGTGTTGCATTGTTAACAATGGAAATGTTTTTTTATTAGTATATTCATACTCATCTATCATCTACCATGCCCATATATTCCAAAGCGTATTATACACTAATATACATTAAAGAGAAGATGGAACATGCAGACTTTTCAGTTACATGTGGTTGAGTGCAACACTTGGGAATATTTTACTTAATGCTTTACTTAAATGGAAAAGTGATAGAAATCTGAAGTGGTTGGAATATGATTGTGTGTTATGTAGTTTGCCCTCTCAGGTTTGCCACAGGATCTCTTGAATGAAGTGCTGTGGCATAGAGGAAGAAGTTTCAGTGAATTAAAGACCCATGTTCTATTTTAGTGAAGGATAGTTTTGGAGGTGCGTATGCTCTATGTCATAAAGAAGAGAAGAAATATTTCCTGTTACGTCAGGAAAGTTTTCACAAGAAATCTTTCACATTACTGTTCTTTTTCTTTATTGGATAAAATGTATGGGTTTATATCCTGTGAATGTCTCTGTATGTTTCAATTGAAAGAAATCAAATAATCACATTTGCAGCGCAGGGAAACTAACAAAAACAGGTTGTGAAAATCTAACCAGACTGGAGTAACATGGTATCTGGAATACTCTTGCATGTGAAGGGAGATGGCCTGTGTGTTCTAATGGGTCTCTGTAGAGTTGACTGAAAAATGGAATTTCCGTTTTACGAAAAACCCTGAATATTTCAGCACTTGGCTTTGTTTCAGATTAGGAGGAGAAGTCTAAATATCAGCATTTTTCATCAAGGGGATACAGTCTGACAACTCTGCAATGAAATGGTTCATGAAAAGAGCTATTTAGGTGTTTCTGTGCAGCTGCATTTAGAATCTCCAGTCACAATGGGGCACAGCTGATGCATATAATGAAAAATAGAGGCTGGTCTGAAGAACTGGTAGAGTTCTATGTAAGATAGTATTAGAAGATGAAGTCAAGGAAGAAACAAGGTAACACTGAGACAGTTACAATTCATGTAATAAAATGTTACACTACAGTAGCCCTTACAAACACTAATTCTTCTTCCACAGTCACCACTGAAGGAACTCCCTTTCTACTCCAAGTTTTGTCTTATTAATTGAAAGCCTAGCCACTCTCAGAATGTGTTTTGGGGTCTTCCACTGTAAGACTGGAATCTATTTATCTGTTGATTGATCTGCTGATGCTGGTGCCATGTGGTAATCAAAGTAAATTGAGCAAACGTGATTTCTTTCTCACAGGTGAATTATTTTCCTATAACTTTTAAGTGTTGTTGCTCTTTTCTATTATCAGTCTTAGTTTCAGCTTGAGTAGCCTTAGGGCTTTTCCTACCAAAAGCAAAATTACTAAGCATCAAAGTTTACATTTGTAGTTACTGTTTATCAATTTATGCTAAATCTATTTCTACTTGATAGTATTGCTGAGTTGTGTAGACATTATTTAAAAATATCTGTATAGTGCTGAGTTGGTCTTCTGCCTAAGGAATGTCTGTGGGATAGCGAGGAAGAGACTGAGGAGGTAAGCACTGCAAGACTGAGGAGATGACATAGAGAGTTAATGTTGGGGAAGGGGACGGGAAAGGTTGGGTCAGGATGTCAGAAGATGCAGTAAGAGCACAGAAATGGGGGACATAGAACAGTGAGTGGATTTTCAGGCAGCTGGGTATGTGGGGTGGTGCTTTCCTACTTAGCTTGATGACTTTTTAAGAAAACTCTATGTTCACTTCTGGGTCTCGCATAGGTCTTTGGTCGTTTAATATCAGTCTGCTCCCCCTATTAATGACTCTTGTAGTAGCCTTTCATACTGTTTTGGCTGCGTTTGGTTGTGTACTTCATGTCACACAAACTATGCAGTTTCTTTATTTTTTTCTAAGAAGAAATGGAACCCACAGAGATATCTTAAAGAAAATCATATAGACTACATGTGTGAGTGCATGAGGCTTCGTTCTATGAAGCATGGGGAAATATGCTGAAGTAGCATTTTTCAGCTATTTTTTAAGCATTATCACTTCATTACACAGTCTGAAAAGTAACCTCTCTGTTTTGTCTGAATTAAAAGCAAAGAAGAAGATAGAAGAGAGAACAGGGCATATTTTGTATTGGCTAGAGTACAGATTCACAATTGCAACACATTGGATTGTTTAAGCTCTCTGCTATGTCCTTGCAAGTAGCTATGATACTGTGAACAGGGATAGCTAGTGTTTCTTGTGTTGTGGGTTTTGGTTCTGAGTTTTTTTTTCTTTTTTCCCCAATAAATATCATCTCCTATTTTAATCTCTTTAATGAGCATTAAAATAAGAAAAGAGTCTTTGAGAGTATTTATCTACTGATGTCAAAAGATACATGGCAAAGTAAGTTGTTGGGCAAGTAGGAAAAATGTGTGTTAGATACAAAATCTGGGAAGTCGTTTCCACAGCTCCCTGAAAACAAGCCCACTTTTCAGTGAAGCACTGCAAAACAGTTTCACAAGCCCTGCATTTTGTATGAATTACTGTACTGTTTTATCTAAGCTGCTAAGTCAAGTAAAAGATTCATACGAAGTTTTATGGAACTAGAGAGTTTTTTCACTCTGGTTACGGAGCCAGTAAAATTCATCCTGGCAAAGAGTATCAGTTTTGAAGCAAAATTGGTCAAAGTAGACAGAAGTCTGGATTCCATTGTTGTATTTTCCTTCCTCTCAGAAGTCCTATTGGCTGTAACACAGTTATACTATTTTTCCTGAATATAAACTCAGTACTCTGTTTACTCAGTATACCTAGCATTATAAAACTCCATAATGGCCTTTCCTTACATAGGAGCTGTTATTTCAAATTACAAAAATGACTATGTTGAGAGAGATGTATGATCATCTTCTATATTTCTGGCACTAATACGCGCTTTTTAACTGTAAGGAGGTTTGTTTAGCTGCCTCAAATCGCGTGCTAGGAATAAGGATGCCAGACTCATTATGTAGTGACATATGTATATTGATGATTCTGAACTCATGGACCATTCTTGTAGAATTTCTTCCTATTTCTGCAACAAACTTTGTGGAAAACTGAGGTTATTAGTCAAGTCAGTACCTGGCAGGCTCTGTCGCCCCTTCCATAACTTCCGATTAAGTCCTTAGAATTTCTTGGTCAATGTAATCTCTCATATCTCAAGAACTAACAAGGCTGTGGTGGGCTTTTGGAATGAGAACAGAACAATATATGCTCAAATTGCATAATAAAGGCATTGAACCTACTAATTTGAGCATGAGCCTCAGGCTGTACAAAAGGCATATCTGTCAGCAGGGGTTTTTCCCCTGAAACCTCTTTGTGCTATGCTCCAGTTAGGATAGCGCGGTAAATCCTGCATATGCTTATCATAAGGTATCAATGTATTAATAGCAAAGCTCATTTGCAATGAGTTAGACCTATGGTTTGAGTAATTGATGCCAATGACCAAGCAGCAGTTATATAATGCACTAGAGTGAAAATTGATTGAAAATCCATGTGTTGAAAGACTGCTATATGTAACACACATTATTACTGAGATAACTTAAAAACCATTCTCTAATTACAAGTTTTCCTTATGTCTGGCTATACCAAAACTGNATTTTTAGGAAACTAACATATAAACAGGCAGACTTTGCTGCCTAGTCTCATTTCTGATTTTGCTACTATGAGTCAGGACTATACTATACTAAGCTAGGGTATAGCTCTTCAGTATTATAGACATAAAAATAAGTAAAATTGAATGGCAAATTGTACTACCTTTTTCTGATTCTGTATAGTTGATTAGATGTGGTGAAGTTACTACATGCTTACGAAGCTCCCTCTCACCAGAAGAGCCACATTAAATGTTCATGNGTGCACTCCAAAACCAGTTGTGGTTGTTAGCTATAGCTAGTTTTGCCTTCAGGTTGTTGGAGCTAATGCTTTTTAGCTTACATTTGCTGTGGGATACAAGCATGCATGTAGTCAGTTAATGTTGCTCAGCTGATGAATGGTAAGGTATTAAGCTGTGTGCTTTGATCACTTGCCACTGTTTGTGATACCTTTTAGAGAGGTTTCATCTGCTGTCTGTGGTGGTGGTAGGTTTGATAGATCACAGCATGTACTGATTAGAGTATTTGTCTACATGACTTTTTCTGGGCTTTTTTTCCTTTAAGCCAAGAAAACTCTTAGCTACTTTTGTTAAGAACTTATATTGTAGGATCAGGTGCACAAATTCAGCCTTCTGAGGCAGTTTGAATCTATTCCCCCCTTTTGAGGGTACCTGTTAACTATCTTAGAGCTGTCTGTTTCGGAGACCATCTTATGAGAGTCCTCTGAAAATAATATTCCATAAAGCTTGAATCATAAAACACTGGCTATGTCTAAAGGTTTGTGATTTTGGTGTATAATGCTGTGGTACTTGTATGAAGTCAAGCATGCTAGGACTAAACTTAGTCTAGCATCATGGGTTTAGTATTTAACAATGAAGTGTCTTGAAGACTATTGGGGGGAAAAAATCTATACATTTAAGAATAGCATCTAAAAATTCTTTCCTACTCATAGATTCTGTGTGTTTCCATGACCGTTAAATTGCTGTCATTCACAAGAGTACAGGGAGAACTTATAAACACACTTTCATGTTGGAGTTGGTTGTATTTTTCACTTAAATAAAAAGATATATGAAACTCAATGCAAGACAACTATGTATAAAGCTATTTATATGTATGTCTGGGTTCTAATAACATAACTCACTTGGATTTTTCACTTTCATTGCCATAATGTCCTGAGAACATCTTAAATTATCAGCTACGCTAATATTGCTGCTTCATAGATCTGTACAGTGTCTTTATGAATAATACAGGTCTGTGTATATAGAGATAGCTACATTAAAACACACACATGCACATGCTGGATAGACATTTCTTTTTTTGAGCAATAATGCTTTTAAGTATCTGTTGTTTCCATTTTCATGTCTCCAAAGCTTTTATGTGAATTCTTCCAGCACTTTTCTCATTATTCTCTCAACCTTTCCTCTGCTGGATGGCTGGCGTTTCCAGACATATAACCTGAAATGTCCTGGGAGAATTTACATAAAAACAATAAAGCCAAGGAAATGGAAACCACAGAATATATACATAAATTTTTTTCAGTCTTTGCTAAGAATCTCATTGGTTAATATTTACAAAGGAATTCAATTTTCCATATTAACATCCTTTTCACTGTGAAGCAAATGTGGGAGAGTAGAATGGTAAGAATCATTACTTAAGTGAATGGGGGTGGGTATATGTTAATCTCATTAATGATTAAAAGATTTTACTTTCCTCCATCCTAGTACATCAAGAACTTCATCTCAGGGAAAAAAAAAACCAAACATATAAATGGCTGAATCAAGCAAATGTTAATGCAAAACTTTAAAAGGATTTTTCTTCCTATTTAAGAAGAGTTTAAGGGGTTTTTTGTTTGTTTATTTATCTAAACATTTATAAAGGAATACAGGTTTCTGTTGTCTATACTCATAGCATCCTCTGAAAGCAAATCATTAAAACTGACCCAGCTGCTTAGGATCAATAATGCAGTAAAACAATTTTGGTTTCTATTGAGGGCCTCTTGTTAATAATGAGTTGTGTATTTGTCACTGGGAAATGCCTCTGGCAGGTTTTGACAGGACCTTCCTGATGGTAAGTTTCTCCTATCACAGAAACCACTGTCATAACTGTCATATTGTCCTGATACTGATATTTTCTGCAGAAAGGGCAGGGTAAATAAACACAGACTTAAAACTTTTCTAAGCTCCAGAGTTTTTAACCTAATTGTGTTCTTTAACAAGAAGTTTTCCCACATTTTTCAGAAAATACTGGTCTTTAATAACTAAAAATGCCCAGAAACCAGAATATTTTCATCTGGTGTTAGTTTTTAACAGCAGTTAGGATTTGTGTATTTCATATTAATTCGATATTAGTTTGGTTGTCTGATTTGGTTCCTGGTCCATTGCTGAACCACACTTAAGGATTTGTATAATGGCAAAGTTGGACCCTTTGTGTACATGCAAAAAGCATCACAAAACAGGTAATATATGTATTAGAATATGCTAGTTCATAGCTGAACCTGAGACATTACCATTAGCTTTCCCAGCAAGACAAGAAATGAGCAGTGCTAAAATAAGGAACTGTACTTGCAGAAAAGAATAACAATGAGGTGTTTTTTATTTAAAAAAAAAAACGAACAGCAGAAATGAGATTGTAGCATGTAGGATACTTTCGTAAACCTAAAAGCCAGCAGAAAAAAATTGCTATGTAGTTCATACCCGCCGATTGGGTGAAGATGAATTCCTAGAATTAAGGAAAAGGTCTAAAAGAAAGGTCTGCTTTATTAAAGGTCCCCTTTTTATTTTTTGGTAAGAAAAAGGTAATAATCAGCCAGTATTAAGTCTGGAAATGATCAAATTCATATTAACTCAATTTGTTCTAATGAAAACAGTGAAAACACTGTTCTTAGTTGAAACTACTGCTTCAAGCATCCTCGGATTTCTTGACTGTACAATAGCTTCCCTTAGTTTGAGAGAAATACATTTGCAACTACATCGAGGAATTATTACTCTCTAATGAATGTACTGGAGTTTTATACTCTGCATGGAGAAAATAAGTCATGAAACAATGAAAAATTATTGTTTGTTCTTCTTTCTGTGAAATGCTGATACTCATCAAGTGTTTAGAAAGAGTGTGAAGTTCTGTTAATTGATAACTTATGACCCTTCGGGGCTGGAATTGTTTTCCTTGCTTTTTGTAGGAAGAGTTGGATCTGATAGTTCTTAGAAAAGGAACAATATGAATCTAGTCTTCCAGACAAAACTTGCATATGATTGACTTGTTCAAAACCACCTAAGGGAGTTAGGTGCCTTGCCACGATAGCACGTCAATGGGAACCAGATGCCTAAGGGTCTTAACAACTCTTGAAAAGTTGTGTATTAACAGAGATGCTTGCCTACAGTTTAGGGGTCCTTGTGTGTCTACTGGAAGCACCTTGTGCAGCTGGCAATAGTCAGGATGGAAATTTTACATGGGAAATTTAACAGTTTATAATCTGGGTGGAAGTTGCCTAAATATGCAGTCCTAGTGGATACACGCTGCGAACTATAGCACAGAAATGATTTGTCCAAGAGAATAGTTCAGAGCATTTTCATGGGAGTAATCTGAGTAGCTTTTTAATCTCAAGATTAAATTTGCTTTTATTTTCTTGGGTCGTCTTTTCTATCAAACAGTGATTTCATTATGAATGACCAGTTAGAATTTTCTGCTGAATGAAGTTAAGAAATAAAATGACGTGGGATAAATCAAAATGTTAGCTTAGACAAATCAGTATACATTCCTTAATACTATTGATGTAACTTTTAAATGAATATTTTTAAATGAAATTATTTTAATGGTTTAAAAGTTGAAACATTTGTTAAAAAAAAATTCAAAGAACATTCTAATTCTGTAGTAAATGTTGAGGAAGAAGTGTTACTTTTACCACAATAAATTTTACTCTAAGCAGAGAATTTCTTTGGAAGGTTTGACTTTGAGTAAGACGCTTTCCAGCCTTCCACTGAAATATTTTGAACCTTCTCTTATTAGTCTGAATGGGTGTTCACTGGTTTCAACTGCTCTTCCCTAACTTGATCTATTCAAAGGACTTGGAAAAGAAGAAAGTGTCTTGTCAGTTCCTGTGCTGTTGTACCGGGTTTGCGTAGCAAGGTTTTGGGACTGGGCAGGCTACAGGGTGGCCTCTGTGAGGAGCTGCCAGAAGCTTCCCCTATGACCGATGGAGCCAGTGCCAGCCGGCTCCAAGACAGACCCACTGTTAGCCAAGGCCGAACGATGGTGGTGGCGCCTCTGGGATAACATAATTAAGACGACCACCCCCACACACACACCCCTACACACCCACCCCTGCTTAATGGCATTTACAGCCAGAGAGAGGAGTGGGAACTCTGCAGACCCCACTGTCAGTGCAGAAGGAGGGGTAGGAGGTGCTCCAGGCACCGGAGCAGAGGTTCCCCTGCAGCCTGTGGAGCAGCCCATGGTGAGGCAGGCTGTGCCCCTGCAGCCCATGTAGGCCCACGGGGGAGCAGAGGCCCACCTGCAGCCCGGGGAGGACCCCACGCCAGAGCAAAGGGATGCCCGGAGGAGGTTGTGACCCCGTGGAGAGCCCGCACTGGAACAGGCTCCTGGTAGGACCTGTGGACCTATGGAGAGAGGAGCCTGTGCTGGAACACGATTACTGGCAGGACTTGTGACCCCGTGGGAGACCCATGCTGGAGCAGTCGGTTCCTGAAGGATTGCACCCAATGGGAAGGACCCATGCTGGAGCTGTTCATGAAGAGCTGCACCCCATAGGAATTACTCACGTTGGAGAAGTTTGTGGAGAACTGTGTCCCGTGGGAGGGACCTCATGCTGGAGCAGGGGCGGAGGGTGAGGAGTCCTCCCCCTGAGGAGGAAGGAGCAGCAGAGACAACATGTGATGAACAGACTGCAACCCCCAATCCCTGTCCCCCTGTGCCGCTCGGGGGGAGGAGGTAGAAAAATCAGGAGTGAAGTTAAGCCTGGGAATATGCGAGGGATGGGGGGAAGGGGTTTTAGGATTTGGTTTTGTTTCTCATTATATTAATCTGATATGATTGGCAATACATTTAATGAAATTTTCCCCCAAGTCGAGTCTGTTCTGCCTGTGATGGTAATTGGCGAGTGATCTCTCCCTGTCCTTATCTCAGTCACGAGCCTTCCATTGTATTTTCTCTCCCCTGTCCAGCTGAGGAGGGGAATGAGAGAGCAGCTTTGGCGGGCACCTGGACTCCAGCCACGGTCAACCCACCACACTTATTCATGAGATATGTGGCCTGGTTCAGAATTACTCTTTCGCTTGCTGGTGTGGGAAGAACTGTAGGAGAGGAAAACTTGGAAATGTAGAGACTGCCTGGTAGGATGCAGTGGCTTCTCAGACAGCAGGCTTAGCATGAGTCGATATCCAAATGGAAAATATTTGTTTCTCCTTTTGCTTAGATTATATTGTTTTGTTGTTTGTTTCTCTGAATATATAATTGTTTCGAATAGCATTTGTTTTTCATGGTTTCCAAGTCCTTTTCTTTTAGAGTTTTTGCAAAGTTTTCACATGGAAATGATTTCAACATGTGTATTTAGGCTTCATACTAAACATGGAAAGTTCACATTATACGCAGCACATTGGTTCTAGGTAGTTTGTCCTGCAAGAAGGTATCTTCTGCTTAACTTGCTACCATGGCTAATGCCTCGCTATCTCAGGTAATCTGAATTAACTAGTTTGGTGGAAAGTAATGACAAAGATATTGGTCTAAAATAACAATATGGATGTTATTTCAATTTTTTTTTTTAATTTTTACATGTTGTTTTAATTAGTGAATTGCAAACAGTGACTTCAGTCCTGTTCCGAGTATTCCTCCAGTTATAATCTTAATGGACATAAACAAAAGTTTAATCCATCAGATTTGGTCATGGATTTCCCATTAAATTTGTCCCCAAAACAATTCAGCGTCCCAGTTCTTAACAGCTCACAGTATACAAATTACTGCCACGTTCAGCAAAATCCATGGAGTTGTTCTGAATCCCTAGGGAGAGTTTTGCTGAACTCTGCAAAACGGAGAGTCTTTGTTAGGTTTTATTTTATATTTCAGTGTCTTTTCAAGGAGAGATATTCCAGACTGTTTTTTCCTAAAATTTACACATTGTGCCCTGGCATTATTTGTACTCGCTCCACTTTCACAGTAGTGTAAATCTCTTGGCTTCATTTTCCCCTCTACACTGCCCTAGTGAGGCCCCATCTGCAGTACTGTGTCCAGTTCTGGGCTCCCACTTCAAGAAAGATGAGGAGCTACTGGAGAGAGTCCAGCAGAGGGCTACAAGGATGGTGAGGGGACTGGAACATCTCTGCTACGAGGAGAGGCTGAGGGAGCTGGGCTTGTTCAGCCTGAAGAAGAG
>Ga0065711_1010273_pt1 | contig 12647 bp, 10 predicted proteins | sample Hoacrofraction12_FD_59098 | JGI IMG/M metagenome (GOLD analysis project Ga0065711, IMG submission 59098) | Hoatzin crop microbial communities from Cojedes, Venezuela - Epithelial fraction 12 v2 (version 2) | ecosystem: Host-associated > Birds > Digestive system > Esophagus > Crop | place...
TCAGCCTGGAGAAGAGAAGGCTCCGGGGTGACCTTAGAGCAGCTGCCAGTACCTGAAGGGGCCGACAGGAAGGATGGAGAGGGGCTTTTCACAAGGGTGTGCAGTGATAGGACAAGGGGGAACGGCTCTAAGCTAAAAGAGGGCAGATGGAGATTAGATACTAGGAAGAAATTCTTCACCATGAGGGTGGTGAGGCACTGGCACAGGCTGCCCAGAGAAGCTGTGGCTGCCCCCTCCCTGGCAGGGCTCAAGGCCAGGTTGGATGGAGCTCTGAGCAACCTGGTCTGGTGGAAGATGTCCCTGCTCATGGCAGGGAGGTTGGAACCAGATGATCTTTAAGGTCCCTTCCAACCCAAACCATTCTGTGATTCTATGATTACATTTTCTCAGCCAGATGTGTAATGCCATCAGAGAACGAAATTGGGTGTGGCTGGCTGGATCTGTTTTCTGGAAGAGTCAGTATTAACTAGCATTAAATACATCGTTACTCCTTAGTCCTTGCCTGGTTAATTTTCTGTCCCCTTTTTCGTTCTTCCCAGGGGCTGAGCAGCCTCACGTCCTCAGCACCCTGGTCACCTCTCTTGCCCTTTTTGAACATTGGCACAATCTTCTGTCATTTCCTTCGTATTCCAAGATTTATTGAAATTAACATCCCTGAGATTTCTTTTGCAAGTCCTTCAAGGATTATTACAGAAAAAGTTCCCTAGATACCCTAACTTCAAAATGTTTGGTCTACTAGATATTGTTTACCATCTGTATTACTTACTAATGGACTGAAAAGTGCTGCTCTTTTTTTACAAGATAATAGAGAGTCTCTTACTGAATCTTTCTAAACAGGGAATAGAAGTTTTTATCATTTCTGCCCCTTCTGTGCTATTCTGCTATCTCTGCCTGGTCACACACCTCAGCTTTGTTGTACTCCCCACCTTACTGTCTGTAGTCACATCACTCATGCATTTTCTGTAGTCTTTTTTTTTTTTTTAATACTCCAGAACATTTTTCCTGTATTTTTCCCTTTCCACATTATTCCATACCATGTTTTTAACTTCTGAGTGTTTCCTTCATCCTGCTGCTGAGCCAAAATTGTCCTTTTTGTTAATTATGCAATCATGACTTTTAGACTATGGGGTAAGATCATAAGAATTCCCATCTACACTTTTGTCAGTATTTTTGACCCGTATTTTTCTCCTAATTTCTCTCCTCTTGATGAAGATGGTCTTTCTGAAATGTCGCTGTGTGTGTAGAAGAGTATTTGCCTGGCTGGGACTGTCCTTTTTCACTTACTATAATCAAATTGTGATTGCATGCTTCTAAGCAACCACCACTTTTTTGTTGCAGGATTAAATTGTTTAAACATTATGAGTTCCAAAATACATATTCCATATAGACTAGAATACCTTCTGTCACAGAAAATAAGTTTTGGAAGCTCTAATGAGACACAGCTGCTGGCTTTTTGGGACTTTTTCGCCATCTGGCTCCAAACTGAGCACACGTTTTGCACGCTGGAGGAATAAGGGACGCGTTACTGTCTCTGCATCTCTACTGTAATGATGTGGTTTAGTAGTAAAGTAGTGCTTTTACCTTTTCACATCTTCAGATTTCTTGATTTGTTTAGGAGGATTGTGGCAAAATATTTTAATGTTCCAATTTGGTAAATCACCCTGCCCGTTTCAGTAATTACATCAGTTTGATCTCATTTTTCCTCATCAATGAAAAGATCCAATTCTTCTTGCATATTGCCCAAACTCAGAGAAGTGGCATATAGACCATTGAAAAACATCTTCCTGTTTCCCTCATATTATTGATTTACCTAAAAATGGACCAAATAGCGTGGTCTGGTTCCATTTCTGCTTTCCAGCAACATTATCAGCCTGATGTCCGATTGTCTAAAGTTACTCTGCTGAGTTTCAGACCAGAGACATTCGGTGGCTTAGGCTGATGTGAGAGTTGTGGCTGTTCTGATCAGGGCAGTAGGCAGACTGACTTTCTTACTCATAGTTACGTATCAGAGCTCTGGATCCCTAGGAAGGAGTCGCAATACGAAGATTTTCTCTTTGGAGACCCAGTGTTGTTGCCAAACCTTGCAGGAACACAAATGTATAACTCTGTGCATGTGAGGAGCTCCAGCATGGCTTTTTTGGTGTGATGAAAACACACGGATATGAACATGTCGCCATTAGTTCATTTCTTCTGCCTGTTTTCCTCTAAGGTGAGTTGTTTCTCCTGTCAGCCGTGCAATAACATGCAAATAAGATTAAATCTGAGGCCAGGAATAAAGTAAAAATGTGCACACATAAAAGCATATTTTTGTTGTTATATCACTGTTATTGCTGTGGTTATGAGGAGAATTGCTCACAAAGCACTGATGCTGTGAAAAGCCGGGGTTGAAGGCTCAACAGTCGGAAGGCTATGAAGCAGGTGTTCTTTATTGTGGTGCCAGGCACACGGGGGATCTCTCCTACAAACATGCACCCCAAACATCCTCTCATTTCAGGTTAAATACAATCACAATATACATATTCATTATATTTCCAAGAAATGCTTAGCATATTCATGACTTTTCTGAGAACTAATTAGCATATGCGAATATCTTTCACACATGGCTGTTAGCGACCTTGGGTGGTCTCTGGGGGTCCTAAGATGAAGGCTTATCCTCTTCATCACAGTGTCTGCTGGTTGACCTTTGTTTCTGCGCAGACTCAGTTCTAAGATCACGTGTACCGTGTCCTTCCATGTTGTTTTGCTCTGACCTTGTTGCCCTCTTGGTGCCTCTTTATCACTGTAGCTTGGTGCATCTGCCCTCCCAAGGCTGAGCTGTCCAAACAACATTAATTAGGGGTCTCTCTATCTTAGAGTTTTCCTGTCCCCCTCAAAACAGCAGGTCAAGTCTGTCTAAGTAGTGTTATTGAGGGGCCTCTTTATCTTAGAGCTTTCCTGTCTTCTCAAAACAGCAAGGATCTACTTTAGTTTAATTACAATCACTCTAGTAAGTGGAAATTTTGCATTTATGGGTATCAGCACCCAGCCAGGGCTAGAGTGTTAGCCAGTAAGTCAGTGTACGGGCACTCAGGAAGGAATATCAAGGTCACAACAGTCAACAAAGCGACAGCTCCACACATCTGCATGTTTGCAGAGGTGGAGCACGGTCTGTTTTGCAACCCACGTAGCCATAAAAGGTCTTGCACACCTCATCTGAGGGACTGTGTCTTTGATTCTGCCGAGGAGTTCAAGCTTACTGGGTGACGCTTTTCACTGCGGAGGACTTTGTCCAAGTCGCTCTCCCTGAGATAATGCCCGTTGGGACAACAAGTCAGGCAGCCCAGCCTGGCTGCCTAGCCGTGCTGTAGCACGCGTCCCAGGAATAATGACTATCAGCGGTGTACAGGCGGCTGCACTCCTGTTTTGGTTGCTAGTGCTTGACATTCAGGATGGTGGGTGCACTGCTGCCCCAGCTCTTTATTACCGTGCCTCTAGTCACAGAAGGTACTTCTTTGCTGAATTTTGGAGTTATCGCTGTGAGGACATGACAGGAATGGAAGATATTTATGTCCCACTCCTTCATCCCTGTGAAGCTCATCCACCTTTGTGGTAGTGCAGAATGAAGGGGTGGGTATGGAGATGGGGTGCACAAGAGCTAGACCTCCAGCTCCTGAAGCTGGTGGTGACTGCTATGCAAAGCCACCTGTCTAATCAGACCAATGTAATGCTATTTATGTAGCGCTGCGAGTGTGTGTGGAGTCTTTTGGACATTTAAAGTGAACATCCCCACTCTGAGGTTTTCACAGTCCAAATTAGACTTGACACACTGAGGGATCATTAATAACAGGGAATGGAAGGAAGCAGCAGAGGCTGACAACAGGAAAGGGCTTGTGATGAGACGAATTCTATGGGTATCTTCTTAGATGCCCCTGAGCTTTTTGTTGTAAATAGCACAAAGTGTTTGGACTTGTCAGCAATTGTTTAGAAGAAAATCAGTGGCAGATGGGTGAGTGAAAAAGGTAAAACCCTAGAAAGGAGTTAGAGGAGAGTGAGTTGACGTAGGGCTTGGAAACAACATGGGCTTTCTCTGCACAGAGACTGTTGTGAAGGAAAGAAATCAAGAGAGTGAAGAAACATGCATGGAGCACATGCAGAGCAGCAAAAAAAAAGAAGGGGAAGAGACCTCATGATAAAGACAGAGAAGACCTTTTAGCAAGGAGTTGCCAGTAATTTGATCTGGAATTATTTTATTTGATTGATAGCGATCTGGAGTTACTTATCTGGTTAATTTCTCTTGTGTATGTATTTTAGTTATAACTGAATGTTGAATAGCCTTAAGATAGGTTTTTGACAAAATGCTACACTTGAGCCACTGTGAGTTTGTCCTGAGAAGGCAAAAGTATATCCAGAAAGAAAAAAGATGGGGATTTGCTCATTGGTGCTTGTTTATTGACACTTACAAGGAAAGAAGAGTCTGAACTTGTTTTGTCTGATCTTGAAAATGAGGCATTTGAGTAGTTCCTGTATGACACAGTAATCAACTTCACTCCTAAGTTTTCTGCTTAGAACTATCATCTCATGCTGTAAGATGATCTCTGAGATTTTCTTGTTATAAATATTGACATGAGGGAACAAAATAATCTTCATCTGAGTCAAGTGGAAGGACCCACTGAGCATTTGGTAAAACTGCATTTGCTACATATGTGTTTAAACACATTTGTTACTCATTTTTTATGTGATCATGATTAACTGGTGAACTTCAATTGTATTTCGTTGTGCATGGATTCATGCTGAGCCGTGGAGACATCTAGCAGTGCAAATCCCTCTGGAGAGAATGTATTGTAGAGACTGACAGTGGGTCAGTGGGCATTTGAAGGATATTTTGACTTTAAAATAACTCAATAAACTAGTGCCACAGAGTGAAATCTACAAAGATACAGCTATTAAATACTGCTGCTCCAGCTATCTAACATAGGAAACACTTGGGAGGGAGATGCAGCATAAAAGAAAAACAGAAATTATTTTTCAAAGCTAACTGGCATATTGAGCTCACTGCTTTCCCAGAGAGCCGGGCTGTTGAGGCAGCCTTCTCACTCTCCGGGGAAAGAGAGCGAGTGCTCTTCCGCTCTCTCCTGATGCCCTCAGACTGATGCCTGAAACGGTATTGACAGTTCTCCAGAGGAACTGTAGCACGTCCATTTTTAATGGAAGACGAGTTGTTCAGCATAGCGGGGGGTGCATGAAGCTGAAGAGGGAAGTAAGGGGAGGATGCTGTAGGTCTCCACACATTTACGTGTTTGTCATTTAGACTGACTCATTTGTAGTTCAACAATATGTCAGAATAAATGATCAGTGATTTAAATGAAGTACTTAAGACTGAAGAGAAAGAATATCTCTTAGTGGTTAGAGCAAGGGACTGGGAATGAGAGTTACTGAATCTTGGTTTTTCGTAGCTCCATTACTAACTTACTGGATGACCTTAAGCAAGTTAATCTGCCATTTCATCCCTCTGCAACCTGGGGATAATAATGTCAGCTTCAGAAACGGGTTGTGAAGAATAATTGATTCTTAGAAAATGCTTAGGCTTCCCCTACTGAAAAAACATACTACAGAAGTGAAGTATTACTGTTGCTTTACCAACAACACACATATAAAACTTTTAAAGGCAGCAGCAACAAAGATGCATCTTTCTTGGCTGGAACAAAGCATTTCAGGGGGGAGCAAAAAAAGGAAAACCATTAAAATGATGGAATCGGATGAAATGAGAAGAAATAGTGGAGACATCTGGCTCACTGATGATAAAAGCTCTTGTAGTTTCTTTTCCATCATTCCTTGCAGAACTGATCTGAAAGGACATCCACCAAGGTTTTCAAACGGGGTCAAAACAGCTGTCCATCTCTAACTGTATTTGACCAAGTGTAAAAATGAAAAGCGAATAAAAATGTTCCAGCAATAAAATTTTCAGGAAGACATCAATCTCTTAAACAGAAAATCCAAGGAGATTGGTTGGGTCTCTTTGAGTTCACATTTCTGTTTCTGCATGCTGAACTCTTGTCAAGATGCTGTCTTGGATCTAAACCTCTTGGGTTTGTGAGCTGTTGGTTCCACCGAGTTTCAGCAGACTTTGGTATTGTATATCCCTGTTGACCTCTATGGTGCATTCCAATGGAGATTTCTCTGCATGTTTTTCTCGTTTAGGCCTCTTCTTGTTTTAGAGTATCTCGACCAGTTCTGACCACAAGCTACATTGTTAGGTCTTTGGGAGCACTCTGGATACCCACTTTCTGACTGCCTCTGTTTGCAAGTCAGCAGGTTTTTCAAGATCTGGCTGGACTCCCAAGTACCCAGCCATTTCAGTAGCACTCTTTGTAGACCTAAACATCATTGGTCAGCCTTTCCCCCTTCTGTAGGAGGCAGAGCCATGGAAACAGGTAATTCTTTGGTTTCAGTTTGGAGTTCTTCAGTCCTGGCGGGTGACATGAAGCTGCTGTTCACTATGTCAAGGTAGCCCTAGGACCCATGCCGTGACCTTGCACAGCACTAGTAACCAGCATTGCTCTTTGCTTCAGAATTTACCTGTCTAAAGAAACATAATCAATCTTGCATGCACTTCCTAGCCTCAGTTTCCTCAGCCTGCAGGAGCATTCTTCTGTCTGGCAGCCAGGTTTTGGGGAGTATTCAGGAACCTTCGTCTTGCAGCTGATGTTTTGAGCTGCAGAGGCTTTTTTGATCCAGCTCACTCTCTCCAACCTTGCCAGTACCCAGGCTGAACGAGCCCTGGTCCTACACATGCTCTCTGGACACCTATTCGCCTTTTCCTGAGAAAAATTCCTTCTTCAGATTTTATGGCAGTGAGTCTCAAGCTTCCTTTTTTTCATTTTTGTCCTTGGGAAGTTTTGTTCCTTAGTCCATTTCTTTTGTAACAATCAAGAGAATTATCTTCTTGCAGGCCACTCTCTGTGACATACCTGTTGGGCAATCAGACTACAGTCGTTAAGGCTTAGTACTCTCCGTTTTTTCTTGTTTGATGGGTGCTTACTAAAGACCTTTACAGCAAAGGGGAGTAAAAGCATGTCTTTCATGGCACAGCAGTTCTCACTGGAACAACGTCAGAGTATGAGCCATAATGACCGTGTTGTAGATGACTGAATACCCCAAATAATTGTCAAAAGCATATCAAAGTCCTCATTTTGCCCTGCTGTGGTGGGTAGTCTGCACAAACTACTCACTTGACACCTTAAGGTCTTTTGTTGTCTGTTGGCTGCCTAAGTGGTTGAGGCTCAGTCCTACTCTGTGAACGGTCCTGTTGTATTCGTGCTAACACAGTATTCAAAGCAGGGCTAAGTTTGTTGCTGTGGTCTTAGACACATCCTCCTGCTGAGCCGTTGTTGCACTGAGCTTCCTGGAAGTGCTGGAGATGCCTTGGAGTGCTCTTCTTCCATCAGTTAAGCAGACAAGCAGCTAACTACGACTAAGCTTCAAAATCCAACTGTGTCCAGCCTGGCTGCAGTGGCCCCGGTCTGCCCGAGTAATGGGTCAGTCCTGCTCTGAACGGGATTTCTGAAAATGGCAGCAAGGGTCTGTGCCTGCAGAACTGAGCTTTCCACAAGGGCTTCACAGTCGGAGCTGCTGCTGCCGGCACTGGTGAATGGTCAGCTGCTGCATGGGGTCTCCAACTGTAAATCCTCTTGAATACAGGACTGCAGAGCTCACTCTGGCCCGAAGTCAGACGTGTGGGGGGGAAGGCGACTCACTGTCCTGACTGGACACTCCAAGCAGGCATTTCCCTCCAACCCGATGTACCTGCAGAGTTTGCATCCATTCACTGCACTGTAAGCATCTACATTGTTGCTGTAGAGCACTTTGAGTTGCCCGGTTTCGGAATGGTGCTCTAGAAGAGAGACACCAAGCTGCAGGTTTCTGTGAATGCTTCATTTTGTGTATCGCATTTAGTCATCTAATATATTGCATTGCAATTTTCAATGAAAAACAACAGTGGCACGTGAAACTAACTGCTATTATGATTTCAGCTCGGTGTTGACAGAAGAATAGTCCTTAAGGATCTGCTGCCATCTCTTAGAAAATGAGCACTGGCAGCAATTCTGCTGAATGTATCGATTTTCTTTCCTCCTAAGACTAACAAACCAATGGCAATTGGATGGGAACTAGGTCTTCGTGCTTAGGCATTCATCTATTCCTGCTGCATGCTTCCCACCTGGAGCTCCAATCCTCTCTTTGTGATCTATTCAATTCCTCAACAACAAACTGCAATATCACAGTGCTAAAGTTTCAGGTGGGGAAATGAACTGCACAAATGAATGAACTCCAAAGAACCAAATACTTTATTTTCATGCAAATATTGTTGATGATAATAAATGAAAAGCGGTAAATGCAAAACTGTTGAAAATAGCAGCATGCTTATGTCTAAACAGAGAGTTTATCATCCTAGATGTCAGCTGCTTTTACAGAGACACACAATGTATATATGTATGTACATTCTTTTCTTTTTTTTATTTTAAATGAATCTGATCTGGTAGGACTTCACAGCCAGGTGAAATATGTGAAGATTGAAGTCTTACTTCTGAGTCGCGTTCCAAATTGCAGGAGTGCTTTTAGAGAATATCGTTTTTCTGAGCAGGTGCTGTTTTTGGTTTTGTTTACCAGTCCCTCCTCTGATGATTTCTTATGATCTATCAGTTCTGATTTTAAACTAATCCTTGTTCTTCTTTTGTGACTAAAACAAGCAACAAATTGAATTGGCAGCTGGGAGCCAGTCATAGATGTGGTACACTCATTACCAAAGACTGTGTTACTGGTCTACAAAGACTGTGGCTTTGTCTTTCAGTGGATTAGTTCACAAAACACTCCTGATTGATAGAACCTGTGTCTAGAAATCTCTCTGGGAATTAACAATGCGTTCTGAAATCTGTCAGAAGCTTAGGGACGGTTGTGCAGTGTGACTTGCCACATCAAGAAAACTAACAGTACTGCAGATGTACCTTCGTATTAGACTGTTCATAGGAACTAAATATTGATGCACTACAGCAAATTCAGAGTTATTCAGGCTTTACTATATTGAAGATCAATGTGTTAGATGTAGCCTTAAGAATAAAAGTCATTTCTTACCAAATATGCTTATTACTGGCAGCCAGAAATCCGAGTTTTTGCTCTGAGTCAGTACTCTTTGGCCCTAATATCTCATCTCTGGCATCCTGGATTCTTCTTGCTATTTCTATAAAAGTCGCAAGATCTATGAATTTTAATGAGAAGTAATATCTCCTGTTTTCAGCTGAGCCCAATGATGGTGATGTCGGAGAGCCATCTTCCTTTTCTAGCTGTCTTTAAGCGGCGAGTAACCTTGCTATACAACTCCTGCATTCAGAACAATGTCACCTTCATCACTGCAGTAGGCAAAGGGTTTTTCCTGCAGCAGGATTTGCAGTAGGAGACTGGGCTTGATGTATCCATAAGGTAAACTGGGGGAGTCACAGTGGGGCTCATATGAAACAGTAGTCCTCTTAACAAGGCATTTGGGGAAACAGGCCTGTGGGAGACAGTTATGTGAAACCTACTCCAACTCAGAGGAGAAGAAGCCATAGAATATGAAGATGTTGACTACCAAGTTGGCAAGACGATAAGCAGAACGCATAACAGAGTGGCTGCTGTGATCACAGAGCACACCAGATTGAAGCTGAGTCTCTGCTTGTGAAAGCAAGGGCTAAGATGTGCTTCTGTTGTAGGGAGATGAATTTGAAAGAGCCCTGAGGGCTAAAGATTGCCTGTGTGCTTTGGTTGAGCTGTCTCCTAGCCCAGCAGAACTCTCAACAGAGTCTTGCATGTGCAACTTTCGCCTTTTCTTTTTTTTAAATCTTTTCTTGATGCTTGCTTCTCTGTCATTGGAAGCGCTTGAGTGTTTACTCAGGACTGAGCAGAGACAGGGACAAGGCTGGCTTTCCTGAGTCACTTCAGCGCTCAGCTGTGAGCGTGGTACATGTTAAAAAGTAGCATGATCTACATATAGAGCCCACCACCTGGTTGAAAAAGCTAAAACTTGTGGCAACACCTTTAAAGGTGGAGCGACAGCTTCCAAGTTGTTGTGCAGTTTACACAGTGCCCATGAACACTCAGTCTGTGCGGAGGTGGTGCAGGGGTAATGTTTTCAGCTGTCTAAGTTTGCCTACCAGGCCTTATTTTCAGTAGCTTACAGCTCTGCAAAACTTTGTTTGGGCTGACATTTTCCAAGCACGATGTCCGTGTTGGGCAGTTTAGGGGACAGTTTATAATTTACATTAAGAAAGTTTGTCCTTGTTTTGCCTGAGCTTAAAAATATTCTTGGAGATGTTCTGATGAGAAGCAGTAGTTATCATACATAGTTAGCTGTGTCCACTGTGTAGCCTTAGGTTATCAACAGTGATGTGGTTTTGACAGTTGACAGCTAAATAGTAAAGAGTAAGCTTTCACAGAAGGAAGCAATTTCAGTGGAAAGCCTCCAGTGATTTTTTTTCTGTTTTGTCTTTGGAAAAGCAACATTATGCTGTGGTTCTTTTTAGCTGGGTACTGTCTTTTACCTGTCTCTGTGTGAGGCGATTTAGTGTTGGCCGTTCCCTCAGCTTTATTGGAAAAGATGATATAGGACTCCTCACTGACATGTCTTCCCACTTTCTACCCAGCAATTCATTTTGCTTCCTCCCAAAACAAATCTGTTCTTTTGATGGTACAATCCATTCAGCTCCTGACCACCTGATTAATTCTGTCTCAGCTTGCGTGTGCTTCTCCTGTTCGTCACACCTTCAGGTCACTAAATCAAGACTCTAAGAAAACACCAGAATAAAAATTGCCCATGAATTGCCACTCACTTGTGTCTTGTGTTCGTGAAGTGAGATGCATGACCAGATCCTACTTTCTACACCAACTCTCTTTCCATTCATGGTAGATGACGGATGAAGTAGGACTCTGCAGTACTGAGATTGTGGCCGTTTGGTGAAGAGTTTGGAGGCTGTGTAGTGAGCCTAGCAGATAAATACAGGTAGGAAAAATCATGATCACACAGTTAAGGCAACTGAATTGAAATTGAAAATTGGATTTTTTTCACACTTTGTGAGAGTTGCTATTATGAAGCTGGGAGATTCAGAAAAATGACATTCTTCCCAACTACTGTCCATGTGGTCCTCATTTTCTGTGTATCCGCTTTCAGACACCCATGAACTAATTTGTAGAAATACTGCCCATTGTGTCTAGAGCCAAGGTGACTGGGAGCTGTTCTCTGAGGAAGGAAAGTGCTAAGCACTCTGAAAGTTTGGTTCTAAGCTTCTTTAATTGAGCACCCAAAATACAGTCATGTTTGAAAATATTGGCCTTTATCTCTGTTCTTCAGTGGGGAGCTGTGAAGATAAATTCATTGATGTTTGTGAAAAAAAATAGCCCTCGAACAGTACAATGAGAATATCACTATAGAAAGGCCCACGAGGAAATTAATCATTCTGTATTGAATGCAAGATCTGGATGCTCTGCAGTAAATATTACATGCACCACACACTGGATGATAAGGATAGGAGAAAATTTGAATAGCGTTCATTAAGTGAGCAACATCCATCCTTTGTGCTGAAAAAGGCAGGAGACCCACGGAAACAAAAATCATGTAATTAAAGATTGTATCATGATGCGTTTGCATAAGGGGTAAATTAATGTTGCATGGGTGATCTTAAATCTGGCATTCACTAACTTACTTAACTTTGCAATCCAAATAGATTTTTTTTTTTTAGAGAGCCAGCAAAACAAATCCCTTTCGGGAGTTGGCAGGGGGGAGGACAGAAGACATCCAGCTAGGTGCTGGTGTGTGCACAGCTAAACGCTACTGTGCACGTAGCTGTCTGCCTAATCTGTGTGTGTGAGTGTGTGTGTGGCGAGTTCGTGTTTGTGCAGCTGGCTGGGGTTTCCCTCTGAAAATGCCTTTCTCTGTTTAAAAAAAAAAAAAAATAGAAGGAACATCAAGTGATTTAGATGGCTGGGTTTTAGATGGCAAACTGTTATATGGTGTTTTGTGGTCCAGGTCTTCCTTTATAGAGCCTCTGCTCGGTCCTGAGTCACCTGAACACCCCAAAATCTGTTTGACTGATGGCTCAAGTGTTGGGGAGTCATCGTAAGATGCTTTTACGGGATAGGCAGCATCTTTTACGTCTATGTTAGTAGAAGGGCCGGCATGCTGAGGATTTACATGCACCAGTATCCAAGGTGCATGGGAACGATAAAAAATATTAGTAGATGTAATTTGTTGTATCTGTGTTTGGTTTGATTGCTGTCTTGTATTTGAAATCTGGTAATTAGAGGAGCGAACTGGCTCCAGAGCCAGCGCTGCTCCAAGTGATACAACACTAGTGCCAGTTCCTTTGGCTGCAGCAGGTGGTTCATTACAAAGAATGAAGGCTGGAGCCCATCTAAATTAAACATCACCTGCTTATAAATATCTGCAGGGTGGGTGTCAGGAGGATGGGGCCAGACTCTTTTCAGTGGTGCCCAGCGACAGGACAAGGGGCAGCGGACACAAACTGAAGCAGAGGAAGTTCCGTCTGAACACGAGGAAGAACTTCTTCCCTCTGAGGGTGACGGAGCCCTGGAACAGGCTGCCCAGGGAGGTTGTGGAGTCTCCTTCTCTGGAGATATTCAAGACC
>Ga0065711_1046876_pt1 | contig 12647 bp, 8 predicted proteins | sample Hoacrofraction12_FD_59098 | JGI IMG/M metagenome (GOLD analysis project Ga0065711, IMG submission 59098) | Hoatzin crop microbial communities from Cojedes, Venezuela - Epithelial fraction 12 v2 (version 2) | ecosystem: Host-associated > Birds > Digestive system > Esophagus > Crop | place...
TCGAAATTCTCAAAAGCCATTAGGACCAGCCTGAGGGAAAGAAGGTGGGCGAAAGAGTGGGGGAAGGTATCCCCTTCGGTTTTCCCCACAGTCTGGGTTCGATTATTAACAAATTCTAAGACATAGAATCCGAGGTATGGAAATGATCGCAGTGCCCCATGCAAACACAAGCCTAATTTCATGCACAGTGATGTTATCATATCATATGTCAATATCATACAGTACAGCAAAATCATCATCCTGGTCCTTTTCCCCGAGGTAATGAAGAGCATGGCAACGAACAAATACAGCAAATAAGGATTTAAATACCAGAGCCATCTCATCAAAGTCAGCAACAATTTTACCGGCGACTATTTAACTCACAAAGTAAATGCATATAACAAAAAAAATTAACAAAAATCTAAGAAAGGCGTTTTAACACAGGCTCTCAGCCCTGCCATTATCCCCGCCCCACACTTGGGCACCAATTTAATGTTCTGGTTTGGCTGCGACCGGCAACAAAAGCGCCACGCGGCCGTCCCCTCCCCCCGCTGGCGTGCAGAGGAGAATGGAAGGAAACAGGCAGAAACCGGTGGTTCGGGATAAGGGCAGTTTAACAGAACAGCAAACAAAGGGAACAGGAACAACAACGATACAGAAAAGGAGAAAACACAACACGAACCGCACAACTCAGAGCCGCTCTCCTGCACCACCGCCACTGTGCGCTCCCGAGCCGTGAGTGAGTTCCCGCCGCCAGCTTCCCCCCACCGGAACCCAGCATGACGGCACATGCTATGGAATACCCTGCTCTGTTTGGCCAGGTCGGGTCAGCCCCACCCCCCACTGTGCCCTTTCCTGGATTCCGGTGAAAATTAACCCTGTCCTGGCCGAACCCAGGACACTCTCTCAGCCTTTCCTCGTAGGAGAGGCGCTCCATCTCTCTGATCATCTTTGTGGCCCTCCTCTGGACCTGCTCCAACAGCTCCATGTCCTTCTTGTGCTGGGGGCTCCAGAGCTGGACGCTGAACTCCAGGTGGGGTCTCACCAGAGCAGAGGGACAGAATCACCTTCTTCAGCCTGCTTGCCACGCTTCTCTTGATGCAGCCTGGGATATGGTTGGCCTTCTGGGCTGCAAGCGCAAATTGGTGGCTCTTGTCAAGCTTTTCATCCACCAGTACCTCTAAGCCCTTCTTGGCAGGGCTGCTTTCAATCCCTGCATCCCCCAGCCTGTAGTGATAGCGGTGGTTGCCCTGACCCAGATGCAGGACCTTGCACTTGGCCTTGTTGAACCTCATGATGTTCACACAGGCCTACTTCTTGAGCTTGTCCAGGTCCCTCTAGGTGGCATCCCGTCCTTCTGTTGTGTCAGCTGCACCACTCAGCTTTGTTTCATCTGCAGACTTGCTGAGGGTGCTCTTGATCTTGCTAAAGTCATTGATGAAAATGTTAAATAGCACCGGTCCCAGTGGGAACCCCTGAGGGACACCACTTGTCACCGGTGTCCTTCTGGACAGTAGTAGACCACTACCCTCTGGCTGCGACCATCCAACCAATTCCTTATCCACTGAACAGTCCACCCATCAAATGCATATTTCTCCAATTTAGAGAGAAGGATGTTGTGAGGGACTCTGTCAAAGGCTTCACAGAAATCCAGACTGATCACATCCATAGCTCTTCCCTTGTCTGCTGATCTAGTCATGTCATCATGGAAAGCCACTAGGTTGGTCAGGCAGGTCTTGGCCTTGGTGAAGCCTTGCTGGCTGCCTTGAATCACCTCCCTGTCCTCCATATGCCTTATCAGAGCTTCTAGGAGAATATGTTCCATAATGTTCCCAGGCACAGAAGTGAGGCTGACAGGTCGATAGTTCCCAGGGTCCTCCTTCCTACCCTTTTTAAAAATGGGCACAATGTTTCCCTTCCTCCAGTCACCAGGGACTTCGCCTGACTGCCATGACTTCTCAAATATCATGGAGGGTGGCTTGTCGATGACATCAGCCAATTCCTGCAGGACTCTGGAATCCATCTCATCAGGTCCCATAGACTTCTGTATGTTCAGGTTCCTCAGGTGGTCACGAACCTGGTCTTCCTTTGGAGTGGGAGGGACTTTGCCCCTCTGGTCCTCATCTTGCAGTCCATCATCTGGGGAGGGGTGAGGAGAGAGGCTGCCAGTGAAGATGGAGGCAAAAAAGTTGTAGAGTCCCTCAGCCTTCTCCTCATCTGTTGATATGAGGTTGCCACTCTTGTTCTTTGGGGAGGGTATGCTTTCTTTAACCTGCTTTCTTTAACCTTCATTTTCTGGGTGACATACCTGTAAAAGCCTAGTCAATGAATAGATATGGTATTAAAATCCAAGATATTTTTAATGACTTGTTTCCTTCCTGTTTGCAGATCTTTTATATATGTGGCTTTTTAGTTTTTTATGAAGACTGTTGGAAGGAAACAGATGCATTTTAGTATAAACTTCAGATTTTGAAGCTTATATGCCCATACCTTATTACTGAGTTTGACTCTTCGGATGAAGTTGTCTGACAAAAATATATGTTGGTTTTTTTTTTCATGGTCAGAAATGTTTGTACAAACCTCAGCCTTTTGTACATTTCTGGTTTGATAGTAAAATTACTCTGCAGCGCTCTGCTGGCCCTCTACCTGAGAATTTGCAAAATAATTCCTTCAAGTTCTTTTTTTTTTAATATTTATTTGTTTCTATTTCCATAGTTATGAACTCTATAGATTGCTATAAGCTGCTTCCAGTATTAACTATGTGATTATGCTACTTCTAAGCATTTAGGTCAGGTGTCTGCAGACAATTTAAGTGAAGAAGAGAATGGATAGGAAGATATAAAGTAACTTGGAGTTCTGTTTCATATTTGTCTATGTCACATGAATTGGTCATCCAAATTCCATCATAAGTTGTCTTTGACATCTGACAGCTGAAGTAAAATTTATCTCAAAAATGTATGCACTACAGTGCTAGGTACTGATAAGAGAACTGCAGTCACAATTAGCAAGCAAAGTCACCACTGTGCTACTGCCTGTATATATAGTGTCTGTTATGTTAATTCAATTTAACAAACAGTTTTGAAAGCATATGTCAAATAATACTTAATTTTAATACAAAGTCTGGCAGTAACAAAGTGACAACATAATGACCCCTTTATAATATACTGCGTAAATATGGTGGACCCAGGAGAAATATGACAATTTAATTTGCTAACATATTCTTCTGACACAGATCCACGGAAATACTGCTAAGAAACTTATGAATGGTAAAAGATGGTAAAAGAGCATGGGGAATGAACTCACCGCTCTTTGGTTCTGAGGCTTTTGTCATCTAGAAATACAATGTTATTTACTATAACATATTATTTCTTGTCTGTCTTTTATCATTCTGGGACAAGATTGAAGTAATGAGACTCATCAGCTAAGACTGATGCAATCAACTCAATTTGCTGAAGTCAGTAGAACGACTCAAAGGGTTACATTTAGATGTGCATTTATGCATCTTTATTAATTCCTTAGAAAAGAGGTGTTATATGAACATTGCCAATGGAAGGTAGAGAATTTAGTTCATAAAGTAGACATTTGAGTACATATTTTCTTATTTTATATTACTTTGTATATATAGGTGGGTGAGCATATCCACAACATTGCTTAGTAAATGCATTATGTGTAGAAATAGGGAGAAAGTAGACTATTTTAAAGTATCAGCGTTTTTTATTAAATGTATTGATATGGTAATATTTCATAAAACAATATTTCTCAGAGGAAAAGTATTTCAAATTGTTTTTGCAGTCTTCTGCCTCTACCTACTGAGTTATACCTTTGAATGTAATAATAAATTATCTTGTACTTATTTTGCTGAATATGGAAATATAACTTATAATCTTCTGCCAATTAGCTTTTCTCCCTAGTAGTATTTCTGAAGCATTCATTGCTGGTCTAAAATTCTATTAAGATAAGAAAATACAGACTGTTAGACTTCTTTGCTTAATTTTTCTTGAGACTATCACAGTGTTTCTCCCAGTAAGCTGGCAAGAGAGAGAATGTAATTTGTACTTTCCAAAGCTTTTGATTTGAACTGATTGGTATATTCTTTCCAAAAAGCTGAGTAAGTTTTATTACAGTACAAACATGACCTTCAGGAAAAGGTTAAATCTATCTTTAACAAACTACTTTCCCAACCACTCGAAAAGAAACAACTAGAAAATGACTGGGCTCAGCTCCTCAGGTAAGTATCCCTCATTAATTGTCTGTTACTGACATACTCATTATTATCAGACAATTGACAATTGCTGATATTAAATCTGGAACAAGCGTACACAATCAGCTAATGAAATTGAAACGCCGGAATTAAGATGCTGCTAGTTGGCTTTTATAGCTAATGAGGAGATTTCTGTAGTCACACTGTTAGTTGGAAGTGGTTTAATGGGACCCTTTATGGGGTTTATAGTTAGTAAGATCATGTGGTTTAATTATTTCTGGCATCTTATTATGTTCTTCGTACTTTTCACCTTTCACATGAGGAGACTCATTACTTTTCTCCAAAGATCCAGTATGATAGACAAAATGTCAGAAATAATTAAAACTAATGATGACCCCACACAGAGAAATGTTGAGTAGGAATTCAGTCTATGTGGTATCGAGAATTCCCCCTGGAAATCTGAAATTAAATGCTTCCCAGTCATATTCGGAGTCCTTCTCATCAGCCTCAGTTTGATAGTGTTGTGCTTCTTTGGCACCCTGATTTATTGGTTTGTGGGAAAGAGGTCAAATGTTTCATGGTCTCACATTGTTTAGGCTGTCTTTATAACTCCCTGGATAGAATGATTGTTTTGAGATAGGAGTGCCTCCAGTTTAAAATTCAGTTTGTTGTCATAGTCCCCAGGTCCCTTTGGCAATAAGAACTATGCTTGGCTCTGCTGTAACATTGATATGGCTGTTACAGTAAAAATTAATGGTATTTAGAAACATAAATTGGGATTTTTTGCAGTTCTGACTCATTGTATGTACTCCAGCAGTTTTGCCTTCATTAGAATCTTGGCAAATTTTCATAACAGCCATATGAGTAATAAGGTTTTTCCTAATATTAAATAGTTACAACATAGTAGAAGCTAATTTTTCTGTTCAGAATATGAATAAATTAGAATAAGATATTGTCTTCAAGTGGAATGTGAACACTCATCTCTTCAAGTTTTTTTGAAATCTTTCCCTGAAATGACTGGTTCTGTTTCTTAGCTCAGGCTAGTTGTGACTGGTGAGGGTAACTAGATCGTTAAAAAACAACTAGTCAAAAACCTCTGAATTGAAAATGAGAGGCCCTGGCATTTTTAGATGGGTATGCTGGGCTCAGGCCGTTTGCACTTATTCAGGGGCTGCTTTCATTTGCACTTCTGAACATTTTCCTCACCTGATGAGTGGCCCCAGGGAGGGAAACATGCAAGTGCATTTGATCATGGGATGGAGAAGAGTTGAAACCTGAAGGTCGGTGATTTACAGCCAAGATTTTCAGAACATCTACTTGTCTGGCAGATCTGTTTGCTTCAAGCCTGGAACTACAGAGTGGGCAAGCAGTCATCTAGCTGTGGAGCTTGTGGTAGAAGAGCATGGGCAGTGGAGGGGGGAAAACTCAGCATAAGAGTTGGACAGTCAGACAGGCACATTACTGGTCTTAAGTAATCTGTAGAATATAGAGATCAGACATAAGCAGTCCTTTTTTCACACTTACTACGTGGGCAAAGGAGAGGGGTGGTGAACTTAATTGTGGAAAGCACCTGGTTACACTGGCTGATGGTGCAGATCTGTCTCAGCTGGGTTCTCCTTAACCAGATAAATTCTAACCAAGAGGTCTTTTAGTTCTTCTCATGTTATTGCATTGCTTCAGGGAAAGGAAACTGAACAAAGCAAAATATGCAGTCAAAAATACAAAGTTCTTCTGATACTCTGAAGTAGAAAGCTTGGCCCTCAAGCTGGAAGTGCTGGATGAGACAGTTATATTTTATATTGGTTTGGAATTAATATTAGCAGTATGAGCTGTATTCTTCATTGTGCACTTTCTTCAGAATCTTCACTAGAAATTTTGTTCCTGTAACTTTTTAGCCACAGTTAGAAGTGACCCTGTGTGTCATTTATGTAAAAAGATGAGAAACAAGGACTACACATGATACTACTTAAATATTGATTTTGAAGATAATGTTTTCTTTAACCCCTGAACTTCACATTCCTCTAATCTTCTCAGTGACCAAACTCTTTAGAAACTCTAAATCCAAGTGAAATGGTTACAAATGTTCTTAATTCTAAACATGTGAGAACCTTGGAGTGTATGAGTCTATTTCTGTCTTTCTTTAATTAATTTGATCTCTTCCATATGACAGAAATACGACTAATGCTTGGAAGGTGGGGTATTTACAGACTGACTTGGCTTCTAGCATGCCTAGACTTCGTAGCTGAAAGTAATGTATATTGCCACTAAGACCTGCAAAAGACCTATCAACCTATTAACAGAAGTCAAGTAGCTGTTAAGAATGGTCCTTCTCTCACTGCCCTAGTGAGGCCCCATCTGGAGTATGGTGTCCAGTTCTGGGCTCCCCACTTAAAGAAAGATGAGGAGCTACTGGAGAGAGTCCAGCGGAGGGCTACGAGGATGATGAGAGGACCGGAGCATCTCTCCTGCGAGGAGAGGCTGAGGGAGCTGGGCTTATTCAGCTTGAAGAAGAGAAGGCTGCGAGGGGACCTAATAAATGTTTATAAATATCTCAAGGATGGGTGTCAAGAGGATGGGGCCAGACTCTTTTCAGTGGTGCCCAGCGACAGGACAGGAGGCAATGGCCACAAAATGAAGCATAGGAAGTTCCGTCTGAACATGAGGAAGAACTGGAACAGGCTGCCCAGGGAGGTTGTGGAGTCTCCTTCTCTGAAGATATTCAAGACGCGCCTGGACATGGTCCTCTGCAGCCTGCTTTAGGTGACCCTGATTCAGCAGGGGGTTTGCACTAGATGACCCACAGAGGTCCCTTGCAACCCCTAACATTCTGTGATTCACCTAGAGCTGTCAGGGCTCCATCCCTTTTCCACAGTATTAGGAATAATGTTTGTTTATCTTTTGATACTGAATCCCCATCTTTTGCACTTGATGAAGCCTTGCTTCAGGATAAATCTTGTGGCATTCTGCTTTGTCTTTCATAAAGGAAATGCTGTTAATAAAGCAATTATGCACAGACTGCATGGCATCACTAGCAATCTACCGCATGAATCTACTGGTAGGTTTAACTGATATTATTTTTAATTTTTCTTATCAGATCTAACTTCTCTCCTTGCTTTTTTGACAGCAGTGAGTGAAGTAGAAATTGATTCTAGCTTTTTAAGATCACTTTGTCATTAGGCTTTCATTGCTATATTGAAAAGCCATAGATAAAAGGTGCTGATGGACGAAGTGCAAGGATTAAAACTATGCCCTGTTTGTGTTTGTATGTGAGGCAATAGATCTACAAGATTGAGTTCATTTTCTCCTTGCTATTGTTAATGCTGTTCTGGAAGATGAAAATAGAACCTACTTCTTCCCCAGTATTTTTTCCTTCAGTGCACTTCCGTTTGTGAGATTGTTCACCAGTGCTAAAACTGCATGCCCCATTTTTTTCATGGAGTGAAAGCAGAATTTTTTTGAAAGTAAATATTTATATCCATAGAGCAATGTAAGAGAAAATACAAGAAGAATACATGAAATTTTGCACCCAACATGCTGGTGAAGTGCCAAGCTTGCGCAAAAAAATTGTTCAACTTCAGAGAATCCACAAAAAAGTTAAGGATTGCTGACAGCCTAAATAGCAGCTCCCACCTTCACCCACACGCAACTCTGAGCCAGTGTTGGTTTATTCTTCTTCTGTTTGAAAAACTAATATCTAGCTTGCTTTGCCTTGAAGTAACTCTTTTGCCGTTGCGATGCTGGAGAATGAATTGTGGGATCTGGTTGAGTTCAGACCTTGAAAAGAAAACAAAATCGTGCAATTAGACTCTCCAGAAGAGCTTCATTTGTCGTAGTGAGTTACATTGGTCACTGGCTACCATTAAGAAAGAAGAAGGGAAGGAACAAGGGATTACACACTCTGAACAGGTCAGATTAAGCCAGCCAGAAAGGTTCATGGTGTCATAAACATCGTAGAGAGTGAAAAAAAGACTTTGATAGCTGATAACTTAATTATCTGCCACTATTGGTTTGGAAGGGCTTTTAAACATGTCCAAAGTGTCTAGCAAAATTTTCAGCAGAGTGACAGCAGATTTTTAAGTAAGGATAAAAATGTAGCAGTCTTCCTGGAATAAGACTCTGACAGACTATGATGAATTACCTTATTATAGTGGCTCGCATGACAAATGTACTTGATCAGTGTTTCTTCTTGGGAATAGTTAAGCTTATCCAGAGGCAAAAGTTGGAAGGAAATGAAAGCTCCCTAGTAATCCGAAGCGGAATACATCAGAGTTGCTAGCAACAGAAGCTGAGAAACCTAATCAATTCTTGTGTATGTCAATAACAAAACACTTCACATGTCCCCTGTAGTGTGACTTCTTCCTTTATCTGTTCAATATTACTGATAGAAATTTCACACGCACATACTTTTATAATCAACTCTGTTAAACAGAATAGGTCTACTCAAAGCAAAATGCTTTATAAATGGCAAGCTTTAGCCTTTTTCCATGCTGCAGCACCAGTCACAGCACTAACTTGGAGTTCCTACCTTGAGCACAGAGACTGACAGAGAAATCGCGATGGGCTGCATCTGCCCAGTGACGAATTGCAACTGACTTTGTTACCCAGCTTTCTGAGTGAGTTTTGCACCCTTGACAGTCGTGGTTAGGAAGCCAGTGCTGTGTGCTGGTGCCGGGGGCCTGCGAGGGGTTCCTCTATGAGGAGCGACTGGGGCTGCCCCGTGCTGGACACGGCCGGTTCCAGCCAGCTCCAATGGCCCTGCCACAGGGCATGGCCCAGCCCTGCAGCCACCATGGCGGCGCCTGGGGAGATCTGGTGTAAGGCAGGGCAAAACCTTGCCTGGCGGTGAGGGGAGAATGTGAGAAACAGCCCTGCGAGCACTGAGGGGAGAGGAGGAGAAGCAGGAGGTGCTGCAGGAGCTGGAGCCAGGGATTCCCCTGCAGCCCCTGGAGAGACCACAATGGAGCAGGTATCCACCTGCACTCATGGAGGACCCCACGCTGGAGCAGGGGATAAGTGTCGGGGGGAAGGAGCAGCAGAGAGGAGCTGTTGTGGACTGACCGCAGGCCCCATCCCCATCCTTGTTCTGCCGCTCAGGTATGGGGGGGTGGGGGCAGAGGAGGTGGGAATGAAGACATGAATATGTTTCAGTTTTTGTCTTTGTTTCTCACCATCCAACCCTTCTTTAACTGGCAAGAAATGGAATTAATTTTTCCCAAGTCAACTCTGTTTTGTCCGTGGTAACAAAAAAACGAGCGTTTTTATCTTATTTTCCCCCCCCTGTGTCCTGTTGAGGAAGTGAGAGCAGTTGGGTGGGTGTCTGGCAGCCAGCTAGGGTCAACCCACTACAGCTGCTCTGTGGGGATTTTTGTTTTTTTGCATCTCAGTCCAGGCCTATATCTAGCACACATGTATTTACTCTTTTTTTTAAGTGTTCGCAATTATAATAAACTTAAGGTATAGTGTGTAATGTAGAATAATGTTGAGATTTTTTTAGCTACCATGTGTCAAAGTAACTTTTTCCTGTTTTGTAAAATACTACAAGTGACACACAATAATTATCACTGTTTTAATTTCAACATTATTTCAGAAGAAACGCATGGCATGGGATCTAATACATGATTATTTAGCCAGTGTACCAGAGCTATCCTAACCTGTAATTCTCTCATCTGCCCACCTTACAAATTAAGCATGAAAATAACAGAAATCCCGCCACAGACTTCAGAGTTAACAAATCATCTTTTGATTGCTGACATCTGTAAGCATGTAAATTAGGTTGTTATCTCAAATTGCAATTGAAAGTCTTCATCTGACCCTTATAGCTTTGAGAGACAAGGCTACAAGCCTGTCTGTCAGGACACAAAATCTGTGTAACAGAACAGGAGTGGAATTCGGACAGGGAAAAATCTCGATAATTTTGGACAAATTAGATGTTTTGGTTTGACCCAGATTTTTTTTACCTGAACACATTCTTTTAAAATACTCCCAACTTTTTATTTTAGTTTAGTCCTTAAGCAAAATATATATGGTTCTGATTTCCACTAACACTTCTTGAAGGACTGTGGCATAGTAAGTTGATTACACTGATGCTATATTGTTTAAAGTAGTGGAAATTAAGCTGAAGTCAAACTGCAGGTACAAACCATTTTTTGTGATGCATATATCAAAGTTGTTTGTTTTTTTAGTGTATTTTTGATATTCTTCTGATTTAGTCATTGGCAATGGTTTTCCAGTCAGTGGTGTGAATTAGGGACATTCATCTATGTTTCTAGTTACATATAATTATTATTTTGTTTCAAGGCATGATTTGAAAATCAACCATGCATGCAAAAAAGCTTCTGCGTTTGTTTATCTTGGCTTTAGAGGACAGATAAGTACATCTGCATCAAAGCTTTCAAAATTTGTCAGAAGATCATTTTCTACAGAAGAATCACTTCTGTCAGTACTTAAATTTAGATTGTGAAAAATAAGATTCTGTTATTGCATGTGCTTTGTAATACAAAGTTCATGAAGTGCTCAGCATACTTCAATCATCTTGATCACATTAAAATAAATACAGTTAATGGAAAGTGTAGTCAGCTATTTTGGGAGTAACATTGCTGATAAAACACAGTTTTCCTCATTGTTTTCTTTGAATTGTTCTAGTATTTTTCTGAGATTCAGAGAACAGGGGTGTAACTGTGTTTGGGTCAAAAGACATTTTATTGTCCCCATAAGTATCTCTCCAGACCTGGCACAAATATAATGCTTCTGAAAAAATTAGCACCTGGATAGGTTTGTTGGAATTTCTTTAGCTCAAGCGCTTTAATTTTTGTGTTTAAAGTGCAGTGTACGTAGTCACATCTACTTAGCAGGCAGTAAAGACAGCTAAGTTATGCTAGCGGCAGCAATGCAGCTAACATACTGCAGCCATATTTTTTACTAAGTTAGCTTGATTACTGGAAGAAGCTCTCCACAACAGTAAGAAACTCTATGGGGAGTTAAGTAGAACATGTGTACTAATAGAGATGCACAAAGAAGACTCAAACCACTTGTTTCTTCTTTTTTTTTATTCAGTGAAGGGAGATGCAAGCCAGATACGTGGAGTAGATTCACTCTGCCACTGGTAATAGAGCTGGAGAAGTAGGGCTGTATGTTCCTCATGCCCTACATAAATTTACAATGCACCCTAGATGGACGTTCATAGAATCATAGACCTAGTTCCAACCCACCCTGCCATGGGTAGGGACACCTTCCACTAGACCAGGTTGCTCAAAGCCCCAGCCAACCTGACTCTAAACACTTCCAGGGAGGGGACATCCACAACTTCTCTAGGCAACATGTCCAAGTGCCTCACCACCCTCACAGTAAAGATTTTCTTCCTTGTATCCAGCCTAAATCTATCCCCTTTCAGCCTGATACTATTACCCCTTGTCCTATCACTCTGTGCCCTTGTAAAAAGTCCCTTTCCAGCTTTCTTGCAAGCCCCCTTCAGGTACTGGAAGGCTGCTATAACGTCTCCCAACAGCATTCTCCTCTCCAGGATGAGCAGCCCCAACTCTCTCAGCCTTTCCTCACAGGAGAGGTGTTCCATCCCTCTGATCATATTTGTGGCCTCTTCTGGACCTGCTCCAACACCATATCTCTTCTGTGCTGAGGGCTCCAGAGCTGGACACAGGACTCCCAGTGGGGTCTCGCCAGAGCAGAGTAGAGGGGCAGAATTGCCTTCCTCAACCTGCTGGCCATGCTCCTCTTGATGCAGCCCGAGATATGGCTAGCCTTTGGGCTGCGAGTGAACACTGCCAGGTCTTGTTTAGTTTCTCATCAACCTACAAGCCCTTCTCCTCAGGGCTGCTCTCAATCCCTGCTTTACTCAGCATGTATATGTGCTTGGGATTGCCCTGACCCGGATGCAGGACTTTGCACTTGGCCTTGTTGAACCTCATAAAGTTTGCATGGGCCCACTTCTCAAGCCTGTCAAGGTCCCTCTGGATGGCATCCCATCCCTCAGCTGTGTCAACCACACCATACAGCTTGGTGTCGTCGGCAGACTTGCTGAGAATTCCCTCAATCCCACTGTCCATGTCACTGACAAAGATGTTAAACAGCACTGGTCCCAATACCGTCCCCTGAGGAATGCCACTCTTCGCTAGTCTCCACTTTGACGTTGAGCTGTTGACCACAACTCTTTGAGTGTGACCATCCAGCCAATTCCTTATCCATCAAGTGGTCCATCCATCAAATCCATGTCTTTCCAATTTAGAGACAAGGATGTTCTGCAGGACAGTGTCGAGTGCTTCGCTCCAGTTCCAGGTAGATGACATCATTTCACAGAATCACAGAATGGTAGGGGTTGGAAGGGACCTCTGTGGGTCATCTAGTCCAAACCCCCTGCCGAAGGGGGTCACCTAGGGCAGGCTGCACAGGACCTTGTCCAGGCAGGTCTTGAATATCTCCAGAGAAGGAGACTCCACAACCTCCCTGGGCAGCC
>Ga0065711_1046877_pt1 | contig 12647 bp, 6 predicted proteins | sample Hoacrofraction12_FD_59098 | JGI IMG/M metagenome (GOLD analysis project Ga0065711, IMG submission 59098) | Hoatzin crop microbial communities from Cojedes, Venezuela - Epithelial fraction 12 v2 (version 2) | ecosystem: Host-associated > Birds > Digestive system > Esophagus > Crop | place...
CCTTTTTTTTTTTTTTCACTGTATTAGTTCTGGGAAGTACCTTTAAGTCTCATACAGTTCCCTAATGCTATCTTGGTCAGTATGTGACTTTATCAGACTATTCTTCTGTCTTCTTGCTATACACTGGAAGGGCCATAGCAGTTTCGTTTAGTGTGAGCTGCTTCAGTGGTGGGGTCCCCTTGCCGCCTGCATGGCAGTGCCTCGGCCCTGTCCCAAGGAGGGCTGCCAGCTGCGCGTCGTGCGGGTCTGAGCCCTCTCTGGCAGATGGAAATGGAGACACGGAGTGTACCTTACGGGATTAGGTGTTGCCTGCAGAAGGAAACCAGTGGTTTTCCAGAAAAAAAGCATTTTTAGCAATTGTCAGTGGACTAGCAGCTAATTGCAATTTTTAGGATCGTTAAGGGGAAATAACATGGAAATAATATTACATTGTTCTTATAATCGGTGTTGCACTGTTTAATCAGACTTCAACATCAAACTAAAATTCTGTGGTTCTAAAACGGTGGTTCTTAAAAGTTTGTTCTAGTAATCCTTCAAGCTTGATTTGTCCTTTTGTTAAAACAGTGCTTTGAGAACTCTGTAAATAGTTAAGGCAGCTAGATATGTGACCCTTTTGTAGCGTCCTACCTTAACAATATTGACTTGTTGTTTTGTTCTAGTTTTGATATCAAGCATGTTGCTGCTACCTGTAGAATTTGTGGTTTCAGTCAGAATTTGTAATTATATGTATTAAGAAAAAAAAAAGGCTAACTCCCCCTAAATATTTAATCATTTCTGCGTAAACTTACTGTGTGTAAACAAATCAAATGAATTTACTTGGTTTAAAATTTGCTTTTAGGGTTGAATTCTAAAGAGAATTTTTTTTCTTTTTCCTTCTTCATGTTTTTTTAGTAGAGTAGGAGTTACCAGCCTGTAATCTGCTAATCCTGTATAAAGGAAAAAGGAGTATATCGTTTTTCTCATAAATTATTTTATTTACATTTGATATCTTAAAAAGACACTGCTTATATCTCTGGAACCATGGAGAGAACACTTCTAAAATGTAATGCTCAGAGAGTATTTGAAATGTGGAGTGTTTGTTTTTTTTGTTGTAATTCTTGGTGATTGGTTAATGCTCGACATCTCATGTAAGCGATCTCTGAAAGGAAAAAGTCAGGCTAGACGGGACAGAACAAAGCAGGCTGCATTGGACATCTGTTCTGATACATTGTTTAATATTAAACAATATGCTTAGATTGCATTTGTCTAAAGAGAATTTAATTTTAGAAATGTATTTTACGGGCAGTCAGCCCTAATGCTTCAGCTGGATGCCATTTGTTGGTGTTGCACATCGTAAACATCACTCGTTAGGATATCACTTATATGCCAGAATAAATGAAAAAGGTTTTATGGTTGTTAAAGTGACAGGCGAGTGAGAACTTGCAGCAAACCTAGCTCCCTGGAATTTTCTTTGGAGATAACTGTTCCAGAAGTTTCTGTGGATGTGCAAAGCTGTATTATTTTTGGCAAGAGTTGTAGATTTTTTTTTTCCCTTGCCTGGTAATTTTAACTGCAGAGGGCATGTCACCGCTGTAATTCATGGATTTGGCTGCGGGTTGAGTGCAGTTTAAGAAATTAGACTTGATATTCTGTCAGTCTTGACTTAACCCTGAACCCATTCTGTGCTGTTTTGGCCAGGAGAAAAGGGAGAAGAATTGCTTTGCCTTAGGGTTCTGGCCAATGCTACGCTCGGCTCTCAGGGAGCGGCAGTGGCCGATGCTGCTGGCCAGCGAGGGCTGGAGGTGGCTCAGAGCCCCTGGCTGGGTTGGCAACGGCACGGCTCGGGCGCGAGGGAAGGGTCCCTGTGGGTTTAGCTTGTGGCAGTTCAGAATGGAAATAAGTGCACCACTGTGCAAGTTTTTGAAGTTGCTTAAATAAAAGCTTCAGCTCTGAAACATGCGTGAGTTGTTACTGAAGCGTTTCTTGAAAGTTTACTAGCCTACCTCTTCTGGAGTCTGCAGGCGGCCTGAAACAGTCAGCTTGGAGAGCTGTCAGCCGCTTCGGCGCATTCCTGTAGAGCACTGGTGTTGAAATTAGTAACAGTTTGTATGTAGATGGTGTTCGTTGGTGCAGTGAACCTGCTTATTCATCCCTGATTTCCACACCACAGCTCCCTGTATGTTTGTCTCTAAAAGATGGTGGTGATCAGGAATTCAGACTTACGTGACGCGAAATAGAAGTCCATTAGAAGATTGCTTGAAGTGTATTCCTTTTCCAGTACCAAAAACCTCAATAATATTTTCTTTGACAAAATTACCTTTTTAAAAAAACGGAATAGTTTTTGTTAAGTAGCTGTTACCCCTTACTGCTTCAGATCACTAATGTGAAGGCCTTGTTTAACAGATTTGCATTTGTAGCTCAGTGTTTGAAATGCTGTGGTTTGTTATCAGGTCTCTCAGTTTGACAGTCTGTTAATGATGCCAGAGCTACTAGTTAGTTCCAGAGGTTTTCCACTTAACTTATCTAAATGACATGCTTTTCTATTTGAGAAACTATCCATATGTAACTGAACTTCTGTACTGTTTTGCTGTAAAGCAGCCATTAAATTTTCCAGCTTGGAGAATTAAGAATGAGTAAGTTCTGTTGGCCGTTTTGCTTGTATGTTAACTGAAATTGAGGACGCTTAGAAACCTCTTGCTTTCTAATGGCACCAGTTTGTTATGAGAATTGATACTGTACACTTCAGTCTGTAGCGGGCCCCTGCTTTACAGAAATAGAAGTCTGGTCATCTTCCAGCTCATTGTTTGCTGCAGTTGTCACGGGTGTTTTATTTTTGGGTAGGGATGAGGGAAAAGTGACTTAAAAGCAAGTAAGTCTCAGAATGAGATAGGATAAATTTTTTGTTATACTATGTGCTGTAACAATTTTATGTATAAAAATACTATTAAATCCTGAAACACTTAAAGTCGAAGGTAAAATTAACCACAACTTGATCTGTAATGGTGTAAACTGTTATGTTAAACGCTGTGGTAAATTACTGCGATGCTGTGTGTGAACTGCTGAATGTTAATGTTCTCTTCAGAAAAGTTAATAGATACCTAAGATCTGGGGGGTGGGGTGTTTTTGGTTTAGTTTTAAGTTCACTGTTTTGATTGTTTACCTTTTTAAAGTTCTGTCCTGTATGGAAAGTACCAGTTTACCTGCCTTATAATACTTTAATTGCATACAGCAGGCAATCGTCTAAATACTATAGATGTATTTCTTTTGCTAATTCAACGAATTGGTAAATAGATAACAAGTGTTACGGATTAGTTTATAATGACTTATAGGGTAGTATGTAGAAAATAAAATAAACAGGGAGGGCAAATTGTGTGTAATAGAAGTTAAAGCCCACTGAGATCCTCTTCCTAGAGACGATTGGGTGTTGTATGGGTAAACTTGTAAGCTTTGCAGAATCTTGCTCAGGTGATCCCATAAAAGTTTAAATATAGAGTAAAAATCTGTGTTGCTTCTGTTTCATGTTTTACATCCAACAGTCATTTTTTTTAAGATCTTGGAGGTGGCACTCTTAGATTGTAATCAAATAGTAGTATTCTTCAAATGCGTTCTATTGAAGGGTTAAATTTTTATTAAAATACTGAAACACTTCTATGGATGCAAATTATTCCTGGTTAAAAAGGGATGTGCCGCTAGTTGAACTGTAATAAAAGGCTTGGAGTAAATGGGTTTACTCTTAGGCAGAGTTCAGTGGCAGAACAAATTTTCCACAGGACTTTGGCCTAGGAATCCTCCCTGCCTATAATGGTCAATGTGGGAACTTAAGGTTTGAATATCTACTTGAAAAGAATATAACCTCTCAGAAAGTTTTGAACAATTAACCTTCAAAAGAGCTGGCCTTCCGAAAGTCTGTGAAAGTCGGTTCCGAAAAGTAGAGTCACATGTAAGCATAGAAGTTGGTAGGAGAGGTGGAGAGTTTTTTGGTTTGTTTGGGTGTGGGTTTTTTGTTGGTGTGTTTGTTTGTTTGTTTTGTTTTTTCTTTAGTCCTCCTGTCTTACAGTTCCAGTGTATAAGGTGGGGAATAGTAAAACTTCCAAGTTTCAGTGGATTTAATGGAAATGCAAATTCCAGTTGATGTGGTACTAGAATGCTCTTGTAATGAGGGTCATACAAATAGCTTAGATAACTAGTCTTCCATTTTTAGTTTTGTTCCCTGTTTCATGCATCAAAATAGAACAGAAGTCCGTAAGCTGAATACAACTTCTAAAAATGAAACCAAAAAAGGTAACTTACCTTCTTAATGCTGAACCTAGAAAAAACTCAAGCTACTGTTAGAAAAGTTTTATAAGAGGAGGGACAGAGAAGCTGTGTGATATCTCTTTGTGCTTAAATGTAACTTTCTCCGTGAAAAAAAAAAAGCAACCCAAAAGCACCACTGAACACACAGAGTTAATGCAGAGATCAGATTTGTATCAATTTTTAAGTTACAGAAAATTATTAAGGAAAACTCGGCAACCAAAAAACTATGTTTCTTGCTCTTGTGAAGCATGAAGAGAACTGCATTTTCTTGACAAACAGCTTCCATAAACGATGCTGAAAATCTGGATGTTGGTGTACTGTAACTATGCTTTGTACAGTAGAAGCTTCAGTTTTCACATTGTTGAAAAGAAGGAATATATACATATTGTCCCATTTTCCACTTTCCCATTCTGATAAACTTTTCTGACTATTTTATATGGTGCCAGATATGTTTCTGAGTCCTTCACCCCATCCCAATCTGGGCATAAGTACCAAGAACACAAGGAGTACGTTAGTGTTAGTTACACAAATATGTGGTAGGAGAATACAAAGTTAATCTGTTTAAAAATAAATAAATAAATGAACTGTAAATTATGGATGAAAGCCTGTTTCTGTGTAATCCCAATTCATGTAAAAACAAGGCAATGTCTTCCTTCTTAAAAAGGCAGAAAAGATTAAGTATCCAAAGAAGACAAATAACTTCCTGTGAATTCCCAGTTCAAGGTTGTGTGAAAAGGACATGCATATGCTCTTTGTAGAGGAAACGATTTTTACCTCTGTATGCAGCATTCTTGATGCTTTGGGAGAGTGTAGAGAGGAGACAATGACCTAGTGTTGGAGAAAATGGTTTAAGATGAGAGAATCAAAGAGCTGTATCTTCAGTTGATCACAAGGGTAAAGGTGAACTGAATGTTTTAGAAACACTCCTGTTAGGGGAAAAAAACCAGATTCTTAATTAATGAAAAAGGCATTGTCAGCAGTCCAAATTTCTGGACCACTGAATCACTAAAAGCATCCTTTGATATGAGCAGAGGCTATCTCTTACTCCAGGTGGCCAACTTTTCAGACGTGCAACTGTTTTTCCCTTCCTCAGAAGGAAAGCTGGTTTTCAGCATTAACAGAAATAGTTTGGGGTGGGGTTTGGGGTTTGTTTTTTGGTTTTTTTTGAAGTATTATTTTTAGGTAATGGCAGGACAAAATTCCCATTAAATAAAATGATGCCATTTTTTTCCTTCCATCTGAAGCCACAGAACTTACTGCAAGAATTCACTTGTTAACTATTTGTTTGAATTCCAAAGACTCGCTCTTGTTTATGCTATCAAGTGTGATCTGAGGAAGAAACTGGGGTGAAATGCATTTGCTAGAAAAGTTGCAAACTCAATGAATTTTTTTTACTTTCATCCTGCTCTTCCATGCTATAGCTCTATTCTGGAAGTATGCTTTTAGTGTTAATTGGGTGTTAATGATAATAATACAGGTCTACTAATGCTCCTTTGAGTCTTTTCTGAGGTGATTGGCACCATACTGTTCTTAAATAAATAAATAAATAAAAAGACCATCCTCTGAAATTCACCCCCAAACAGAACTCTGGAAAGGCAGAATGCCTTACCACAGTGCCAGTTTTATGTATGCAAATGTCACACAGTTATTATGTGCTAAGATGAGAATCACCATTCAGCTGGTTATGTGGGCAAGCCTTTAGTTTGCCTCCTGAAGAATCTAAGGAGTAGTGCCTCCAAAAATTACAAACTCTTGGGTTAATATTGAGTCTTTAAGTTTTGTTTTTTTATTTGTCTGCTTCAGAGTTGACCCATGTCTGGGGAAGGAATAAGGGCGTGTATCAGGAAATTAAACATTTAATGTGCCTGCAAAAATGCAGCATTCCTGTGTGTCGACTGGCAGAGTGCCTGTTTAACTGCTTACAATCTGTAGTATTTGGAACTAGTGTTTTCCACTCTGCATTAAGTGAACCGTTCCACTGCTTGCTGTGTGCAATTCCCATACAGCAATTAAATGCATGGACTTAAAAGATTATCTTCTGCCACCCTCCTTTCTCCTGAAATTCACAGTCGTTGCTTTCTTTTCCTTTTACTCATTCTGCCTTAAAACCTTTTGATTTGCCTCTTGCTATATTTTCTTGTCCATAGTCTAGAACTGGCTTAGAGTTCTGCCCCGTGGGTGGAAGTGGATATAATGGTTGTGCCTACGCTCTAGTCACAGCTCTGTTTCTTCAGTATTTGCCCTGACCTCCTAAAAACTGGTCTAGATTGTTTAAAGTGGAGTTGGGTTTTGTTGTCCTTACTTTAGTCTTTCAGACTCTGAACTCGAGCAGTTCAGCTGCTGATCTGTAAGTGGCGTAGTAGTTTCTGCAAAACTGGAGGTTAGGTAGTCATGTAGATGATCAGGCACACGCTTGCCACTCTGCACCACAAAGTTTATTGCTAGCTAAGCTGTGTTGCTTTGAGAGTTGATCTTAGCTGTTAATACAGCACTGTGTTCTCCAGGAACACTGAGTCCACCACACTGATTATGCAAGACACTGGCAGAATGCTGTGATATTCCAAAAATTCAACACGTATTGGAAACTTTTATAGCAAAATTTGGGATAAAATTGAATTGGCAGACCTGTAGAGCTGTGTAGTAAAAGAGAATTGAAAATATGCCATGCTTTTGGCCATCCTTCAATTGATTGTTTCTGTGCTTTATACTCTACTGGTCATGTGAGATGATAAAGATTGATGTCATCCTAAAAAGAGTCAAAAAGCTATGATCCAGTAAAGAATTAGAAGGGCACTTATAAAAGATACATCTACAGTGAAAGATGGTGCCTCAGTGTACAGAGCTGGTGAAAGGTACAAAGGTTTTATCTGCCTCACCTTTCTTCATGTTTGTTTTTTTTTATGTTTTTGTTAGTGTTTGTTTCAGAGCTTTGCCTTGTCTTGCTCTTCCTCTGTGCCTCTGTGCTATTGTTCTGTCCACCTAGTCTGTCTAGTCTCATGGAGTTAAATAACAGGACAGGGAGTGTCTTTTGGTTCAGTATGTGCTAGGGCTTTAAATTGTTTTAAATGATCAGTTTAAAATTAACCTAGGTAAATCATCGTGTATTTCTTTAACTCTGGATTTGCACAAAACTGTCTTTGAAGTTGTGGGAGGAGAGTCTGGAAACCCTCCTGGGGTGCACAAGAAAGCACATCCTCTCTACGCTCACAATGATGTTTCCGCCTCAGGGTATCCCTGAGGTCCCAGCTTCTGATCTCCTGAGACCACGCAGTCAAAGGACTACAGGGGACTGGGCCAGACCGGAAAGGAAAGTGCGTATTGGAGCTTGGAGGGAGCAAGAAGGCAGCGGTGGGAATCCAGTGCTGCTGTTTGCTTCCTCCCAACCTGTTTACCAAGCAGAGGCAGTCCTCACTTATCGTTCTCCAGCTTCTTAAGGAAGCTTGGTTGTGTCTAGTAGTTACAGCTGGGGACAGTGATGGTTTTTTCTGTTGTGGAGTGTGGGCAGGGTCATTAGCTTTATTTCTATTAAGTTAGCAGTTAAAACAGCATTAATTTGTACAGTGCTAGTCCTGGTGGAATTCTGGTTCATCTGGCTCACATCTGGGGTGTGCGGGCATTACTGTCACGCAAGAAGACGCTGCTTCCTGTTTTAAAATTCACTAGGTACTTGTGGTGTGCCATACTGAATTTCTTTAGCTTCAGTTTGAAAGAATGAAAACTCCAAGAATTTCTTTGCCAATAATAATTTTTCTTTTAAATATCTTTAGTTCTTACTACTGGATAATGGTATGCAGTGGTTGACGCTGAATATTTGAAGGAAACAAGAACAGTATTTTGTTCTGTTTTTCAGAGAATGCAGAATCAATTGATCTCAAACAGTTTTTCGACCTACATTTCTCACATATATATTATGTGTTCTTCGAAAACTTTGTGACTATTGAAGTAGGTCTTAAACAAAAAGGTGAGTGTTTCAAATACAACATTTTTTTTGTCTTCGTGCATCTGTGTTTGTTATAAAATAAGGCAGCATGTCTGTAGTCACAAATGACAGCATTAGATATGTAGAAATATGTGTAAGCACTAACTTTGTACATTAAGGCAGAGCTATTCGAGGAGCATGCTGTGGAGGCGAGCACTGAAAGTTTATTGTGTGATGGCTGGCTTTGCCCTTTTTGCAAAATAATGATTTTTAAGGTGTTCCACTTTTTGTGTTCTGTAGAATTATTCTAAGTTTTGTTTAGCAGGGTACTGTCTAACTTAATCTCTACCAGCTGCTGATGCCATAAGAGAAAGTTATACAAACTGTAACTATTATAAACTGTAACTAGGAAATAGTTGCAAATATTTGTAGAAGGAATGCAAAAGAAGTCTTGTGGTTGCAGAAATGCATGTTTTTGTTTTATGCATCTAAGGATCTTTGTCAGTGTTCTTTATATTTTGTTTTGATAATGAAAGTGTGTCTTTTATTTTTAATTGCATCTAGGTCACAAGTCTCAGAGAGAAGAATTAGATTCTATTCTCTTTATTTTTGAGGTAAGATAACTTGAATATTCCTGTATGAGTTTTTTTTACTTCGAATTAAGCTCTGTTGAATAACAGTACAGCTATCCTACAGTTGCCTGGAAATACGCTTTACCCTTAACTGCATTGATTTTTCTTTTGCTTGGAGTTGAATATATGTGCTTTGTGTGAGAAGAAAAAGGATTTGACTTGCAGTTTTGCAGGAAGATGTATTAACTGGAAAAATATGTTTTCTGCATCTGCAGATAGTTCATTACTTTTTGATCGTGGTGTCCTCTGTTCCCCTCAGCCTCCCTCCATGTATTGTACACTTTGAAATTCTTATGAATGCGATCTCTGATTAGTTGTGAATCATAGAATGGGTAGGATTGGAAGAGACCCTTAAAGGTCAGCTAGTCCAGTCCCTCCCTGCAGTAAGTGGGGACATCTTCAGCTACATCAGATTGCTTAGAGCCCCATGCAGCCTCAGCTTGAATGTTTCCAGGCATGAGGCATCTACCGCTGCTCTGAGCAACCTGTTCCAGTGCCTCACCACCTTCACTGGAAAAAATTTCTTCCTTGCATCTAGTCTGAATCTACCCTCTTTTAGTTTAAAAAACATTACCCCTTGTCATATTGCTACAGGCCCTAGTAAAGTTTGTCCCCGTCTTTCTTATGAGCCCCCTGTAAGTACTGAAAGGTCACAATAAGGTCTCCGTGGAGCCTTCTCCTCTCCTGGCTGAACAGCCCCAACTCTCTCAGCCTGTCCTCACAGGAGAGTTGTTCAAGCCCTCGGATCATTTCTGTGGCCCTCCTCTGGACCCTCTCCAATAGGTCTGTGTCTTTCCTGTGCTGGGGGCTCCAGAGCTGGACACAGGACTCCAGGTGGGGTCTCGCCAAAGTGGAGTAGAAGGGCACAGTCCCCTCCCTTGATCTGCTGGCCACACTGCTTTTGATACAGCCCAGGATATGGTTGGCCTTCTCGGCTGCCAGCGCACATTGCTGGGTCATGTCCAGTTTTTCATCCACCAGTACCCCCAAGTCCTTCTCAGCAGAGCTGCTCTCAATCCCTTTGTCCCCTGGTCTTTATTGATACTGGGGGTTGCACTGACCCATGTGCAGGACCCTGCACTTGGCCTTGTTGAAGCTCAGGAGGTTCACATGGGCCCACTCCTTGAGCTTGCCCAGGTCCCTCTGGATGGCATCCTGTCCCTCAGGCGTGTCAACCATACCACTCAGCTTGGTGTCATGAGCAAACTTGCTGAGGGTGCACTTGAACCTGCTGTCTATGTCACTGATGAAGGTATTAAACAGTACTTGTCCCAAAGATTTTTCTCTTAATAGATTACTGCTGCAGAACTAGTTTTTATAGATCCCTTCTATTTTTGAAAAGATTTGTTGTTTGAAAATAGCGTTTCACAATATCCTTACCAAAAGCATATCTTGAATTAGAAACTCATTTAATTAAATGAGACCATTTCTGAGCTTAGAAAGACAAATTTTTGTCTTTCCTTTTTGATGGAGGCTTGTAATTATAGAACAAGATTGTGTTTTTTAAAAATACATCAAGTTGTATATACATTCAAATTTTTTTTTTTTTTAAGGTATATTGGTGCTTAAAACTGTAGGGTTAGCTGTTACAAGGAGAGCGAATCTGAAGAGAGCTGGTTTGTTTGTTCACTGGTTCCTACAAAAAGGGGTATAGGTTACCTGTGTTTTGAAAGCAGTTGCACAGGCTTCTAGAGGGCCAGGACCAGGAATTCTTCTGGGAAATCAGACTGTTTACAAGTTGCTAATGCCTCTAGCAGAAGTGTTGAAGTTCTATGTAACAGATTTTTTAACTGCCTTTTGTCACTAACTGTGCTCTGTTTTTTACCGCCTGAAGATGATCATCTTCAAGTCTAGCTGGAGAGGTGTTAGACCATTATTGTTGCCCTGGCTCTTTTCTTCACTGTTTTGCTATAGCTCATTACTCCTATGTTGAGAAGGCAGAAGCAATTGTTTGCCGGTGCCACAGAGGCAAGTTCACAGCCAAATGTCCTAGCTTAAGCCACGACAGAGGTAGAAGTAGCCTAATACAACCTGTTGTGAACCAGAGCAACTGAGACGGATACTCATCCCATTCCAGTCCCAATGCAATGAGTAGTAACATCCAGCAAAGAGGCAGTGAAAGCAGATAAACCGCAGTAACATCTGAAGTCTCTGATGCAAGACTTGCCAGACAGCCTGTCAGAGCCTTTGGGCTTCTTAGCTTTAGAAATGGGATTATCTTGAAAGGACAGTAATGCTTCCAGGGAAAGCAGTGTGGAAATTTTCCAAGTTAACCCTTCAGCTTCTGATCTGTGACCTTTGTGAAAGCGCATTTTGGTCTTCTGAGTGCGATATCTGCAACATAGATACTTGGGTTCTGTTTTTTGTAGAAAATTTTGCAACTCCTTCCAGAAAGGATTCATCAGAGATGGCAATTTCATAGTATTGGTAAGTTTATTTTCTTTCTTTCTTTGTTTTTTAAATCGTACTTTTTGTTAGTAGCTCTTCGTAGTTTGTGCTACTCGTCTGCTTAACCTTAAGTGGCATAACAGGGATTATGGTCTTGAAACTCTTGCAAGCTAGAGGAAGAAAAAAAAAAACCAAAAACAAACCACAAAAACTCCATGCCACAAATGTAATGAGATGCTCTTCCAGATAGAATTAAAGCTGGGAATCTGGAAATAGAGCAGTGGCTGAGAAAGAACCAAGGCAGGTGGAAAGTTGCTTTGTAATTTTTTTTTTTTCTAATTTTTCTTAGTGGTACATTTAAAAATTGGGGTGAGGTCTGTATTTGTAAATGAGGAACGCTGATACTGTGCACATTAATGACTTGAGAATCATTTACTTTTAATGTACACGTCCCAAAAAGTCCTGGGGGAAAGATGTTATGAGGAAGCTATGAAAGGTGATCTGTTTTTTTTACTTCTGGCATTGAGAGAGTTGCCTGAAGATATCAAGTTCACCGAGATTAAATTGGAGATTGCCAAGGACTTGTTCAAAAGTTACAGTCAAGTCTGACCGAGAACTCTGACATCTTACTTAAAGAACAAACAAACAGAAATATTATTTTTTTTTTCCCTTCTTTTTAGGGTTGATTTTAAAGAAGCTTCTTCACACTGGAAATTCATTAAAGGTATTAGAATAAGTTGCATACTACTTGAACATAAGGGTGAACTTTTATGGTAAAAGCACAGGAATGAAAACCAGATCATGACTTGTGTGTCATGAAAAAATGACTTCATCAGGTTTACCTCAGTAGAACAACTCACAGTAGTAATGTGCTTATATAGAGTAGCCAAGTGTTTTGGTTTGGCCTGGATAAATGCCAGGTGCCCACCAAAACTGCCCTGTCACTCCCCCTCTTCAGCTGGACAGGGGAGAGGAAATATGATGCAAGGCTCGAGGGTCCAGATAAGGACAGGGAGGGATCACTCACCAATTGCTGTCACAGACAAGACAGACTGAACTTGGGGAGAAAAGGGAGTTTAATTCATCACCAAATCGGAGTAGGATACTGAGAAATAAAACCAGATCTTAAAGCACCTTCCCCCCACCTCTCCCTTCTTCCCGGGCTCAACTTCACTCCCATTGCTCTCCCTCCTCCCCCCGAGCAGCGCAGGGGGACGGGGAATGGGGGTTGCAGTCAGTTCATCACACGCTGTGTGTGCCGCTCCTTCCTCCTCAGGGGGAGGACTCCTCACGCTCTTCCCGTGCTCCAGCGTGAGGTCCCTCTCATGGGAAACAGTTCCCCACTAACTTCTCCAACGTGAGTCCTTCCCATGGGCTGCAGCTCTTCACGGCATGTCCCAGTGTGGGTCCTTCCCACGCGGTTCAGCCCTTCA
>Ga0065711_1046878_pt1 | contig 12647 bp, 4 predicted proteins | sample Hoacrofraction12_FD_59098 | JGI IMG/M metagenome (GOLD analysis project Ga0065711, IMG submission 59098) | Hoatzin crop microbial communities from Cojedes, Venezuela - Epithelial fraction 12 v2 (version 2) | ecosystem: Host-associated > Birds > Digestive system > Esophagus > Crop | place...
CGGATAGGCTACAGACATAAATCACACGCTCTTCACACGTCCCACATTCCCTTATGATTGGTAACTATGCACTAACGCCAATAGCAACAGACTGCCTCCACGTCCTTGAACACATCTTGTTTTTGCTAACCAACACCATGTGCACTATCAGAATTTTCTCAATGGCTATTCTTAGCTGTCTTTTCCAGCAGCCTGTTCAGTTATGCTGTTTTGCTTAAGCGGCCTCGTTGTGCTAATTCTCAAGCTACATCGACCCCAACATTATATAAAAATATATATACATTCTTTGGAATTGAAATGTCATGGATTTTTCAAGAGGCTTAAGGCACATACTTGTGTTAAAAATTTGACTTGCATGCCTGAAAATATCGTTTGAGCCAAATACTTAAAGGCTGAAAGATATCACTGGGATAATATAGTCTGATTTCTTCAGAAATATGGACTACTTTTCTTAAGCCTAACTTACCCCAGTAGTTGATTGTCCTTCATGTCAAATGTGAATAGATTGAAAGATCTCACAAGAGGGACTAGAAAGGTCATTCCTCATCTTGAGATCGCTACTTCTTTGGGAGGTGCTTAGGCTAGAAAGTATTGTATGGGGAGGGGGGACATCAGACAACAGCAGCTACTTTGAGAAATTCTGCCTAAAGATAAAATTTTGTCTGTGGACTTCACAAGGTGGTTTTTCACTGCTGTTGGGCTCCTTGATTACTGTTCTTGAAACCCTACCAGCTTTTGCAGAAAGTTTTTACCTCAGTTGTGGTTTCAGTGTAGCTTCCCCATGCTGAAAACTCCTCTTCTTGGCTGGAATCCTCACAATCCTTTTATTTAAAGAAATTTTACTCTTCTTTAAAGATGAATTCCCTTAATCTCTACTTTCCATCCTATCACAACTTGAGCAAGAAAAAAAAAAGTAGCCCTGGAAAAAGTTGACCTTAGTTGTCTTACCAAAAAGGAGTCAAAACCCATAAATATATATGGGTTAAAATCAGAAATACCTTAAATTTTGGTCCATTTGTTATAAGTGATGTAGTAATAGCAACTATAATAAGTAACAATATGGAGATTGGCTGCACACTGTCGTGCTTGTAACAGTAAAGGGTAGGATAACTGAAAGCTAGTGTGCAGTTTTGGTGCGGCACAGCAAGCAGTCTGGTTTTCTTGTGAATTTTACAACAAAAAGTGTAGTGTAACTCTTGTCATATTTACAGCTGTGTCTATCCCTAGATGACAGAGAGTGAAAAAATAGTAGATATCCTTAATATTTTAAATACTTGAGTAAAACTCTAGTCTTACTTCAGATGAAAAAATTTCTATTTACGATTCCCTAGTTGTATCTCCTCAAAAACATACATACTAGAAAAAATAAAAACCTCAGAATCTAAAGCCCGACCTTAAGAGAGTAGCCCCACTAGGTCTAATAGTGATTTTACTGCTGCTTTTGATTTCAATTACGTGTTGACACAGCAGGAATATATGACAGCACAACTTCTTAGCATATGAAACTGCGAAAGAGATTGAAAGTGCATAAGTGGTGGATGGCTTCCTATGATATGTCTCGGGCTTTTGGGTTCTTTTTAATTTATTTTCACAGTCTAGCTTGTTTAGAATTGACTGTATCTTTTACTTTCTGCTCTTGGTCGTTTTGGGTTCTTTTCTTGCTTTTACCTATCCACACCACTGATATGCACAAATAGACTCATCTTTGTAACCATTTTGAGGGTTTGAACTTTCTACTTTCTAGATATATTAAAAAAAACCTGTTTAAAATTTGTTTTATAATCTCATTATATATTTTTTGTTCTCTTGTGTTTCTTAGCTTTGCCTCTATTTGGTTATTTAGAGCACGTATAAGAAGGTTTTATTACTCCTAATACTACTTGCTACAGATTTGAATCAGGACTGGTACATTTGGATTATGTGCAAATTATTTGGTATGTAAAATATGTTAGAACATTAACATTTCTACTCTGTGGTGTTGGATGAAGATAATAGGATATTGGACAGGCAGACGGATTAAATAATGAAAACTTTTCAGCAGATTAGGGGGTTGATCTTGATCCAAAGCATATTTCCTGGCTTGTCTTGTCTACGTCTACATTGCACCATTTTGTGTAAACTGCACCTTAAAAGAAACATTCCCATTTATTGAGTAAAGGACAGAACTGAGTAACCAACCCTCCTTTTGATTAATCCCATTTGTAAAGTATTGCTATTGTACAACTAGTTCCTGATGAACGTCTCCTCTCCCATTTTCTTCTTTTATTTTTCTCTCATTGATCTCATCAGCACAATTCCATTAGTAGCAACAGTTCAACCACTTAGACCAATTATCAAAGTCAATACCTCTTTCAAAAACTAAAATACCTTTGTGAAAAGTCCTAGTGTTTGTAAGATGGGCATTACATTAGAGGCTAGAGGAAAGATTGTAGATTTTAAAAGGTGAACTATTACACCTAGGAAAACTGTTGCAGGAGGACAGCGCTCATGTGGATGTTTGCAAGAAGCTAGTTACAAGAATAATGACCTGGGCATATACAGTCTAATTAAAAAACCAAGGGACGTATATATAAGACATTAGTGGTATAGTGAGGAAATCCAAGACACGAACTGTCCAAATACACTATTTAAACACCACACTTTGTTCTGATAATTACTGAAGTTTCACTGTGTACCCAGTTTACGGAAAAAACAGTTTACTAATTAAATTTGCATCTGATATATGGATGACAGATGGCAACCCGTAGGATGCAAACAATATCCTATATAAGGAAGTGATTTAGTTTTGGAAGTGATGCTGAGCCTGTGACCACTTATTTGAGACAAACCAGTGGTTACTAGACCCATGCTGACTATATGGGTATTAAGTGGACTGTTACCAGCTACAGCAAGACACAGTTGATGTATACAGTGACATATCCAGGAGATACCTAGGAGGAAGCAGGTGCTCCTGTTGTTTCAGGTCATTATTTCAACATGACACTGCATTTCCCTCATGTTGTCCACTGCAGTTTTATGCAAGTGCATAGCACGCACTCTGACTCTGCATCCTGTGCAATAAAAACTATGCTTATGCCAGTAATTAACCTATAACCACCTGTGAAACACACCACTTACCCTTGACTGACATGAACAAATGAGAAATAACACAACAACAACAAAATAATGGTTTAGTTCTGTAGACATACTACACATGCAATGCAAAATACAGGAGTTATCTTCTTGAGTGTCTTGCCCATAGATCTCAGTCCAAATAACATCACTTCCCCAGTTTGCATAAAAAGAAAAATGGAGTGTCCATGAGTATCTGTGAGTATGTCTTCCCCAAAATATGTGTTTGACAATCAAGGGGCAGGATGTCCTGGAGGAAAAGATATCAAGCCAGTTATGATGAGACAGTATTTTGCTTATCTGCAGATCAAAGTATGTTGCAAATTGCATTCTGTCCATCATTGGAAAAGTCCTATCTTAATAATAGTAGGGTGTTTTCTATTTTAATTGCAAAGATATACCTAATCTTTTCTGGTAATTTGAATCAGGACATAATCTTTGGAAATGACATATTTCTTTAAAAAATAATGTTACAGAATTTCAACTCAATTATGAGTTGACATTGCATTCACAAATTCAGTCCAGTGTGTATGTAAGAAGGAACTGACCTTCTGTTTTATTATCCATACATATGTCTGCATGGATAAAAGTATTTAATGTATTAATCTGTTAAATAATGAAGAGGTGTGTGTGCTCACTGAACTGTGTATAGTAGTTTATTTATTGATTTGCACTATATTTTTGTATTGAAAAGAAGTCTGACAAAATATAGGTGGATTTTTTTTACTGAAGTTAAAGAAAATGAGTCATATCAACTGTGCATTTTCCCCATGCTTCTGAATTTTCTTGTGCTAGGTTTCATTCCATTAATATCATCAACACAATCTGCTGTCATATTACAGGTAACTACTTTTCAAACTGCAAAATAATCTCTTTCTAGATCAAAACTTCCTCCTCTGCAGCAATGACACAAATATTTTTCTGGTAACTGCCTCTGTGCTATAATTTGTGTGAATCTCTGGTCCAAATAAACAGTTTCTTCTACAGTTTTGTATTGCTAATTAATGTTCCTATAACCTTCATGGTGGGTAATTTGCAGCTTATCTGTTTTGGAGAAGGTCCGCAGCTAGGGGAGGGGTAACACAAGTTTGAATGCATATTTTATGTGCTATTTGTCCACACCATTTACTTACTTGCCACTGGAGAAGTAAGGTTCTTAGCAGATAAATATAAAGGTATGTTTTCTTTTCCTCTTTCGGTCCTCCGAGCACACAATTCTCTTCCTTACTTTCTGTACGTTGCTCGGCTGACCTCCATCACATGGTGAGAAAGTGCTTATCAGTGTAGAACATGCAGGAGGAATTACGTGGGCATAGCATCTAGAAACCACTGCAAAATGGCAAAGCTTACAGGTTGCATTAATACACTAGGATTTAGCATCAGGTTCAGTAAAAATGTGGTAAAACACCCTCAGAATAACCTTAGTTAAGAAAATCATGGAAAACCTTTCTGGAGGACAAAGATCTGCTTACTTAAAAGAAGGAAAATCAGAAAAACAATTTCCATAATACAATGAACCATGCGGAAATGCAAGTTTATGTTTGTGAAATTTCTTTGAATAAATATTGAGGATTTTTTTAAAAAAAACATGATACAGGTCGATGTTCTCAGGAGATAAATATTCCACTTTCTTATTCCCAATAGGAAATGAAGACACATGAAAGAAATGAAAATACCTTCTGGAAAACTAAAATAATGTGAAAATGATGTTTTTCTTTAGAAAATGAATTCAGCAGAAATATCCAGAGGAGCTGTAGTAGAAACCTTTCTTTCATATCACACTTTTAATAGAATTGAAAGTTACACATAGCCTTTTTTAATTTTTTATTCATATTGCTGTGGTGTTTGAACACTTATCTAGTTTTTACAGAATAATTCTTGAAATAGATATGTTGAAATGAAGAACTGTAATCCTCCATTTTTCATTGGAGTATGAACCATTTGCCAATGTTCAAAATTAAGTTTTTGTGGCATACTTCTTTTCATCCTCTAAGTCTCAATTCAGTGCTTTGCCATTTTATGGAAATAAAGGAAATCTACATTAAAAGTAATAGAAAATATGGAGGAAATATCATTTGCTTCAGTGAAACAACTGCTTTTCTCTTCTGTATATTTCTCATGGACATCAAATATAAAATAAAGGTATCTTAGTTTTGAGTTTATTATTTAAAATGATACTTGTTTACGGCTACAGTGCATTTTCTACATTTGAATGTATGGGGTTTTTTGAATTAAATTTGTAACACTGCTTATGCCTTTAATAACTTTATTAGAATTCAGTGAATTGACATCAAAATAGATTTCTACCTGAATGTAATTATACAAAGAAAATACTTTTTCCACAATGTGTTAGGTGTACAAGTGTACATGATACTCTCAATTTCTTGAAACTTCAGAAACGGAAGATATGAAAGTTGAATTTCATAAAATTTCCTATTGCAAGACCCATAAATGATATTTGCACTTGCATTAACAACTACTGCATATCACACAGCAATGTCATTTTTAGTCTTTCAGCAAGTCTTACTATTTTCTTAAAAGTCCATGTTGCCACATTTGTTTAGGGAGAACCTGGTTAAAGTAATTTTATTCATAGAAATCAAAATATGAAGTTAGGCATCTGAAACATAACATATGATGCTGGATTAAATACATTCTCTTTTTATGCTATGCCAAAATGTGTTTCTAGAGAAGATATAGTTTATGATCAGTTAATTAATCACCAATTCTTTGGTGGAAAAACATCTTTCAGCTAATGGAAAATGACGCAAACATTAGTAAATATAAGAATTACCTGCTCAATTGCAAGACTGGAGCAGAGAAAACTTTCAGAACACTCTTTGAAAAAGGCAAAATAGTAGTCACGAAGGATCTTCCGGAAGATACTCCAACATTTTAATTCTTTCAGTTTTGCAAAGATCAAAGGTAACATGCAATTTTCAAACTCTTTTGGTAGATACAGAGAACTGTTATACAGTATACCTCTAAAATAAAAAAAGAAGTTATGTATAACATTTCCACCTCTTGGGGCTGGGGTGCAGGTAGTGCGGGCCAGCTTTGCTACAGGTGCAGCTGTGACCTAGGCTGAGGTCTGGGGGCCGCATTCTCATTGACTCTGACCTCCACCCATTGCCTTGGTCCCCACATCCCTGCCCAGCCACCCCCATGCTGTGTCTGACCCTGGTTCCCAGCATCGGTTCTGTTCTTTCCCCCCTTACTCGGGAGCTGTGGGACTACATCCCACCTCTTTGATGTCCCTGCCCTGTCAGATGTGCCATCACCTGCAGCTGCTGGCTCACCTACCTCATGGAACCACCTGCCCTCATTGCTCCCTGACACACTCTGCCCAGTGGGATTTTAGCACAAATATCAACTCCCATGGTGACTGAGTGAGTGTGATTGTCCACTAAAACACAGAAAACAGCAGAGTGCATCTGATATATGAAGCGTCTTCAGTTCATTTAAAACATACTGGCAAAGTTTGAATCCTTTGATTACAACGTATTTCTTACATTTCAGATATTCCTAATGCAATTTCAGCACTGTATTTGAAATAATGAGGCAGGCACCAGATATTCCCCTTCCATTATGTAACAATGAACTGTTACCAAAAGTAGATTAGCATTTCTATGGATTGAGACATCAGTGATAATGTAGAAAAATATATTCTTTTCAACTCAGTCTGTAACTAAGTAGCTTTTTTTCCAGCAGAAATAAGGGGCAATACATTATCAGACATAGACAAAACTTTTATGTATCATTTGAGTTAAGAAAGGCTCTTGCAAAGCAACAATGTTTAATTTGCTGTCACAATTAATTGATCTATATGAATGCCTACTGATAATATTGTGCTTTCCCTGCTTTTGCAGCAGCCACTTCGTTTTCTTCTGTAATTCACATTTCTTAGCAAAGGTAAAGTGTCAACAATTTTGTTCTTAGAAACTCTGTTGTGATTATTTTATGATGGCCTCCATTTGCATTCTGTCTTTTTTGACTCTGAGCAACTGAGAATTTTCTTCTGAGAGAAAAGAGATAAAACCTCTGTCTAGTTATATAAAATCCATATTCATCAATTCATGACTAATCAGTTCTTCATTCGTTCTGTGGAACCTCTTCCATTAAGTCATTTTGTCTAGATTTGTTGATGGGATGTTACTGTTGTCAACCTGTGATAGCGAAATTCCTCTATGGGTGCAATTAATTCCAAAATAAGCACTACTTTTGTGTCCCTTTTTGCAAGCATCATACTTGCTCTTCAGCTCACACTGTGCATGAGCTCTGTTTCATACAGCAGAACTTCAAGATGACTATTAAAAAATAGCCTCACATAAGCAAGGGTTAGTTTTTGAAGATAAGTTCTCACTAAATACTGGATTTCTTTCAAATCTAGAATCTTTTTTTTCTTTCTTCCCAAGTCTTTTCTGTAGGTATTCTGCAGAAACCACAACAGAAAGATAGTTTATTCCTTTTTCAAGCACTGGAGATGCCCATAAACTTCCTTCCCACATCCAGCAGATTCAATAATCTTAATTGTCAGTGGTTCAGAGAACAGAAATTCATTAAATTGCTGATTTTCTCCAAGTAGAGACAACTCTAGTGCCAACAGTCATCCCCAGATAATGTCAAAATATTGAGGAAATAAATTACATCAGTAAGCAAACAACAAAGTTCAGAGATCATACGCCCGGTGCAGTGCTTTTAAAAGAAATCACCCTTCATTTCCCAAGCAACATGGTGTTCACATTTACTCTATTTTGCTTACATTTGTTAAAAAGAACAACAGTTGCCAAGGAGAATTTAATAAGTGAAAACAGAATAATATTATCCATATATTGATAACAGAGAAGGGTAGTAAAATAATGTGTTCAAGACAGACTGTGGTTTAGCAAAGCAGGTACTACCAAGTGCCAGCTTTGCAAGATACCAATGCAAATTTGTGGGAGGTAGTGTTTCAGTAGCACCATCTGGCTTTTTGGCAGACTCTCCAGGCTGTTCCATGGGCAGTTTCAGTTCCCTCTGAGATGGTCACTTGGCTATGTCATTTGTTGGGTGAATAGTCTGCTTTGTTCCAAAAAGTGACATTTTATACCACCTATCCTCTTGATTCTTTGTTGTGATTTTTGTCTGTAGACCTTCTTGATAGCAACTTAGTCTGTAAGTAGTCTCTCTGGCATCAGTAAGATTACTCAGAACGTTGTCCTGAAGAGATTTGTCAGCACAGATGTACTAGTGTCACCATTCCAGAAAACCCTTTTCATAAAGGTAGAGATTATATCAACAATAGTGTTCTTTAGAGGTAGAGCTAATACCAGTTTCCCAAATGAAAGAAGCTGTATCAACCAAATGGGGTTGTTTGCAGGTGGACCTGCACCTCTGCTGCAGTGTTTTCCAGTGTAAGTATACTGATTTAGGGTTTCTGCCTGCACACCCTAGAATCTGCACAGGTGCACCTGAAAATAATTTTAAACATAGAATAACAAACAATTTAATGAGAGAAAGAAAATCCAGTTCTAAAGGAGCCATAAATTTGCAGCAAAATAATAGGATATTGTACACTGAAGAAAAGTCTCTGTTAGATACTCCTGTCCATAACACAGATATATATGAAGCACTTGGTTTCTCCTGTTTCAGCTTCTGATATTTATTTCCCCAGCTTCAGAAAACACAGTCTTTATTTATTGCATTCATACAAACAAAACAAACTTATCATAGCAAAATTTCCTTAAGTACTTTTTTCCTGCATTTTGTTCTTAGATCTTTTAATTTCTACAATAAATACAAACAAAAGGGTTTTTTCAAAGAACTATAATTTTTATTTATTCTTGGAGGTATTTTCCTTTATTGAACTAATATTTACATAATTTTAAAAGTGTTTTTGTTAATTTAGTAGGAAATAGCGTTCAAAAATATTTTTATAAATATTTTTCCCATAACAGTCTGTCCATTAAATGTGTTGTGTCATATTTAGCTCTTGGCACTATTTGTGAAAAACGAAAGAGAGATAAAGATTATTGGAATTTGTAATAGAAGGATTTCTTTCCTGTTTTATGTTTACATGTGTAAAGTATGTGGCTATTTCCCCTAGTATTGATCTCACAAAATATTCTGCAGATCTCTAGTATACTGATTCTGGCACTGTGATTCACAGAATGCTAAAAGCAAGCTTTGTTGTCTTTTCAAAAGCTGACATGAACACAGCCTCAGCTCCACCGTTATAAACAAGATTTAAGGTGCTCTGAAAACCTGCCCTTTGAAACTGATGCCAACTTCTTTATATATTCTAGCAGTAAACAGATTTTTTAAAAATCTTGTCTTTAGTATTTTTTTAACATAGAAATTCTGAGATTTTTTTCAGTAGCACAGTGTACAGAGAGACAAGACAGTTTTGTCACCTCATGAATTATAACAATGTCTAACACTCTGTACTTTGTAGTGCCTTAGGGCTCTTTCTTCAAGCAACTAATTTATGCAACTGCAGATTGGAAATAATTCTTTTTTATAATGACTGACAAACTGCGAATTTTATTCTGTAGAATATATTATAGAATCCTATGTTGTACAATGCAATAGGGAAAATTTTATACCAGTAGCACTTTATGTATATATATTTAGAAATAAAAATAACCCATGTAAAGAGAGATTTGAAATTAAAAAAGAGGCTTATTCTGCCATTTATTGCTGTCAATCCTACACTGGATCAATGGATGTCAACTCTTACAAATCAATGCTGGCATGGAATTTGACAGAAAATATGTCTAGAAAAGTTTGACTTCAGATTAAAAGCCTAAGCAGTGATGGAGAGATATCCATTTAAGCATCCTACATGTACATTTACACTAACAGCAAAGACACAGCTTTCCACCAAAGAAGAACATGTTTACTGATCACAATACACAAGCATGGAAGGGCATCAGAAGAAAAAAAACCAAAACAAAACTGTTTTGTAGAAAAAAATCTATCTTGCATATATAATTAGCATTGTGAATAAGGATTTAAGTCTCTCTGTAACATTCTGAAGATTTTCTGGGAGATAGGCAACACAAAAAAAAATACAGTTTGCATTCAGCAGTCTTAAGCTAGGTGATAGTAATATCAGGCAGAAATATTTAGATAATAGTAATGCTTAGATCGTCGTGACATTGCCTAATTTAGGCCTGACTACTTTGTATAAACAATGCATGCCTTACTAACAAATATGCCCTTGAAGAGGAGCTAACAGACTGATAAAACAGTCAGTTCAGAAGGTGCCGAAAGCTGGATGATTGCCAACAAAGCATGAAGTTAACAAAGATCTAGGGTAACTAGGAAAAAGCTAAAGGCAGCAGGGGGAAGGTCACAACCGCCGACTCTACTTAGAACCAAGAAGACTGCACCCCCCACCCCCCCTCCCCAGAGTGTAAGCATGAGTAGTTAATTAAGGAAGGCGCATACTTTTAATGTAAACATACAATGTGATGAACCAGTCAGAATGTAATGAGTAATTTCTTTGTTTTTGTAAGAGTATACAGTCCTTGGGACTCTGCTAAGCAGCGTGCTATCTTTGTGGAATTATCACCTAGCACCCATATCTGCACATCTACGAAATAAAGACAATACCTTGACTCTGCTGGCATATTGGCATATTGCACACCAGGTAAACGACCCCGCTTTTGGGACAATAATAGTATTCACATCATCTGTGACTGCCCAACTGGACATTCAAGAAGATGGAAAAAATCGATGCTTCACCTTTATTTGGGATTATGCTTGCTGAGATCATGAACAGGAATACAAAAAGATACAGAAGACAATGAAACTGGGGACCAAACTATATGTTATTTTTAGGAGGAGCAGAGCAATATAAAGAAAGTAAGTTCTACACTCCATTGTATGTAGTTTTCACTTAGCCACAAGAAGCCTCATAGATTTGTCTTCCCAAATGAAAAATGGAGTTCTTGAGTAGGATTTCCCACTTCATTGGGCAGACAGGCAAAATATATATTTACTATCTTTTCCCTATGCTATCACATATACACAAGACTTAGATGAAAAATCATAAGTGGTTTTAGGTTGACCAAAAGTTGACATTAAACAGAACAAGTGAGAAAACAATACTAAAAACTGGGAGAAAATAAATAACAAAGAATGAAAAAGTTTGATTTTTACATTTCAGGCATAAGAAGAATCCAATTTCTAATTTCAAAATAATTGTCTTTCAGAAGTTGCCTGAATGTAACAATAACAACAGCAAAAAATAATAAAATTATCATCCTCCTTCTAAAATATGTTATATTCTGTTTCAGGTCAATGAAATATTCTAATCAAGTCAGATAGAATTGATTGTGATTTTCCAGTTTGACCAAAGAATCGAAAAGCATTTATTCATACAGCTGTTAACACCCAAGAAAGAATTTGGAGAACTTTTAATTAATAAAATTCAGAGCAGGCCTGTTTAACACTTTCATTAAGAACAGATAGAGCAAACATTTAAATGACTCTTTATCAAAAATAAATTGCAATATAGTGATATGATACAAAAAGGTTATGAGTTATGGAAGAGAATCAGCCAGAAGTCAGTTCACATCTTGATTGGACAATTATAAATTTAATTTCCAATTGAAATTTAACTCACTTTCTAAAACAAAAAAAACAAAACAAACCCTGCTTTCAATTTCCTGTGAATTAACAATCCTACAACATTTTAAATTGAAAAACATATACGTAAACTTTAGATTGAAAGAGACGGAAGTCTTAGTTCTTGTGTCAAGATTGCATGACACAAATGCATTGGATCTGTGCGTTCAGCATTTTCTGCGTTAGTGGGCTTTCCACCAGGGTAGGTTATTCCTTATGAGTCACCTTATAATGTTGTTCATGCTATTTAAATATTTCAGTAATGAAAAGTTTATAATAATTTTAATAATGTCACCTATTTCTAAACTACCTTAATAGTTCAAACTGAGTTTAGAACAGGATGCAGGATGTTTTTTCATCCAGGAGATATTTAAAGGTAGAAAAAGAGAAGACAGAGGTGAACAGAGCCAGACAATCATATCCTCCTGGAGGCATTAGAGGCTGCAACATGAAAAGAACTTGTCACAATGGTTGGAGCCAAGACCTTAAATGCCACTGTCTCTGCCCAATTCTGCTCTCAGTTTTCAGTGATGAAAAAAACAAAAACCTAAATATAATGCTGTCGAAACAGAATAATTTAACCACTTTTTTTATAGTTTTATGAATATAAATAAAGAGGTGGGGGGGTGGGGGAAGGGGAAACCACATGGAGTTCAGGGGTCAGTACTGGGCCCAGTCTTGCTTAACTTCTTCATCAACGACCTGGATGAAGAGTTAGAATGTACCCTCAGCAAGTTTGCTGACAACACAAAACTGGGAGGAGTGGTAGATACACCAGAAGGCTGTGCTGCCATTCAGTGTGACCTGGACAAGCTGGAAAGTTGGGCAGAGAGGAACCTGATGAGGTTCAACACGGGCAAGTGCAGGATCCTGCACCTGGGGAGGAACAACCCCATGCATCAGTACAGGCTTGGGGTGGACCT
>Ga0065711_1046879_pt1 | contig 12646 bp, 7 predicted proteins | sample Hoacrofraction12_FD_59098 | JGI IMG/M metagenome (GOLD analysis project Ga0065711, IMG submission 59098) | Hoatzin crop microbial communities from Cojedes, Venezuela - Epithelial fraction 12 v2 (version 2) | ecosystem: Host-associated > Birds > Digestive system > Esophagus > Crop | place...
CTTCCTTTTGCTGCTGATGTAGTTGAAGAAGCCCTTCTTGTTGTTTTTGACATCCCTTGCCAGCTTCAATTCCAGGTGAGCCTTGGCCTTCCTCGTTGCATCCCTGCATGTTCTCACTACGTTTCTGTACTCTTCCCAAGAGTCATATGTCCTCAGGAGTCAAAACCTCATACAAAAGACCCTTATCTCAAGAGATTTACAGTTGAGAAGGCTCAAGAAAAAGAAATGTTTCAAGGGCATGATTCATGCCTTCCTAAAAAAGTTGTCCAAGAGAGACAAAGTGCTTATTTCTCTCCACTGAATAGGACGGTGGGGTTGACTAGTTCAGATTTAAGTGTTGCAGAGGTCTAAAGATGAATAAGGTGAACATACACCCTTCTGGACCTATCTGTTTTCAGGACATCTTGACTGAATCTATAAGCTAGATGAATGTTAAGTTCCCACTTTAAATTAAAAGCTAATTGTTCATGCAAGGGGAAGCATCTCTGTCACTGAGTGAACTAAAGACGACCTTTGGCCTCACAACTGTGTGTTTATGCCTCAACAGTTGTTGTTTGTACTCTGTATATAACAGCCAATGCCTCATCTGGAGTTTCTTGGGACTTTATTGTGTACCTTTCATGTGTGTTTTTAATAGCTGAGAGCCTTCTGATGATATTTGGAGAATGGTGTAGCTGCTAACACCAAAAATGTAGCAGTTTTCTTCAACTTTCCTATTTTTATTGCTAAATTGATGTTAGCAAATTTGGCTTATTGTCCAAAGAAGATTAAAAAGCCTCATGCTATGGTTAATAAAACCCAAGGACTTGAAAGGAGATAATACTGACATGTGGTTTTTGAACTCTGTCAGAGTCTCTCAGCTAAGTTCAGAAAAAGAATTTGCTCTCCTTTGTTTATTGCACTAGTAATTGCAGAAAAAGACACTCTTATGTCCTTCAGGTGTGTCTTCCTGCACTGAGTTTTGGCAAGCTTTCGGACGTATTCTCACACGTGTGCACGTACACGCTCTCATACTCCTACCACACGTGTGGGAAACTGCTCGCACCAGCTTCAGCTGCCTCTTGCACTGCAGTCGCTGAACCAGCAGCTCAGAGATGTGGCTCTCTTTCCCTCTCTGCCGTATTGCTGTTCTCGATTACCACACTTCATAACAGATCAAATCTTTTTGTCTCATAGTCTCCTGCTGCAGGAAGCCATGATTTCCCGATGGTCCAGGCTCTTAGAATGCGTTATTGCTGAGTTTCCTGAGCTTTATGTTGCATCCGCAAAAAAAAAAAAATCACACAAAACACTCCTAAAAATATTTGTAAAAGAAATGATTCATAGGAAATAATAAGGTTTGGAAAGTGAAATTCTGAGGATTGAATAGTTTGGTTTATGTATTGCAGATGTGTGACATAGTTTGATCTAATCTGGCCTTTGGGACAGTAAAGATCAAGAAAAAAATGAGTAGAGATGTGTCAGAGAAAGCAAGTACATGTCCAGACACATCATCAATGAAAAGTTGTATCAAAGTATTCTATTATTTTCTATGAATATTTGTCCCTCATACAGTCCACTATTAAGCCAGTCATTTTATGTTGCTATAAAGAAGTAGGGTCCAATAAATCCAAATTAGCTAATTTATATATATTTCATTTTCTGCAGGATTTTCTATTATTATTTTTTCTTTGTTCTACACCAGCAAAATCTGCTGGAACAGCAGACAAGAATTTCCTGCTGTTCATCAAAATTTCTTCTGATTTCTGCCTCTTTCTTAATTTCTTTTGGAAGAGGCAGAAGAGAAACAGGCTTTCCAAGAGAAAGCTGCATTTGATTGCAGCCAGACTACAACATGAGATATTTTTCATGAACAAGTATCTCATCTATGATAATTTTTAAAACTTTGTGATAGTAACATACAACACACATCCTCCAGTAGATCTGAAATCCCTTGGCTGGGACTTAGGATACTTTAATTTCTAATTCCAGCTCTTTCACTAACAAAGACAAAGCCATTTGGCTGCTTTGTGCCTATATTTGTCTGCCCATTCGCTGTCTTTTCAGCTTAGATTGTAAGCTCTTCACAATAAAGACAGTTTTTACCATCTATTTTAATAAGTTGCCAGACAGAGCCTGCATACGTTCCTTTCACATAAGCAATTTGCCCTCTGTGATGACTGTACCTCAGTTTCCCCTTTCCGTAGTTTGACATAGGCTCTCACTCCATAAATTAAAAGAGATTTCAGTAGTTTCCGTGGGTATGGATTATGCTTCTGCTGCTGGTGGCTGCTGGTGCGGATTGACACAGGTATTCTTTGTCAGGGCTCACACCACACTGATTCCTCATCAAAGACCACCTTCTTTCCAAGGGGGTAGAGGCCCTGAGGTTTCTCCGGAGCTTTTGGGTCTTACAAATTCAAGTGAAGTGATGCTATGAAAACATAGTTGAATATGCAGATGGATAAACAAAGGCTCAATTCCGATTTTATGAGAGTTATCAAAAGTCTTTTCGATGAGTTTAGAGGGTTTTAGGAAAGGGGGATTGAGTGAAAATCAGAAATGTGGGAAGTTGCCTACATAAGTTAATCATCTAAGTTCTGTGGAAATGGTGGGAGTGTGTCTAATAATGAAGCTTGATTTTACTTCATTGCCACAGCTTTTCACTTCCAGTATTAATTTCAAGAAAATTGTTAGTTTCACATTGCAATCATCCACATTGATTTGGAACTTCATGGCCTATTTCTCCATAGTAAAATCTTCATGGTGATTGTTTTAAACATTCATTACTGAGCATATCACAGAGAAACAGAATGAGAAATGAAAACTCTCAGGAATAAACAGTTAGATGATCAATTACTGTTTGTTGATGGGAATGGGAGAGAATCAGAACATTGTGTGAAAGTTCTCTTTTCAGTGCATCAGAGAGAAAGATGCTTTCTTTATTTTTGTGCCTTTCCCATGACTACTGAATATGTTTTCCAAAGCTCACAAAATTAAAGAAGAAATTAGATAAGCTGTGAGGGGGCAAGTATTTTAAATCACAAATACAAGTGTTGTTTGTTAGTGCCTAAGACCACCTAGTTTTTTATTTGATTTTCAGTCCTATGCCCCCTGGAACAAAACATTAAAACTTATTAACTTACCTAATTTCCTCCTTGATAGAATTTTGACTCCTAAATCATATCTATGTTTTTAGGAATTCTGCCCTATAATCTCCCATATTTTAATTTTTTTAGGAATTCTACCCTATAATCTCCCATATTTTAATTTTTTTAGATATAAAAAATCAATCGACTTGCATGGTTTGTTTAGCTATGTTACTGTTGTTGCTTTTTGCATAGCTAACAAATAGACTAGAAGGGTACAGAAAAGAAGAAAGGAAAATTTTCATTCTCAGTTTACTGACAAAAGACAATGAGTGAGACTAGTCTTGCATATTTCAGCTTTCTGTCCTCATGAACTCTAGCTTTTTTCATGGGCCATGCAGACAGCTGATTTGGTCTAGTAGCTCTCCTTCCTGATGGCAAAGCCTGTTTCCAGGGTCTTAGTCCCCAGAACTGTTATGGAGAATTGGAATTTTAAGTGATTTATATGTGGTTACATTTGAAATCCACTTAGCTGATAAGAGGAAGATTAGGGAAAATGAGACAAGATGAAACGATGAATCTGTGGGAGGATAAAAACTAGGACCATTAAAAAAAGAATCCAAAGAATCCATAATCCACTGAGACTCAGAAGTTCCCTGATATTATCTGCTTTGTCTGCCCTTTCTAGTAGTCCATGATACATTTGTGGTCTGAAGTTTTAGAGAATACTCCTCAATTTGAAAGCAAAGTTGTTGTAACTGAAATGACAAAATGGATAGTGAGGTCTCAATTCCTCAGGGAACTGACCTTTCTCTTTCTAAAATATTGGAGTTAATATTTAGCTGCCTCCCTAAAATGTTCATTGATGATGTACTAAATTTAAACAGTTCCTTCTCGTTTAAGAAATCCCTTGTCCATTACTGCACAAATCTGAGACTACACAAATATTCTCTGAGTTTGACTTGTGAGAATATTTTGTTCCTGTCCTTTTATGTGCATAAAAAACAACATTTTTTTTTGACAGAGGATGCACCTTGGAATGTGTTTCTGTAGCCCCAAAAAAATATTCTTGAGTGAAACTTCCAGCTAGTCAGTAGTGTTGCAGCATTCAGCTGCTGTAACAGCAAAAGACATTCTGAAAATTATGTTTATGAGTTAAATTTCTTTTTTAAAAGATGTTCCCCAGTACTATTTATGAGGTATTTCATAATATCTACCCAAGCTATAATTTTACCCTCCAAAATTATTAGTTTAAAGTAGGATGGAGGGTCAGGGAAGAGACTGAAAAAACAATTCCCTTAATTTCCTCTGATCTATCTGGGTGAAACCAATGTCTTTGAAGATGCTTCACAGACAAAATAAAACAAAACAGCCTAAAAGCCCAGAAAGAGTGTCTGACACCCACCCACTCTGGAGCAGCAGGAAGGAGGGTTTCCACTCAGAGCTTGTCATAGCCGCTTCGGAGGTCTCAGGTTTCAGATGTCTGCCTTCCCCACTGTGGAGACGAGGGTTTGAACCACAAAAGTATTGTAGGGTAAGGCTCTTTCTTCTTGTGACTGATAAAGAGTTCCAGGATGAAATTCAATAACTCTTCCCTGTGAAAGTTGTGTAGAAGCTATAACGTTGCTTTGCAAAGATTTTTGGAAAATCAGGACCAGCTCGATACTACAGGCACGTTCCACAACTGATGTTCATGGGCTGGTGATTCTGTTTAAAGGCACATTGAATCCAAAGAATGTTTTCCCCATTCCACCATATACATTCCACCATATACGTTCCTGCTCTTGTAATAGAGAGCATAATTTAGTCCAACTCTTCTCCATTTTCATGTTAGTAGATTAGTTCTCAGGAAAGGACCTACCTAAGAACTACATTAAAGCTATAGCAATGCCGTATAGTAAATGGAAAATATAATCACTCACAAAGTGCATAGAAAACCTGTTTAAATCAGAAACTAAACTGGAAAAGTGACACATTCTTTTATTAAAAACTGCAGCAGAGCATAAATACTCTTCCAGATGAAAGACAAAATGAACATGTCTTAAATAATTGATATCTTAAAAATCTTCAGGGAGCAACAAATAGTTCTTTATCATACACATATATTACACATCCCTCTCAGACAAATGTAGAACTCTCTTTAGGGCTGACCTCTGAGCTAAGAGGGTATGTAACTGCTGACTACATTAGCTGTCATAATATGTCCAATTTCTTGAAATAATTGCAGTTTTGGAGACTTCAGTGGAGCTGATCAACTTTCAAATCCTTTATAGGCATAACAGGGCACATTTATACTCCTATAACTTTACTCAAATTGCCCTACTTGGTTATATAATTATTACTGTTGATAAATTGCAATATTAACGGTGCTGAATATAAAGTGGAATCCATGATTTCATTGCCTTCAACAGCTGTGGAGATTAGTTTATCAACATGGTGGATTGTGGGTGGGGTTTTTTTATGAAATGTTTAGATGAAAGGTAAAGTTCTTATGTACAAAAATAATGGACAAACAGCAAATATAATTCTTAAGTGAAGTTTGAAATGTCTCGATTTATTCTGAAAACTGATAACATATACGATACAGAAAAGTAAAATGTTAGTTACATAAACGATCTGTAGTTTAACTATATCGTAAAGCTTCTCTATGCTTAATTATATACAGGGATCATTAATATTTCCATCAGTCTCATATATTAGGATATAGTATGGTTCAAAGGAGACAGAGCTCACTACTGACTTTTTAAATAAAAGATCGCAGACTATATAATATTGTTCTCTCTTACTATTTTAGCTTCCTCTAATTTAGAAAAACAAATCTTTAAATAGAAATGCTTCTGTGGAAAGAAAATTCTCTTTCCTGATTAGCCACGGTTTTTGAGCTATTGGTAAGTTTTCTCCTTATTTTAGGGGATTCTGTGAAAATTAGGACCATCATATCTGCCTCCATCATTGAATTGCAAATTTCTTTCTCATCTCTTGTATGTGACTGTATTATAGAATGTCTGCAGTTCTGAAATTATCAAGTTCCTGCTTGAGTATGGTACGCCACTTGGTAATTGGTATATGTAATTGCTGAGGAACCCTCTAACTTGAGTATTTTGTCTCTTTCCCTCAAAGTTAGTGTTTGAAAGTGTCACTGGGAAACTTAACAGAAAAGGAAAAAAAAGTAATGAGAATTTTCTGAAGTATCTTTCCATGACAGTTTTGGAATTTTCTATTGTAGCAAGCATATTTTTCTGTGAAACGATTACTAATGAGGCCTCATTTCCAGAACATTGAAATCTTTTTACATAAACTTGTGTATGTTCATGTTGCTATTGCAGTTCCTTTTGTAGTTGGTGTGTTAATAAAATGTAGTTTCTGGGATAAGTCAAGTAGGGGTGAGGTCATATGGTACTTCACATACTTTATATACTTTGCATACAGCCTGTCCCCTCTATTTTCATAAAGCTTTTAAGAACTTAATGTCTTTGAGTGCTGTTTTTTTTTTTTTTTTTTGTAAGTGGCTGAAGTTGCCAAGAGTTGCCAAAAGCCTTTTTGTGTCCCAAAGACCAGACAGACAACCATGAGCATTATGGCTTTGTTCTGTAAGAAATCAGGCTAACAACAAGCCAAATGGACCTTTCTCTGCAGAATGGTGATTCTGCATTCCTCCCCCCTCCTTTTCTTCAGGAGTTTTTCCATCTAAATTATTCTGTAAATACTAAACCAAGGGCACCATCTTGCCTGATGGCCCTGGGAACAGTGCAGAAGTGGGACTTGTGTCAGCAGATCACAGCCTCGTATCCTATTTTCTTCCTTTTGCTAGTCCTGTGATCAGAACAGGTTAATTTTGTGTGGTTTCCAATCAGCTGCCCTGTCTGGTGTACTGAAAGACAGTTTGTCATTCATGTTTATGGGAGAAGGTTAGCACCATTTCGTCTGTTATTGTCTTCAGAAGACCTAGTCCTGCTTTTGTATCTGTCTCGTATCAAAGACAGCACTGTAATCTGGTCCATCGTAGTCAGCAGGACTCAAAGTGCATCATACAATGATCTGGCTTTGGAAGATTTTTTTTTTACTTTAGCTGTCTGTTATATTATCAGTACTAACAGAGAGAAAAATCAGTTTATAATTAATCACGTCTTCCAAAATATCCACTACACAAACCGTTCTTGTTCAGGAGTTTATATTTCCACTGCATGTTCTAATGCATGATGTTTCAGCATCTATGATGTTCCATCATTTTACTATCAGAATAGAAATTATCAGTTAGTTCCTTTGAATCTAGAGTGCACACAATTCTTTGATCCCTAATGTGTCATCCCCTGTGAATGTGGAAAGGCAGTAATCTTCTGGATGCCCATATAGCTATATATCTCAGTGAGAAGCACTTCATGGCAACCTGTGATGGGCAGGGTAACAACAAACCTTTCAGCCTGGAACGAGTAGGTAGTCCTTTCTTGCAAATATTAACCTTTTTTTTCCCTGCTTTCATACTTGAAAACTCTATTATTTCATATATTTTCTTATTAGGAAGCACATCAAAGCTAAATATAAATAATTAATATGTCATTTTAAAAAGTTAATATAGAAAATTAAATATGAACATTCAGAATTAATGCAGCTTGTTTTCCATGTAATACTGGTCTGTGTATTGAAGAATATTGGGAAAACCTAGTATTCTGGTGTTTACTTCAGGAAGCACTTTTGGTATTGTATTATCTGTTAAAGCTGAAAAAATAAGATTAAAAAATTGAAGATGGTGTAACTGTTGTAGCAAACTAATCCCAATGTTATCACGTTCCATCACAAGAGTTTCAGAAGCACTTCATTAATTATAATTAGGAAGTGGAAGATGCTCTTAAATCAGAAGAGCCTAAAACAAAGGTGTTTGTGAGTTGTGGTTATGGAGGGAACGCTGACACTGGGTTTTCAGCTGGAAGTTTTCAGCTTGAAATTTCTTGAAATTTCTGCTCAGCTGCAGAAATGGAAATGAAAACAACCCCCAGATGAGTCACTCAGTTACTTTACACCTTTGGGGCAGGATTTTATATTGCAACTACTGTGATGTAGGTGCCAGGAAAGGTCTATATTCAGTTATACTAGCCTGGGAGCTTGGCCATTGGTAAGGAGCCAGGAAAGCGGACGTGCTGCCCTTTGGCTTATTCACCATAAAAGGGTACATGAACCCAGTACATGCTCATCAACAGTGACGGGCTCAGGAAGGAATTTTGACAAGTCCAGGCTGATGGTGGCTGAACAGTTTTTCTGCCTTTGTCATGAAAAACGAACCTTGCGAGCTCTGCTTGGGATGCCAGTAGGTGCCAGTAAGGCAATGTGGTTGTCTATCTAGAGCACATGCTGGAGGTGCAGACTGGTGAGCAAGGGCCAGGCTTCAGCAGTGCGTCAGGGGACACAGACTACTAAAACAAGCTCTTAGGAAAGCGCAAGGGACTCTGATTCTACCTAGACCAGATTCCACCCCCCCTCTTTTTGCCTCCAAGTATCCAAAAGCGGACCAATGAAAGTTAGTATTGCCTTAACGTGCTATACAGGATTTCTCGACACCCGTGCATTGGACATAGGAATTTGACCTCAGGGTGGGTATGTGAGTAGGAGTAAGGTGCACGTTTATGAGTAGAGTAGCCTGAAGATCAGTTGAACTTCAGTGTTGAAGTCAGCCTTCGCCAGTGTGCCCAAAGTAAAAACTTTCAATCTGTCTATAATATTTTATATACAGTTGGAAAACATAAGGAATATGGTCATTTGCAATAATAATAATAAAGCCTCACTTCATCCATTACAAAAATTTGGATTAATGAAACCCAAATGTTAATAGCTTGAGTGATACTCCAAAACTGTAACGACTACAGCAATTGAATGAGACTTAATTGTCCACTTTAGTTGTATTACCTCTCAGGCAGCAAGCCTGCAGGTAATAGAAACAGCAAATGGAACTACAAAAATCATAAACATTTTATTCTGAATTTTTTCCATATCTAGCTTGCTTCAAAATTCCAGATCTAACACTTCATGTACCTATATAAAATACAGTTTTATTTGTTACATTTTAAGACTGCATCACAATTTATTTAGCTGTGATCTTTCAGCACTTCCTAGTTATTAGGTGTTTGTGCTGTGCCCAGGCAGGGCATGATGTTTCAACATACCATTTGAGTAATTAGGAGAATAACATTTTTTCCTTTCACTTTGCACTGATAATAAACCACTACATAGTACATGGTGCTTATAGCAGTATCACCTTTTAGCTCTGTCACAAACTGTAACTCTTGACTTCATGATTACTGAGACAAAACTCTTTAACAGGTTGCAAAACTCTGTTCAAGCTCGGCTTCTGGATTTGTGATTCAGGCTAGGTTCATCTGCTAGGCTTCTCCCTTTTTTGTCTTTATTTATTTCAACAACAAATACAGGATCTTTTCTGGTTTCTTGGACCTTTTCTTCTTTCTCAGTAAGTTTTCACTTGACTTAATCTGAAGGTTCAAAGCGTCATCTTTGCTTTTCAACAGAGATGATGATAAGCAAAATCCTGGGAGATTTTAGGGGTGACCTAAGGCAGAAAGAAGGTTCTTCACAAGTCTGAGGCTTGCAGGATATATGATTTTAACTATCTTATTGCCCGAGAAATGTGGTTAATAGGATATGTATAACAAAAAAAGACATATCAGAGGAAAAGCTCATCTATTTGGCTCTCTCAGGTAAGAACAGCCGATAGAAATGTCAGAAAACCCTGATGATTCTGGAGTAATAGGAAGAGTCTGAATATGAGACAAAAGAATATCTTGTATGTAAAATGAGGTTAATGAATCAGGTATTTCATATGAGCAGGTTGTTTGAAGGAGATTAGTCACACCATATATGACAAAAGGATCTGGAAAAGTAGAAAAAGAAACTTACAATCAGAACTCTAGAGGAAAATGTGTAGACAATAACTGTATTTTTCTGTCAGAGCTTCACTCTCAAGGTTAGACTAGAAGTTAAAAATTCTTAAATTCTCTTTCAAAATTGTGGTATTACATGGACAGGAAAAAAAACTAATGACCAGAGAAATTTGATGTGCCAGTACTGAAGCAATTAAAAAGAAGGAAGTCAGCCTGGTTTGTATATGTAGTCAGATATGAATGAAACTGAAGATGTCAATAATTTAAGCATATGTGGGAACAAAGAGGACTCTTCTTAGTAGGATATGGGAAATGGCACAGCAGAGTGAATGGAGATTTGGTATTAAATTTAGAATGTTGATAATGAGCAGCTGTCGAGATTAATCCACTCGAGCTAAGACTATGAAATCTGCATATTAATTGCTAAATATAAGTAAACAAGTGTTGGAATTTCCTATTATTTTTTATTTAACCTGCTGTATATTTTTTTCCTGACTCTTTGAAAAATGCCAGAAAATAGATAAAAAATAGATAAAAAGCAAGAACCATAATATAGGCCTTTGTTTTATGTCTTTTATAATGACAGAACACTCCAGTATTGTGCCTTCAGCTTTGACAAATATTTTTATTGCAACAAAGCTTACATGAAAATTCAACTAGATGTTATGGGAACTTCATCTTCAGTTTCATCCCACCATATCAAATATCTTTGCAAAGTCAATGAAGAAGAAAATGATTTCTCTACAGAAAGATTTTAAAAATCCTTGTGGATGGAAGAAGTTACGTACTTCTGTGATATATTAAAACACTTCTTTAAATGACCAGTTTTTAATCTTTTTGTCCTTCAATTTTCTTTTCAGGCACAAAGATACGTGAATCTGGACTAGAGTTATGTGATAGTCATGACCTCACCATGTGTTCAGAGTAAATCATGGGAACACAGCTTGGAATGTAAATGTTGTCCAGCTGGCCATCATCTCACCCAGCCTTCCTTTATGGTTTAATTCTTTGCAAAGCTTTGCTTTCATGTTCATTACTTTCACTACATTTTGTGGAAATTGACATCCTCCTGATGCTGTTTCTTTCCTGGGCAGAAAACTAGAATTCTCACTTGTTAATATTGTTACTGCTGCTGGTATTAACAACGTTGTATTTGTTGTTTAATGATAGCAGTAATTAATTCACACATAATCAAGGTGTGCAGGACACTGTGAAAATATTTGTGCACATTACCTTTTTGTATGTCAGAAAAGCTTGCTAAATTCCCAGCTGCCTGGAACCTCAGAGTTTTGGATGCAGTCTTTAGACAAGGAAAAAAACCCAAACTGTTGCTGTAATAATATTTTTTCCCTCCTTCTAGACCCACAAAGAATGATTGCCTGGCTGCTTATGCCATATAGAAAGGTTCAGCAAAAGCTCACTGTTTCCCTGTACAGTGCATGTGGACGCTTATTTAACCTTTTCATAAGATATATACAATTTTGCAGTGGGATCGTGAGCTCTATTCCTCCCCCATGTCATTGTTACAGTGCCAATTGCCATTACCAATTGCATCCCAGTGAGTAGCTGGATACTTGTTTACTTTCACCGTACAGATTTTCAGTCACTAAGGGATTTCTTCAGCTCACAGATCTGATATCAGGATAAGGAGGGGTATTATTAGAAGGAAGTAGGGAATAACAATTATGCACCTATATAGCTAATGCAACTACAGTGTAGATCTTTTTCCTCATGTCCTCAGTGTCATGTTGAGCATAGAAGAGGCTTGAATAGGGATACTGCAAGGAGATCAAAACCTTACATTGGTTGAACTTGGTCTCTCTGAGTACATTCCTGCTTTTAAAAAAACCCAAAGGGCGAACTCAAGTGCTGGATCCCTCATCATCCATCTTGTTAGCTTAATCCCCAGTTGTTTTGTAATATTTACTCTAATTCCATGACATTATCTTTGTAGAAGAACTATTTTGACTATTTCCTGCTAAGTCTGAAAGACAATTATGTTCTCCATTTCAGGTTTTTCTCCATGAAAAACACACAGGGCAGCTGATGCAGCACGTGGAAATTTCAGCAACATCCACCTGTATGGCTGCATTGTCATGTCACAAACAAAACTGTGAATTCTCTTTCCTTCTGTCCAGATGGCACCATTACCTAAGCTAAAAGAGATTAGACCTTTGCATTGCGAATATTCTGTTCTTTAGATTGAGAAAATATTAAGACACAAGGGAATATGATTTCTTTTTCGTTTGAATTTAACAAGCACTTTTTACAAAGAACTAATACAAGCAACAGTGGCATTTTCAGAAAATAACACCTTCCAGCATTTTTGAGAAGTAAAGAAGACTTCACTAGACAAGCACATAAACAACATGAGGAAGTCCTAGCGATTCATGTAACATGCAATGTTTGGAATTAACATTTAAGATAACTTCATCCTCTAAAGAACTGCACCCAGGCTAGCATTTACCAGCCTGGTGCAAAACCTTTCTCTTGTGCCATGAACCTGTTACAGAATCACAGAATGGTTGGGGTTGGAAGGGACCTCTGTGGGTCATCTAGTCCAACCCTCCTGTCGAAGCAGAGTCACCTACAGCAGACTGCACAGGATCTTGTCCAGGCGGGTCTTGAATATCTCCAGAGAAGGAGACTCCACAACCTCCCTGGGCAGCCTGTTCCAGTGCTCCGTCACCC
>Ga0065711_1046874_pt1 | contig 12645 bp, 8 predicted proteins | sample Hoacrofraction12_FD_59098 | JGI IMG/M metagenome (GOLD analysis project Ga0065711, IMG submission 59098) | Hoatzin crop microbial communities from Cojedes, Venezuela - Epithelial fraction 12 v2 (version 2) | ecosystem: Host-associated > Birds > Digestive system > Esophagus > Crop | place...
AGTTTGTGCCCATTGCCCCTTGTCCTGTCGCTGGGCACCACTGAAAAGAGTCTGGCCCCATCCTCCTGACACCCACCCTGCAGATATTTATAGGCATTTATAAGGTCTCCTCTCAGCCTTCTCTTCTTCAGGCTAACCAAGCTGAGCTCCCTCAGCCTCTTCTCATAGGAGAGATGCTCCAATACCCTCATCATCTTCATAGCCTTCCACTGGACTCTCTCCAGTAGCTCCTCATCTTTCTTGAAGTGGGGAGCCCAGAACTGGACAGAGTACTCCAGACGGGGCCTCACTAGGGCAATTAGTTTTTTAGGACATAAGTTTTTCCAGCATTGTTTGAGCCACTTCCTTCAGTACTGTGCCGTGAAGACCAGCCAGCCCGTTTGTTTGAACACCGCTGAGTTACCCAAGTACTCTGGTAACTGGTTCTGTCCCAGTCTGGGCTGAAACCTCATTGCCTTATCGTTGATATGTATGATGTCAACCACCTGATTGCAAGTGACCTCTTTAAGCCAAGACTGGTGCAAAAAAGGCCTGAGGCACTCTGAGCCTTCTCAGCATCAGTCAATAGCTTTCTCTCCCTGATGAGCAATCCACTCACTTTTGACTTCCTCTTCCCACCAATGCACTTACCGAACGATTTCTTGTTTCTTGCGATGCTCTTGCTAGTTAAGTTTTATTTGTTGTATTGGCTTTTTTGTGTTTGTCCCCGTCTGCTCTCGCAAGGCTGTACTTCTGCACATACCCCGTGGAAACCCAGTCTGCTTTCTCCGTGCTTCCTTTCCGTGAGCTCACAATTCAGTCTGATCGGTTGCTTCCCACTCTTTCTAGATTTCTTGTGCGATGGGATCGTTTGGGACCCATCTGGTCCCAGTGGTTTGGAACCACTCTACCACTCACTTTTCTTTTCCCACACAAAGGGGAAAAGGCCTTGGCGTGGCCTGGGGTTGGCAGGGAGCAATGGAGAGGGGAAGAAGACTTCGAGAACGGAGGTTGAGTTGAATCATTGAGGAAAGAGGAACTTGACTGAAGAAAGCAAAGGACTGAGAACTCAGAGATGAAAGGGAAAAGAAGAGGACTTAGAGAAGGATGTAGGAGTATTGTGAATGAGCAGATCTGTAGAAACAGGATAAAGTTGTATGGTACAATGAAAAGCATATAACAAGAGGTGACAACCCTTGTTCAAGCTGACCAAACATTTTCATCCCGCACACCTCTTCTGGGCTGCTCTGACATCCTGAGATTTCATTTGGAACCGAAAAATTTCAAAGGTAGCATATTCCTGAGAGCTATGTATTTTTACGCAGTAGAAATTCTCCCACCTTTGAAACAGTGATCCTCAGGAGACTGTTTCTGACTACAAGAAGGTTGAGGACAAAACGAAAGAAAACACATTTCTAGGAGTTAAGAAATAAATTTTTGATGGAATAAGTCCTATCGAAGCAAAACTTCATGGAAAAATATCTTTCAAATAACAGAAATGTCTTTACATGTTCTGGTGAGAATTGATTTTGGTTTGGATGAGGAACTGAGAAAGACTTGAAAGGAAGATCCCAGCTGTGCGGTGGGGCCTACACACGAGTAAATACCAAAGTGAAGATTGCAGAGGCAAGCCTCTCTCTCCTGTGCAAGGCTTCATGAGACACTACATTTGCGGTCAAGTGTGGTTTCTCCAGCAGTGCCTCTTTGAAGAAGACAGAAGACGTAGAACCTTTGGGGTGCTTCTTTGTTAGAAGACAAAAAGATACCATTTAAAAAATGAGTTGTATTCAAGAAGAGAATGAATCAATGCCTCTTGGCGCTTTTTTCCACCTTCACTGAGTTATATTAAGGAAGTTGCATACCATTATAACCCACTTCCTCAACAGTTTGGGGATAAGGAGCAGAAAAGATGGCTTTGGCCTCTTCTGACAGGAGTAGTTTGATCCCTGCCGTAACGCAGAGTGAGCGGCCTCGGAGCTGGGACAACACGACAGTGGTGGAAGCCGGTGAACGTTGTCCATTTGCAGAGCAAGCCTCCCGTTGCAGAACGAGCATCCTGTCTGTCGGCACCCTGCCACAGCTCGGAGGATTTAAAGCCAGGACCCGGAGAAATATCATCATGTTTACAGAGAGGAGGGGAAAAAAAAAAATCAAGCTTCCTTAGCCTTGGCGTTAACATTTCCAGACTCTTGAAAGGCCAGCCACAGTCCTTTGAAGAGCTGCTGGCACAAATTCCCAGTTTATGTGGAATTTGCAACAACCTTGTCCTACATAGTAACCATCTTGGCTATATTTTATGACACGTATGCTGGGTTGCCTTTTTTGTCTAAAGGAATCCTGTACTGTAGAGGTGAAATTATGAAAATGCAATAAACCAAAGCTACTTCGTACAAAGATTCATTAGTAAAATCATCTATTGGAATGCAGACTATTTATAGAATGGAGGAAAGCACAATATGTTCACCAGATCACAAGATAATTTAGGCTGGAAGGGATCAAGAGGTCTCTAGTCCCCCTTGTTCTGAAAGCAGGATCAGCCATAGGGTCAGACGAGGATGCACAGGGCTTTATCCAGATGCTACAGGGGGTTTTTCAGTTCAGGAGGGCCCAGTGAGTACTGTGAGAGCTGGATGTGGGGCAAGGTAAACAGAAAGAAAGAGAAAGGAGTTGAAAATGGTAAAAGGGGCTAAGCCACTTGGGTAACAGGCAGAAAAGCCTGTACTCATTTCAATGCACTCTCCTCTAGTGTTGACTGAACCAAAGACACCTGACTTTCACCGTTCTTCTGATGTCAGCAAACATTAGTGAAACTCACTGGTGAAATGTTCTGTCCCTCCCTGATGCTGATTCAAACAGAAGATGACAAGCTATTATTAGTGCCATTTACTCTGCTGGCAGAGGTCTGCACCCGCTAGAGGGAGGGATAGAGCTGGGGCAGGGTTCCCATCCCCCATCTGCCGGGGATGTGAGCATGATGAGGATCGTGGGTGGCGTCGCTTATTATCCTAAAACCAGAAGAAACTATTTGTACACTAATATTAGAAAAGATCCTAGATGTTGCAAAGTCACACAATCTGATGTTGGTAAACACTGTAACTAGGATTGCTTGGGCAATGTTAGTTTGTGCCCCAAATCTTGTGCACATGCATTCTGATGCAACCTTTAATTAACAGTGCATTATGATGCAACCTATAATTACATGACTATGGATATTTTTTCTTGTCGATCTCCTGCATTTAAAAAGAAAAAAAGATGACCACTTTAGAAGCCCTGACTCTCAGCAGAATTTAGGCACTTAAAATACCTTTGAGAATCTGGGTCTTAATGAGGAGCAATTCAATATTTTGTTTTCTCCTTGTTCAGTGTGGAGCCCCATGACTTATTTAATGCATTATCTTCAAGCCCTTCTCTCAAGAACTAATGATTAATGTCCTCATGGGCTTTTTTATAATTCTCCCCTATGAAATACCCAAGTGTTTCACAAATACTAATGCATTTATTTTCACAGTATCTCCATAATGGGAAGGCTTATTACCTTCCTTTCATATTGGGAAACTCAGAGGCGGATAAGTTAAGGTGAAAACCACAAGGTTTTGGATATTTGCAGCTCCCAGCAGTTTAGCATTCTTGAGCATGGTGCGGCATTTTGTATTTCCAAAGCACAACTCCTGTTGGCAACTGTGAATGTGCAACACATTTGTAAATCAGATTCCAGAGTCTCAAGTCATGCACTCATAAAATGAGGCAACTGCAACTGTAATAACATCATATGGTGCTTTGAGGAAGAGGCAGAAGCCTGACATCACTCCTGGGGAAAACAATGGAGTAGCTGATGCAGCACTTGACTAATAAAATATTAAAACTAGTTCAGATAATTACAGCCAGTTAACCTGAATTTGAGGAAAATACACTTTGTCAAGCTACCATTTTTTTTAAAATGAGGTTATGAATTTGGTTAATGAAGACAATAGTACTGATAGAAAATATTAGCGACTGTAGAGTAAGAAAGATAAACCCAAACTAGTTCTACCCTATCTTGGTCCAGGTTGTGAACAGATGTTGTCTTCTAGACACAGTTTTTCCACCAGAAGAATTTACCTCCATCTGCTGCTAATTACGCTCTCCTAGCTAGGAAGTAGTTCCCCTTGCAATCTGCCTGTAGACCAGCTCCCGCATGCACCCCCTACTTTACAGTAGGATAAATCAATTAAGTTCAGTCAGATTAGCAACCTAAATTGCATAAGCTTTTCCTGACAATTTTTCTTGATGGGAGTCCAGAACCTCGCTCAGATACCTCTATCCCTGTCAGTAGCCAGCCAGTCAACTTTCTAAATTACGAATTCAACTCCCTGGAGAAGCAGTGACACCTTTTAACTCTTCTTCCAGTCTCCCACCTCGTCTGTGATTCACCTACCTCTACAATTAACAAGGCAGTGTTGTGTAGGGAACAGCCTTCTTTACAGTAATGTGACCCACATGCGAAGCAGGTCTATCCTGTTCACTGAATAAAGCAAAGCACTCGGTGGAAAAAACAGTAGATAGTCACATAATTAAAGGCTTTTCTCACTGTACATACACAGATATTATATACTTTATACATATATATGTGCCTGTATGTATGTAGAACAGAGTCATTGTGTGAACACATAGAGAGGCCAAATTAGATTTACACAAGCTGTTGTACCTGGTGTAATTTCTGACTTTGAAGTGCTCAATTTTGCATTCTTCGCAGTGTTTTAATGTAGGGCTTTTTCTCTGTGTGTATGCATTAAAACAATGCAAAAAAAATAACGAGTGCTTGCACAAGACAAGTTCTACAGTATGCATAATTTTTAGACACAGATTGTTTCAATACCTTCATGGAATGCAGAGAAATCAAGTAGGATTTACATCAGTCCAGTGGCTTTTTTATTTTAAACAGATCTTCAAATACTAGAATTAAATAAATTAAATTAACAATTAAATTAAATTAAACAGGCTTTGAGACGGATTCCTATTTCAGAAGACCAAAGTCTCTATTGGTGTTCATTTTACCTTCCTTTTCTCATAAGATGGTACCTGAATAGCCAATGTTGAAAAATCACTTAGTGCAAGCATAAGTATATATTTTCTGCATCCTCCTCTAAAGCTGCTGACAGATTCTTAACACAGAAACACTGAGACTAGGATAGTAATAATTAGTTAAGGAGCAAGACGGATGCACTTTCACCTGTAACAGGAATCACAACCTGCTACACGCAGATGCTTACTGCCACTTTTACTGTACAACTCAGTTTCTAAAGGGAAAGCAAATACCAAACAGCACCTAGGATATTCCATGAGGATTATCAGAGGAAAGGAATCAGGACACCCCGAGGGAACTCAGTGACTCAAGAGTGCAGTCCTCAGACAGATAAGTTACACCTTGCACACAGACTAACTGTGCAAGTATGCATATCTGCTACAGAAAGGAACCAAGCAAATATAAGGATACCAGCTTCAAGCCTAATTGCCTCAAACGCATGAATCACCAAGTTCCAATCTTGCAGGACTGAACTGGAATGTTATAATCAAGAACCTTGTTTGCACATGCAATATTCCCCTTTGATTTTTTTTTCTTCACACCTGGGTAAGAGACGTTCTGGCTGGGGACTTCCTTTCCATGCCTGCTGCTATATTGTATCTGCAAGCTCCGACTCACCTAGTGTCCAAATGGTTTTGCTGTGAGTCCGTGCTTATATGGGCTGGGAGTGAGCTCCGAGGTACAGCAGCAAGACTTGAGTCTCTTCTATCCTTGAACACAGGCCCAGACTGGATATTACCTGTGGAGAGGCTGAGAACAGGCAAAGTCCTAATTAAACTGTGTCCTGTAGCCACGAGATGTTAACATACATACATCCACCTGCTTACACCTTACCTGGCACTCACTGCTGCGTGCACCCTGCAAGTCCTGCTTGCAGTTGGACTAGATGATGGTTTTAGGTCCCTTTCAACTCTTCTCTTTCTGACAGGAATTACTGGGATACCCTGCACAGATCTTGCTGAATTTGATGTGTACAAGTGCAGCCCTGGATAGTCTCCCATTGCCCATCCACAGGGGTCACCTGCACCAAGGGCTCACAGCTCAGCTCAGGCTTCTCCTGAATAAATCCTTTCAAAAACTGCAAGAAGAGGAGCATGTTCTCTATTCTCTGCATACAAAACAAGCATGACCGTGCACATATGTTCTAAGGGGGAAACAAGAGCATCAACTAGTTCAAGATTGAGAAAGATCATGTTGATCTTGCTCTAGAAAGTTGTTTTGAAAAAAAATAAGAGCCTTAAGGACAAAAAGGAAAGAAAGAGGTTGGCAAAAAAATAATGACACAGTACTTAATTTTTGTGTTGTATTTTCTATCAACATTTGAAGATTTGAGAGATAAGAGGTTTGCACTGCTAGAGTTAAATAATTTGTAGTTACCTGGAATCCAGGCCAGCTTGTGCAAATACAGCCCTGCAGTGCGGTCAGCCCGGCAGACTTTGTCTTTCCAGGCGTAACCACCGATTTACACCTTACCCCACAATGGTCAAAACTCCCTTTGCAGCGTGTTAGTAATGTAGTCTTACGCTGCTAGCCTCTACCCTGGAAATACCAAACGCTTCTTTCATAATGTTTTTTGGCCTGAATTTATACAGCCTAAAATCAATGATTACACGGACTTCTGAAATTTAAAAGACAAAAAGAGAGAGAAAAAGGGAGAGAGGGAGAGAGGTGGGTCGCTTTGTTCATCCAAAGGGCTCTGTGTTTTACACCACTGGAGCCCCAGGTCCCACCGCTTCTGAAGTAAAGGGTGAAATTCCAGCCAGTTTTGCTCTGGACCAGTAAGGCCTGGCCAGCACACGCGGCTCGCCAGGATGCTTGCTCTGAATGCACCCAGTGTATTGGAGGAAAGGTGAGAGGCATCAGCCATACCAAGTACGTGGCATCAAATGACTCGCTGCAGACTTGCCCCAGCTTTTTTTTCCCTCTGCTACCCAGTGAGGATGCTGCATCTGGAGGAATCTGAAAATACAGAAAACAGTCAGAAAACTGCAGTTCCTCTGCAATTGGAGACATCTAGTTAGAAATACCTAGTCAGTTTTGCTAAGAAGGAAAAGATGCCACGAGCAGCCAGAGAGCCTGGATCGAGAGGAAATGCTACAAGGGAGGAGACAGCGGGGAACAAACACCTGGCTTGGGGAGGTTTGGCTTTAAAAAAAAAAGAAAACAGCAAATTGTAAAAAAAATTGTGAAGAAACAAACCTGGTATAGGATGATGGGGGAAAGGGAAGCTAGACTTTCATCCGTACAAGGCGTCTGTTTGTGATTAAGAGATAAAAGAACAAAGGCTCATTGATGAGCAGCTTTTGCCGTGGCCTTTCCCTGCTTGCCCCTACCCACCCAGCTGGTCCTTGGACAGTCAGCCAGCAGAACAGGCGATGCCGGTGGCCTCACTCAGCAAGGAGCGGGCTGTTTTGTTCTCACAAGCCTGCATTTCTTTTCAGGCAAATATTCTTTTCAGATGTGCTGGAGTTTCAGCCGTCTTCCTCAGGAAGACCTCAACTGGGCAATGAGTTTAGAGCAGCTAGCAGCTAGTATCTCAGACATAAAGAAGTGTGTCCTGGTGACTGCAGATGTTGTAAATTGTTCATGCTTGTGACCGTGTCATGGGAGAACATCAAAGGCTTCCACCAGTTTCGTGGTTGTTTGGAATGAGATAGGCAGCGAGCCAAAGCCTACCTTGGCAAAAGCCACCCGTGTCGTGCAGCTTAGCTGTCCTGCCAGCTATCTGAGGCAGTACATTTCTTATCTCCAGTTCCTTTCCATAGGGATCAAGTGTTCCTGGCCAGTTGGATTTTGACAAAAGGCTCTGTATGATTACTAGCTTTAGTACTATTACTGGGCTCTAGGCAGGAGGGAGATTGTTAGGCTAGTTTCACACTGGTGTTGACCTATTCATGGTCTCCTTATTCAGTACCAAAGTTATTCTGACTGGCACCTCACTGGCTCCTGCTGATTATCATAAGCTTACCTGGAGCAGATGACTAACTGGTGCCCAGTGCAGCTTCTCCTGTGCAACACAGTTTTGTGATCAAGAACCCAGTGGTAAGAGATCAAAATGTATTTGTATAATTATGCAGCAACTCTCCATTAGCCTCCCTCAATTATTTTTAAAAGCATGTTGCTATGGGAAAATGCTCCTGGAGTCAGTTATTTTAAAGTTTTCTTCTTAGAGACTTCAACCCATCCTTCCAGTATTTTCAGATTTGAGGACAAACCTTCATCCAGTTAGTGAACGTAGATGCAACAGATGTTGTTCACTCTGCTGGGAAGGAAGCATCCTACCCACTGCTCCAAGACCTCAGAGCAAATCAGTGCAGTGCTTGATGAGCATAAGCTTATACTAAAAAAACGAAGAAGACTACAGATACTAAGTTTTAAAGTTTAGGACAAAGTTTCTTTTCCTCACTTTTTTAGAAATGGACAAAGTAGGAATGGTACAAAGCTAATAATTACTTCTAAAAACACAAATAGAGGAACGGAGTCCAAGTCAGACAAAGTTCAGAGGTGGCTGTTTTGTTTACGTGAATTTACTTAAAACTCCCGTGAGCTTTAGATCAGGCTTTTCTTCTCCTTTTCATCGCATGAAGTGCAGACTCCTCAGCTGTGACTGATGCTAGGTGTCTATATTTCTCCCATTTTTAGGGTTGCCTGCTACTATCACGGAAAATATCAGTGTCAGCTTCACCTTTTTGCAAAACAGTCAGCATTTGGTTTGGCTGAACAAAAAATATTTTGGAATGGACCTCAGCGACCTTCTGCAAATTGATAGCCAGCTTGTAACAGGCAAACTGAGTCACCAGTTGCGCAGGGTTGAAATCCAACCCATACATCTGTAGCATATCTTGCATTGCCAGTGTAATTGCCCTTGTGACGTTCTCAAGTTTTAAAATAGCTTTGATGAGCCTCTGATCGGATTGGATTGGATACTCTGTGTTACACACACTCTCCGGGCAGAGGTGAATTTAGACATCTACTCTGTAAAGTTTGGGTATTTGGGTTCTCCTGTTCTATATGCAGTTTCCTAGGAAATTTCCAGTTCCTCAGAGGGAAGGAAGTTCTGAGTTCCTCCAGATTCACACTCTTCTGGTGAACTCCATCCATCAGACTGCTGGGGTGAACAAGCAACTCACTTCTTTTATTAACAGATCTGTTCCTTGCAGGGGGTCTGACACGGTTTTGATGAAGTCCACAGAGCTTGCAACTTCCCTCTTACATCCAGTCCCATATAACGGGGAAATTTAAGCTCTTCTGAGATGGGGGCATAAGGACTGTATCGCCGATTTGACTGTACATTTTAGGGTCCATACTGAACTTCCGAACCTCCTCCTTCAGCCTCCTGCATCAAGCACAGTGCAACACAGCTTTCAAAAGTGAACTGCTTTGTTGCTGGCCCAATGTTTTACTGGGTAGAGGGGAACAAGCTGTATAATGCTTTACATTTCATGTGCCAAAGTGTAGCCTTTCCTTTAAACATTTAATTCAGTTCTGTTTTCAGATTTTCTCAACATTTTCAAGAGTATCCCCTAGGTAAATACTTTCTGCAACAGTTTCCTCATGTGCCAGGTTCCCAGCTGACAGCCTGCCCTGACAGTCTGACTGCAGTCAGCTGCAGGTTGCCGTTTCAGAAGCTGCGTCATAATATTATTCTCAATAATTGGTAAGTCTTAGTTTTAGCAGCAATAACACAGATCCTATAACCACCTTCTACAATCCAGTGCACGCTCCAGGAGCGTTCATGCTGTTACCCACATACAGCAGGCACAGAACTGCTTGTACTTTATTAGAAAGTGCTGTAATTTTGCCCACCACAGCTTAGTCTGATTTTTTTTTTTTTAAACTTCCCTTGTGGTTTTAAGAGCCATGATTTCCATTATCTCATTTTAAACAAATGAGGTTGAGTATTTGTTGCGACTCTTTGAAACACCAGGGTCACAGTCTGCTTGCACACAGAGCAGCTGAACAGAGTTTCAAGTCCACATCTCCACTTCAGTATGTTTTTCATTTTGTTCAGCACAGTGGAAGTGCAAATCTTTTTTTTTTTTTCTTTCCTCAAGACAAAGTATAGTGCTTAATATTTCCGTCAGAACTTTACTATTATCCTTTTTCTTCCTGGAATTCAGAAAAGTTAACGTATCCCTGATTTTCTTTGTTCGCTTTGAAGAATCTCCTCTGTTTAGTGGGGATATACAAAAGCCTCACACCTCCAGAATTTGTCTCTAGCATTTTTTATTCCCCCAAAGTAAAACAGAAGCAATGTTAAAGCTTTTTCTGGGCACTTAGTTACAAGTAATTTGCACCTGAAATCTATAGTTAGAGGAAAAAAAACTGCTGTCGCTGGTTTCTGAATAATGGAGTCACTGCTGAAAAGAAGTCCAAGCAGGGCAAACAGAGAGCAAAGCCATGTTTTCCAGAGCTAGGGATGTAGCAAAGCATGAGTTATGGCTGACAAAGTACCTTCAAACCCCAAACAGGCAACTGGCATTCGATTGCAATCGCTGGTGGCGGGGCACATTTTGAGCAATATCCAATCTCCCTCTCCTTTCCAGCCCCTAGTTTAGGTGTGATGGAGGAGCCTGACGGCAGGAATCCAGCGTAGCTCTGCAGCCAAGGGCAAGAGCTGGACATCTCCAGGGAGCAACGCAGAGTGTACAGAGCTACCTGTTGTTGCATGTCTATCCACACTACTCCTTTTCAGTCAGACACGTTATCATGGTTAACCTTAAAATATATACACTTTTTTGGCATTCTTTAAACAGAAAGAATAGTGTAGCATTGCAGGATTTTAAGGAAAATGTAATTTTCAAAAAATCTACAATATTCAGCTAGTATGAATTATTTTTCTGGCTTTACACACGCACTGTGTTTTTTGTCCAGGGCTGGGATGTTAGCAAGGCAGAAAAATCCTGTCCCCTAGCTACTGATTGTACTGGAAAAGTGACTTCTCTGGTTCCTTCCAAAGCAAGCTCCAAAAAGACCTAAATGGTAGTGTGAGGTGACACCCTCCATCCCTTGTGTCTTGGCACAGTGAGACTTGGGTAAGTCCCTGCAGAGAGATAAGGATCTGCAGAACTGAGTCCTGGCGAAGCAGGGCTCCCATCATACCCTCCTCCCCGTCTCTCCTTGGTGAGAGAAGGGCTCCCACCAGGCAGCAGGAGAGCTGAGCAGATGGCGGGTCATCTCACCTCAGCTCGGACCTGCAGGAAAAAAAAAGGGGCCGCGTCTCCTCACCCAGGGACGTAGCACAGGAGGAGAGGAGGCAGCAAGGAGAGAAGAGCCTTGTCTGAGCGCAGACAAGGTGACCTCTCTTTCAGCCATTCACTTCGTTTTCCTTCACTTCTTCACTTTTTAGGGAGGGGTGAGAGGAACCAGCGCGTGCCCTGGGGATCTTCAGCTTGGTCTGTGCCACGAAGACTGGGCTTACATTGTGGGGAGAGGTGCTCTGCCTGAAATCCCTCCAAGGCTCTCGGGAGCCTGTACTCCTCCAGGCCTAAAGAGAACAAGTTTTTAAGAGTCTCTGGAGAGAGTGTGAAAAATAACATTCACCTATTTAACCGTACGTCCTTCCTGATAGCAGCGCAAGAGGATATGTCCGCCCTCCTGCTCACAGGGACATTGTGGCAGGGAATTTGCAGTACCTCTATACAGCACAAGAAGAAAATGTGCTGAAAGACCTTGACTCTCCACCAGAGTCCACACACAAAAAAGACCCTTACTCTGACTTCCAGTGAACTAATAGGTGGTACTGAACAGGACCGGTCTGTAAAATCCTGCTTGGGACTTGATCCAAAAATGATTCGATAATACCATGTATTCTACTGGGTGTACATGGCATGCAGGAACTCAACACATTGGCTGTTTTCCAGGCATTTGTAACCCTTTTTTTCTTCCGAGAGGGTGGAAAAAAAACATTTATTGACTAAATTCTCCAGCATAATTTTAATGTTTAATCCCCAAGGCCAGAGCAATTACTTTCCCTTTTCCTTTGATATCCGATGCCCTCCAGCTGGGTTGTAGATTAGCAGACACCAGTGCTAAATTTAGTAGAATTAGTGTGTGTAAGTACTAATTAAACTAGTCACGACAGCCACTGCCTTCACCAGCGATGCCTTCCAGGCATCCCTGGAAAAGAAAATGTGTGAATTTACAGGCTTTGCAAGGATCTGTGCTGGGTATAGAGGCCTGCTGACTGCAGTCCACAGTTCAGCTACACGGGATGGATCGGGACTTTCCCTGCGCTGTCTTCTCCGGGAGGTTCGGTGCCAACCTGCAGAGGACCAGTGCATTCGTAGCCTGGAAATGGAGCCGCACTCAGCTGTCCCCAGGGGCAGGTAGCACGGCACTTGGCTTTTGTGCTACCTAGACAGAAGTCCAGCATGCCCCAGACCTGGACCACCGCATTCTTTGGGACTCACATCTGAAAGCATCGTTCTGCACGGCAGCAGGAATGGCAGCAGCATGGTGTAATCCAGCAGCCCTCGCCGCTTTCTTTCCAACGCGCTCGGTACGCAGACTAAAAAGATAATTTCTCTAACTGCTACTGCCGCAGACGCAGTCCGGGGTCACTGCGTTCAAGTGAGGACTGTATTGCTTTTTTTTTTTTTTTT
>Ga0065711_1046881_pt1 | contig 12645 bp, 18 predicted proteins | sample Hoacrofraction12_FD_59098 | JGI IMG/M metagenome (GOLD analysis project Ga0065711, IMG submission 59098) | Hoatzin crop microbial communities from Cojedes, Venezuela - Epithelial fraction 12 v2 (version 2) | ecosystem: Host-associated > Birds > Digestive system > Esophagus > Crop | place...
CGGGGGGTCCGGTGGTCGCGGTCCCCGTGCGTGGCCCCGGGTCTCGGGGCCAGCGAGGGGCTGCGCCGGGGCCGCGCCGAGGTCCGGGCAGCGCTGCGCCCTCCCCCCTCCCCAGCCCTGCCCCGGGCTCTGCTCTCCCGCGGGCCGCGGGCCTGGTTCAAACGACACCGACTGGGCGGGGGATCCCCTCGAGGACAGCATAAAAGTTTATTGTATGTAGGAACCAAACCTGTGAGATCTGTACACGTATTTACAGGACGAAATGAATGGGCCTCAGTATTTACAACAAGAACCGTCCTTCACAAGTCTGTACATCGAGCAGTGGTTGTGAAAACGTATTTACAAGCGGGACCCCAGTGGCTGTGGGCAAGACGGAGATGTGAGAGAAACGAAACGGAGGGGCGAGGTGAGGGGCACCGCGTAGTCATGGATGGCGGATGGCAGCGCTGGCCTGCCCAGATGCCGTCCCTGTCCCTCGGGCAGCGGTGCGGACCCCCTGGCCTGCCATGCCCCGAGGAGGTGGACGGTGGATGGGAGGGGGCTGCTTTTCCTCCTCTTTGTTTCAGTCGCTGATCCGTGCCCCGGCGCCTTTCTGGGCCGTCTCTCCTCCTCCTGGTGCTGGGCACCTGGCCCATCCTTTGCCCCACAGCTGCTGGGGGGGCAGGCTGGGAGCTGGGGGGGGGTCTCCCATGCCCGCCCTGGGGGGGGTTACAGCTCGCTGAAGCGCACCGCCGGCTCCAGCTTGTGGGACAGCGCGGTGAGGACCTTGTCGAACTTCTCGTAGCGCTCGGCCTGGCTGCTCTCGGCCCCGCGGCTGCCCCAGAGCAGCCGCAGCTGGAACTCGGTGCTGAAGACCTCCAGCAGCTCCGCTCTGCCCTGGAAACCTGCAGAGAGGGAGACTCAGTTCCCCGGGATGGGACAGGGACCCTGTGCCCACGGGATGCTCCGTCTGGAGCTGGGCTGGAGCCACGCGCTGGGAATGCGGCAGAGGGAAAGGGGCTCTGCCGTCCCCATCGCTTACCCTGCAGCTTCACCTCGGCGTTGGTGTGGTAGAGCCCACCGTGGTGGGCCACCATCCGCGCCGCTTCCAGGTGGGCCATGACCACCTCCACGCCGTTGTCGGTGGTCTCCCAGGGCTCGGGGGTCTCCGTGAGAGCCTCGTCCCGCTCCAAGAGAGTCACAACGGGCATGATGTGGGGAAAGGTGGTGTTGGTCAGCGGCGGCCCTTCTGCAGAGAGAGGCACCCTGAGGACCCTGCGCAGCCCCGTGCCCCTGCGTCCCCCTCCCCACCTGCCCCAGGCCTGCGGAGCACTCTGTGGCCGCACAGTTTGAAGGCTCAGCTGTAGCGCAGCAGCAGCCGTGGCTCTGCCATTGCTGTGCCCAGGGCCATTGCCTTGTTCGACACCAGTTCCTCTCAGCCCGGCTTTCTGGTTGTGCTGGGAGGGGCACGCTGCCGTCCCTGCTCAGGCTGCGTCCGTGTTTCCCGGGGCTGCGATGGGGAGCCGGTTTGCAGAGCCCAGAGCAGTGGGTGTTGGGGAGATGCGGCTTTTCATCTTCCCCCGACTGGCCGCCCTGTCCCCTCGGCTGGCATGCGCCGCCACGCAAGCGCGAGGGTTTGGCTCAGCTGAGCTGTGTCTGTGCCCAGCTGCTGGTTTTATTTAGTTATGAAATGCTTCCTCGGGAAGGAAGGGGCAGCCGAGGCCAAACGGGCCCTGCCGGGTGCCGGGGTGGATCAGCAGCTGGAGGGGAAGCGTCTGGCGCTGGCTGGGAGAGGGTCAGAGCTCTCAGATGCATCCCCTCTAGCAAGGCTGTGCTGGAGGAAGCGGGGAGGAGCAGGCAGGCGAGCAGAGGGGAGTTGCTCCCATTACCTTTCCCTTCATTCAGGCTCTTCAGGAACGGTTTGAGCTTCTTCTCGTAGAGGATCGCGCCCTCCGTGTGCCGCTGCCGCAGCACTATCCAGGTCTGCTCCAGCCGGGCGATCTGGAAGTAGATGGGGCAGATGGAGGGTGCTGGGGCAGATGGAGGGTGCTGGGGCAGCGCAGCCCCTGGGCTTGGAGCTCTGGGCTCACAGGGTGCTCCCGGGGTCACCGCCTGGTCCCCTGAGCCGCAGCCCCCAGCCTTGCACACAGCAGTGCCTGCTGCTCCCCAGAACAGCCTCCTCCACCAGCGCTCACGGCCAGAGACGGCACAGCCCTGGCACCGACGCTGGGTTCAGGGTTTCTCCCCCCTCCCCGTGCCCCAGGACAGCAGCCTCCCCGTGTCACAGCGGCCTTGAAGATGAGACGCAGGGAGGGGGCAGCCGTTCCACCTCCTTTGTGCAGGCAGGAAGCAAGACTTCCCAGCTGGGCTCGATTTAAAACTGAATTTTAATCTCCTTTCATCTTCCAAAGGGAGCAGTGTGGCCCAGAGACGCTGCTGCCACAGCCTTGAGACTGATTTGTATTGTACCGGAGGGCAGATTCATTTCCTCCCAGGAACGCAGCCCAGCACAAAACAAAAAGCCCAACCACCGAAAAACAATCGGATCCCGGCGGGACTGGGCTGTCTGCTCCGCGGAGGGGACTGCTCTTCCCCTTCCCTGCTTACGCCCCAGCAGATGTGGCCCCAAGCCTCCCTACCCTGGGCATTTTCCTCCTTCTCCCACCCCCAGGGGTGTCGGAGACCGCAGGACACGGGGAGAGGGATGTGCGCTGGGCGAGGGGACTGAGCCCAGGCCACGAGGACGAAGGGAGCGTCCCTGTACCTGTGTCATTTCCAGGGCGTTCATCACAGCCGCAAAGCTGAACATGTTCCCCATGGTGCTCTTCAGCTCGGCGGCCAGCTGGATGGTTTTGTGGAGCAGGGCCGCCCGCTCCTCCGTGCTGCCCGTGCAGCCCAGGATGTCCACAGCGATCATGATGGACATGGTGTGAAACCTGCCGTGGGGCGAGATGCAGAGCGGGGTCAGCGCAGGGGGCTGGGGGTGCTCCCGGGGCTCGGGAGGTGCAGCGGCCCCCCCCCCGTGCCGAGCTGAGGACACCCCAGGGAGGCGGGCTGGGCCGTGCCGGGCAGCCCGGTGGGCTCGCCACCGCCGCGCTGTGCCGTACCGTTCCAGCAGGTCAAGGCGGAGCTGGTGGCCGTGGGGCAGGGTGAGCAGCTCCATGCCGGAGCTCACCCCCATGAGCCGCTGCATCTCTGCCGTCACACCCAATATCCGGGCAACCTGGCAAGAAAGGTGAGAGCTGATTAGGCCTTTGTTAATTGAGAGGCAGCCTCTTGCCCCAGCCTAGCGTCCGCCTGCCCCGGCTGATACGACGTGGCAGAGCCCACCAGGGATGCTCCAGTTCTCAAGGGTGCCCCGGTCCCCTGCCAACCCAGAGCATCGGAGCGCAGCAGTGCCCATCCCTCCCGCCTGGCCCCGGCCGTACCAGGCAGTCCACTTTGGTGATGTGTTTGGCCAGCGTCTTCACGTCCACCTCTGCCAGCAGCTCTTTGACCTTCTTGAGCACAGCCATCTCCAGGGGTTTGTTCTCCAGGGGGATCAGCAGGGACTGGAAGGCCGCAGGGTTGAAGGAGGAAGTTGTCTCCATGGTGGGGGGCACAAAGCCCATGAAGTCCAGCTCTCCTTTCAGCCTCTGCCCTGCCTCTGCTTCCCCAGAGCTGTTCTCCATAGTCCCTCTCTGTCCTTCCTCCACCTTTAGCCTCTCCACGTAACTCTTTGTTGGCAGCTGCTTGATGTCATGAGCTGGCCGGTCTCTGCTGATGGGCGAGGTGGGGTGGAGCTGGCAGTAATGCCCCGTGTCTGGGTCGCTGTAGCTGTTCACGGAGGGAGAGGGGGAGGCGCGGGCATACCCGTGGCAGGGAGTCGAGTGGGTGCTGTGGGCAGGGTCTGGCAGAGGTTTGCTGCTGTTCCCCGGGCACAGCTGGGGCTCGCTGGACCTTCTTATGACCGGAGAGGCCGGGGCAATCCCGGGCGCTTGGCAGGCATGTGGCTTTAGCCGTGTAACTGCAGGGAGCAGAGAGACGCGGTTATCAGAGCCTGGAGATGCGCACATGCATAGGGACCACGGGTGCAGCACCGCGGGGACGCCCTGCTGCCCCGGGACAGCCGCACGACGACGCAGCTGAGGTCCCGTCCTCAGCTCGAGCCCTCCGCCATGACAGTTCTCTTTGCTGTGCAGAGCCGGATGGGGTTTCACTTGCAGGGAGCGGCGTGGGGGCTTGTCTTTACAGCCAGCCCCATCCTCCCCCCAGGTCCCTGCCAAGCCCAGCCTGACCCACGTCCCCACCGTCCCCAGGGGGATGGAGGGGCAATGCCTACCCGTGCTGTAGGCAGGTGACGCTGGGTTCTCGGAGATGGGGGACATCGGGGAGTGCAGGTCTTGGATCTGGTCCACGCTGACGGCGCAGTTGCGAATGATGTCTCTGTGGTGGGGCAGGGACACGCTGCGGAGGGGGCAGACGGGGCAGGTTAGTCCCTGCAAACAGGGCCCGGGCAAGGGCAGAGGGGCTGGGGTGAGGGTTCCCTGCCCCATCACCTCCCCTCTGGTCATCACCTCCTTCCACAACTACCCATCAGGAGCTGAACCCGTAAGGAGCTCAGCTGGAGCAATGAGTGGGCAGTCCCTGCAGGCAGCTGGGAGCAGAAGGGTCAGCACCTGTATAAAGCAGAGACAGCCCTGCCTTGGGGGAGCTTTATCGTATGGAGCAGGAGAGAGGGGTGTCCTGATGCCAAGGTACTGTGGCTGGGATGGGCTCAGGGAGGGTTGCAGGGTGCTCTGGGGAAGTGGCTCTGGCAAAGAAGTGTGAGGGGGTGGTTTTTGAGGGGTTGTTTTTGAGGGTTGTGCTGCAAGGTGGTATCTGATGCTGGGTGGGTTACTCTGTTTCCACTTGAGAGCTGTGTCGGGGCGGCTGGGTGAGCTGTTGCTCTGACCCAAAGCTTAGGAGAGAGGTGAAAGTGCCTGGAAGCTGGACCCGGAGCCCGGCAGTGAGGTGCCTGCGTTGCTGAGCCGCAGCGTGTGTGCTCAGGGAGCTGCACAGCAAGCAAGGCGGTCCTGGGCACACTGTGTGCCAATGGTGGTGTAAAGGATGCTGTGCTTGGGGGGCTGAGCACAGGGAGGGCTGCAAGGAGGCACGGCAGGTAATTCACTGCCTTCCCTGCCACGGGTGGGGGCTGGGCTGCTGTGATGTGTTTGGTTGTCAGTGCCATGCCCCTGGGGTGGGAGGAGGAGGGGAAGGCAGTGGCGGTGATAAGGGGTTTGGGGAAAATGTGAGTGGTGAGGAAAGACTGATGGATCTGGGCTCTTCTTCTGGAAACACATATGCTCTCCTGGAAGTCTGAGTATTTTCCTTTCCCCTGCCATAATAGTCGGTTGCCTCTTTTCTGCTGGCGTGTTCTCACCCTGCCCTTGGGCTGAGAAGGTTGGGGCGGTGAGAAAGCGGTTTGGTTCAGCGGCAGGCTGTGTCCTGCTGGGGTGGCAGGAATTGATGGGTCCCCCCTTTGCTGCTGTGTGTGAGGATGTGTGTGTGGCTCTGCCTTCCCCACCAGGCTCTGCGCAGCCCAGGGCTGCTGAAAGCAAGCCGTGCGAAGGAAACCTCCTTCTCCACCTCCAGAGAAGCCAGCTGCTCCACAGTTAACGTGAGCAGATCAGGCTGTGATCTAGGGGCTGTGCAGACTCCCATCAGCACAGGTCCATTGGTCTCCTCCTGCCCATCAGGCCTTCAGCTGGTAACTCTTTGCAAATGCTCCAGCTGAACAGAAAGGGCTCTAAATTTAAAAAGGTCCTTCAAAGCTAAATTAACAACTACCCTTTTTGTGGCTGGGACTGGCTCTCGCCCTTCATCTGCCTGGGAAGGCTCGGCTCCCTGGCTCTGACAAGCCCTAACACGCTGGTAATCCTGGACTGGGTGACCAAGTGTGGCCCTGCCTTTCTCCCAGGGGCAGGTCCTCTGCCCGGCTGAGCCGAGATGAGACCGCGCGCTCACCTGGTCGGGCACCCCTCAGCCCTGGTGATCTTGTCAGCTGTCAGGCCGTCTGTCATGGTGATGCTCCTCCTCTTGATGTGCCCCCCTTTCTGGGTGGCGGGGCTGTGGGGTCCCCCATGCTTGCCATTGGCCAGCCCATAGCTGGCTTCCAGGTAGCGCAGAGGGAAGGTGCGGTTGATGGGGCAGTAGACAATGGCTCCGCTCTGCTCGGAGATGGCCTTGCGATTGCCCACGTAGAAGCGGACGAGGGCGGGCACGTGGTCAAAGCTCTCCTGCTCGAAGAGGTACTGGACGCGGGTATGGCCGTCGCTGGACTTGACTGTCACCTTGTTGATCTTGAAGTGGAGGGGCTCGTTGCGCCAGCGACATGTCAGCACGTAGTCACCCAGGCTGGTGAGGGAGTCGCGGATGAGGAAGTCGCCGTTCCTCTGCACCAGGCTCTCTGACACCTGGCAGGGACAGGGCAGCAGCTCAGGCACAGCCACACTGGATGGACCAGGGCCCATGGGTGGATGCTCCACTGGGGTGGTGTTTGGGGCACTGGTTCGTTCCTCTTGCCCTGGGCTCTGAGCTGCAGGAGGGCACTTCCCATGGCCAAAACAGGCGGCTCAGGGCTAACGAAGCCCTCGCCAGAGGCCTCACAGGAGGACAGAGTGGTGGTTCTGTGTGGCCTCAGGGTGCTCTCCCCAAGCAAAGGGTGCCCGGACCCTCCCACCTTCCCCTCCTCACCTCCCGGGGGATGCGGCCGTGGTACCAGGCATGGCTGCGCAGGTCAGTGCTGCTCAGCTTCAGCTCCTCTTCCAGCTCCTTGTGAAGCTTCTCGGGTGATGAGTCAAGGATGTATTTCTCCTTGGAGAACTGTACAGAGGAGGAGAGAGCATCAGCTGGTGCAGCAGTGCTGGGCCTGGGGAGGGAAGGGGTGACCCTGGGATGGTCTGGCACGGTTCCCAGGGGACCCTCTGTGGCATGGACGCTGGTGATGCCACCTGCCAGGAGCAGACCTGTCCCTGGGCGACAGGTAACTCGGAGCTGTGTGTGAGGATCGCTGCTTGTGGCAAAGGATGTGGGTGGGGGGTGATGTCAGGTCCTGCCACCAAGAGCACTTGGAGGGTCTCCTGGTGGCCTGTCCCCATCATCCCTGGCATGCTGCCCCTTGGCCCAGCTCAGAGCTGAGTGTGGCTGGGCAGGAGAAAACCCACGCCAGCTCCCTCTCAAACATCTCCAGGGCCGAACCACCACGGGAAGTGCTCCTCCAGGAGGAAACCTGCATTATTCCTCCTCGAAATATCCGCTGCAGTCCCCCTCCAAAGGGTTAACGCACTGTGTGCAGCCTGATGGTGGCATGAATAGTAATGACAAATGTAAAGGGAACCTTCTGCATCGAAATTAGCTTTTACTGGCACTGCTGCACCTGAGCCTGGAGGATGCAATTTGCCCCCTCCCTCCCCCCGGACAGATAAGGGATGGTGTCACATCTCCCGTGGGCTGGAGCCGTGCTCCCTGCCTGCCGCTCGGCCGGCGTTCCCAGCGGGCAGCTGAGGATGCCGAGCCGCCGGCACCGTGGAGCTGGTGCTTGTCTGGGGAGGCGAGCGCAGGCTCGGGGCTCCGCACGCGAGGCCGGTTCCCCGGGTCGGCGCAGCGGCTTTGAGAGGAGTCCTGCTGTGGTGCCAGCACCGATGCCTCGGCTGCGTGGTGGAGCAGGGCCTGGAGCCAGGGCTCCTGGGTTAACCCCGCTTCCCAGATGTGTGGTGCCCTGCAAGCGGGATGTGTGTGCCACTGCCATGGACCAGGGAGCTTGGATGGGGCTACCAGGGTGTCCTGTCCCACCGCTGACATGAGGGAGGGTGGCTTGGTGGCCTGGCTCCGTGTCTGGTGGCAGTGCCAGCGTGAGGAGGCACTGTAGGCTGGCCCAGCTCCCTGGCACTTGTTGCGGTGGGATGCTGCTGGCATGTTGGAGGACAGGCATGGGCTTGAAACCCTGCTGAGACCACTCTGGCACTGCTGGGGGAGCGGGCTGGCACTCACGACTGGCTGTGCGTGGCAGCTGGTTCCCCAGAGCGCTGGGGGCCGCAGCCCCATGCCAACGCACCAAGGAACCTGCCCCGAAGCTGGCCCCTTTGCCCAGCACTCACATCGATTCCCTCTGCTCCTCTAGCAGTTGTGAGCAGGGGAAAGTGTAGACCACTGCGCTGCTCTCCTGCCTTGTACCCACCACTCTTGGGGTGCTCCTGGGACTCCACTGAGTCCCTCAGCAGGAGCCTGACCCCAGGTTCCCCCTTTCCCCTGGGGAGATGCCCCATCCCCTTCGGTAGCTGCATTCATCAGCCAAGCCAGGCAGTGATGCTGTGCCGGGGACCCTGCTGCAGGCTGGGGAGGGGGAAGGAGGCTGCAAGGGGCTAGTGTGATGGACCGTGCTCTCCAGGGCTTGCCCTCACCAGCCTGGACCTGTCACTGTTCCTCCCTTCCCAGCTCCTATCCAGTCAAAAGGTGCTGGGACAGTGGAAGCAGCCGATGAAAACAGTACAGCTGAACTCAGACTTGCTCATCTGACCAGGTTCATCCTCCCTGTGAGAGGGTCCCGCTCGCTGGAGCCGTGGGGACCTGAACCAACGTGGTTGTCCCCTCCTGACCGAGGGTTGCAGGGAGGCGAGCGCTTGCTGCTCTGGGGCCCTGTGGAGACAAAGCCACCCGGTTCTGCTGAACCCTATTAAAAATAAATGGTTGCCGGCGGATGCTGCTGAGGTCCGGCTGCCTCCCGGGGGGCCGAGGCCGAGCAGATGCCGTTTCCATGACAACCCATCCGCTGCCACTGAGCAGAGCGGGCTTGGCCGAGCGGCGGTAGGGGACCCTTGGCTGTGGCACGGCTCATCCCAGACTCTGGGGCAGGGAGGGACCCCTGGGAGCCTCTCCTGTCTGTGCAGGCTAAAGCTGTTGGAGCTGAGCCGGGAGCGGTTTGGAGCTGGCGCTGCCCTCGCCACCCCCGGAGCAGGGATTAGCGTCTGTTCTGCTCAGCATTGTACATCTGGGTTTTCCCCCCAAATCCTCCCCATGCAAATGCGCAGGATAACAAACACAAACCCAGCTGAGCAGCGCCCGGCGTCTCCAAGCCCGGATTTGGGCAGCAGCCGGCTGGCGTCTGTGCCAGGAGCCAGGTGCTAAGCTAGCGGAGAGAATGGGAAGTTTGGGAGAGGCGAGGGAGGCTTTGCATCTTGCAGAGGGAGGAGGAAGGCCGGTTGTGAGCAGAGGGTGCCGCGATCCACCTTCTCCAGCCATGTGGAGGGCACAGTCCCCTTGGCTCCTCGGCTGGGCATGAGATCCCACCGGATTTGCATGGCCACCAAAAAGCCACTGCTTGCAGTGACTGTGTGGCTACGACAGCTGGGGAGGCAGCAGCAGGCTGATCACGGGGAGCCCTTTTCCTTGCTGCGATGCGCCTCTGAGGACTGGTCCTTGTAAGTCTCTCACGCTCTTACAACATGCAGTAGCTGCTGCCAGAATCACCTGGCTGCTCCCCTCTCCATGCAGGAGCTGGGCTCGCCGCAAGCCCCTGGTGCCAAAGACCCCCGCGCTGTGGAGGGACGCGCTTCCTCCAGCCCCCGAGCCCTTCAGCAGCGACCGACTGTCCTCTGCTCCGCTCGGCAGCGTGTCTCGGAGGAGGCCGGCTCGCAGGCTGCCAGCTGGCCGGGTGCCGCGGCGCGGGTGCTGCCGAGGCACGGCACGGTGTGGCAAGGCGGCGCGGGCCAGCCGGGCGCTGTCAGGAGCCTGTGAGCGGATGTCTGAGCGCCGCGCTGAAAAGGGCACCACTTGGCGCTCTCAGCTGCATCGAGAGATGTACGGCCCGATATGAGGTCTTGCATGCTAGTGGGTTGGGTGTGGGGAGAAGCCCTGACTTCCACAAGCGCCTAGCTCGAGTGCGTGGTGCTGGCCTCCTGCACGGAGAGCCCCAAGGCCTCTTCCAGCTGAGCGGGAAGAAACAGGGGTTAGAGCGGTTCTCTGAACCAGCAGCACCAGACAAACCAGCTCAGGAGCTGCCAGAGACGATGCCAAGCTCTGCTTGAGGAATCCCAACCAGCAGCCAAGCTGGCTTGGCTGGAGAAAGGAGAGCTCCTCCGTCATGTTCAGCGCCCTGATGGGCTGTTTCAGGGTCCTGGGGCAGGGGAATCTGCTGGTGCCGCCGTGCAAGGGGGGCAGCCCCCACGGGGAGGCAGCTCCTGGGGCTCTCCATCCCTGCTCGCTTCCCTGACTCTCCCTGCTGCTTTCTTGGGGGAGGAAGTGTCTCTGGTACCCAGCCAAGGACAAGGACTGGAACTGGCAGTGGAAGGGCAAGAGCTGAGGGGATGGAGGGTGCTGGCAGCTGTGGTCCATGTAAAACGGCAGCTGTTGCTCTGCCTGGTGTAAGCTGAGCTTCAAAAGCTGGCATTTGGCTTTCTCTGCTTGCAAAGGTAATCTGATGAAACAGGAGTGATTTGCAGTCAGTTTTCCTGCTCTCTCCTCCCAGATCTGGAGGAGTCGCAGCTGAGGATGAAGTCAGCTTGGAGAGCAAGGTGTACTCACACCCCACCCCACTCCTCTGCTGATAACATCTGACTAACCTCAGGGCACCGAGCGCATCTGCTCTCCCTCCTGCTCTCGTGCTGCCCGCCCTGTGCTGGGACCCTTGCTAGGGAAATCCCAGTCCCTTCTGGAGTTTTCCACCCCTGCTCTGGCTGCCGGAGCAGCTGCAGGGACTGGGAAGCAGGACTGGGAGGAAATGGAGTAACAAGCCCTTGGGAGCAGGTGTATGGGGAAAGCCCCAGAATCGTGTGGGGGGTCTTCTCCACTTCCTCCGTACCTGGCAATGGGCTACTTCAGTGAAGTGTTTCAGAGCAGACATCCTTGTCGAGACAGTCGGCATCACAGCAAACCCAAGAGCCGCTCTGCGTGCCTGCCTGGTGCAGGACTGCTGCGCTCGCCACTCCAGCTGCCAGGTACTGCCTGGTTAGCCCATCCCACAGGACCACAATGAGTAAATCCCACCACAAACAACCCTCAAGTTGTTATGGGCTTGCTCTTAGTCTGCATGCCCTCCTGTGGGCCAATATGTCCTACTGATCTTCATATTCACATGAAAAATAAATCATTTGTTCCTCTGTCCTGTCTTGCAATGACTGGACATCTAAATGGCCTCTGAGAAGGCACCAGCTTGTCTGTCCACCCCATGGGTGACCGAAGGCACCTCTTAGGTATGTCACATCTCTGCTAGTCCCCACTGCAGGCAGACCTTCACTCGAGATCTTTGTCCTGGCATTCAAAGCCCTTCCTAGGAGTGGTCCTGGCTACCCCCAGGGTCTCCTCTCCCCTGCTCTGTGTTCCTTTGTGGCGGCTCTGGAGCAATTATGTCTGGCTGGCAGGGGTGGGGTGCAGCTGGGGTTAATGGCCAGGAACATCTGGGTGCTCAAAGGTGGGACACCTGCCCCAGGTTGTGCAGTGGGGTGGTGGAGGGCAGTGCTACCACTGCCCTGGGGGAGCGGGTCTCCAGTGCAGTGATGGGGTGTGTGTATACACACATTTCCATCCATCTATATATTACTTATCTCACTCCAAGACGGCGGCAGCGGCTGCTGCTGCATCCCTTTTCGGAGCTGCTATTGGCCAGAAATGATGTCAGTGCTTCCCAGGCTGGGTGCACTGCCATTGGCGGTGAGCAGGGATGCGGCTGTCAGCTGGAAGCGCTCCAGTCATTCATGGGGACTTCAGTGTGTGTTTGCTGGGCACACTTGGACACAAATAGGTGGTGAAAGATCTGGTGGAGCCAGGTGAGCACTTAGGGATTCACTTTTAACTCTTTCTGGGGTTGCAATGGAGTGCCCTCCACCCCCCCTCACATCCCTGCACAGGAGCCAGACGCCCACCTGTCTCTCCCTTGTTCTGGAAGCACTTCATCACCCCCTGCGATCTGCAGCCCAAAGGCTGCTGTGCCAGGGCACATCCCACCCGTGTTGCTCAGTGGGCTTTGGACAACCGGGAGAAGTTCTTCTGCTTTTCCCGCTTCACCCCCACTAGCAATCAAAATCCCTGGCTTTGCGCTGAGATCAGCCGCAATCATGACAAGACTTGAAATGCTGCTTCTGGGCTCCGTCTTACCCAGCGTAATCTCTGAGGCTCAGCACCTACCTCGCTCAGCAGGAGCGCTGAACAAGGCTGCCAGCTCGCTTGGCTGCCAGCTCCCTTCTAACTTGCGGCGCACTACAGCTCTTGCTTCAGAACTGAGCCCGCTTGGCTCTTGCAACCCTAAACACCTTTGCTCTCTAACTTGGTAAACGAGGGAACCGATTCCCAGCACCGTGCCCCTCCTGCGCAAATGCCCGAGTCCAAAAATAGGACACGGAGAGTGGTGCCCAGACAGCGGCGGGGCTGGCAGCGCACCGGACAGGTGACAGATGGCTCCGGGCTCTCTCCCACCGGTCGGACCTGTGCGTGGGGAGACCCGGGAGCGGAGCGCTCAGCCGGGCCGGCTCTGCCCCCCGCGCCCGGCGAGGCTTTGAGGGACGGTGCCCTAGGCGAGGGCTCCCTTCGGAGACTGGTGCCTGCCTGCTGGGCTGGGGTGCCCGCGGCCCTGGGTGCAGCCCCGCGCTGCACCCCGCGCCCCGGCTCCCCCCGCAGCGGGGCTCCCCGGGGAGGCCGCCCCTCGCCCCGGGGACG